>FTDD01000094.1_pt1 | contig 50766 bp, 40 predicted proteins | sample 1639881 | NCBI WGS metagenome assembly FTDD01 (sample SAMEA3914869, study PRJEB12502) | metagenome | biome: forest; material: soil | place: USA | collected 2012-03-12 | depth 0.1 m | reverse complement strand
GTTGAAGTGATCGACCGCGACCCAATCAAGAGTCGTGTTCAGGTCCTTCTCCATGGCCGCCATCAGGCGCCGGGTGTAGGCTTTCAGGTCGTCAATCTGGGCGCCGTCTTCCGGCGCGACGATGAAGCGAAACTGTTGACGATCGTTCGCGCCACGCTCGCTGAAGGCGGCTCCGTCGGCACGGTCGGTATCGCGACCGTAAAGCTCGCCCGGACGGCCCTCACGCGTGACGCCGTCGCGCTGGATATAGCTGAGGTGCGCGGCCGCCGCCCTCAGCCCTTTTCCGGCGAGTTTTACGAAGCGCGCCTTGACCACGACGCGACGTTGCGTCGGTCCTGTCCGCGGAGCAGCAACCAGGACGCGGCCGACGCCGGCGCCGCGTCCAAACGCCCTCTTCGCCGAGGCTCCGGACTGGGCACCTTTCGACGGCGATTTCAGGCCTCCGGCACGGCCGGCGGCATGCATGACTTTCGAATGAAAGGACTTCGGTGCCTTGGGCGCTTGAGCGCGAATCTTGCCGAGCTTCGGTTCGAAGGGGTCGTCGGGGCGCATGGCAGGAGACAGACTTTCGCGAAGGAATACAGACGATTGAGAGCTTAACGTCTCTCGGCCCGGCCTGCCTGTCTCGTGAAAATCCGATGTGCAGACAAACACTTAGGCGGCCGAAGAGACGCCCTTTTATCTTGCCCTAACCCTGTCTTTCGACATATCGCGCCTTCGTCCTCCCTTGTGCGATCTGGCTCACAACAGGCAAGAAAGTGGCCTTTGGGCTCTTCCGCCCAAAGGCCTCAATATGCCGGCGCTTTTGTCGCGCTTAACGGCGCGAACAGTCCTGAAGACTGTTCGTCGGCGGTGGACGGAACGGCCGCCGACAGCGCGACAAACAGCGTCGGCCGAGGCGCCGGAGACACCGTTTTATGTGTCAAACGCGCCAGATAGATCCGCGTTTCGGACGGCAGTTTGCCGCCGGACAAACTGGCCGAAAACGTGGTCGGCCCGGCATTGTAGGCGCCGAACAAACCAGGATATCCGAAGCGATCGAACATCAGCCTGAGATAGGCCGAACCCGCCAGAATATTGTCATGCGGGTCGTAGGGATCAGACCCCAGGCCGTAGGTCTTCTGCATGTCGGCGTAGGTTGCCGGCATCAGTTGCATAAGGCCCATCGCGCCTTTTCGGGAGGTAGTCGGGCGACCATTCAATGTCGTTCGCCCGGCACTTTCGGCGAGAATGACGGCCTCGATCCAATCACGCGGGAGCCTGAACTTCTCCGCCGCTTCGGTGACGAATTCAGTCCAGGGAGACAGCCTAGGGTCGTCCGGCTGCGCTCTGGCCGAACTGTCTCCCCACAGCAGGCTTGCGACGCTCGCCAAGGCGAGCCAGAGCTTTGCCCGTTTCATAAGGCACGCAGCTTGCCGACGATCAGCGAGGCCGACACCGGACCGAAATAGCGGCTATCGAACGACAGCGGCGACGATCGATTGAGCAAAAAGACTTCGCCCGGCTGTAAGGTTTGGCAACCGTTCCACCACCAAGGCATGGGGCGATATTGGCTGTCCCTGCGCTGGCGGACGGCGAGAATTCCGCCATTGATCGAGATGGTTTCGTCTTGCGCGCATACCGTATCGCCGGACGATGCAGCGATGTATTTGATCATCGGAACTGTCTTCGGAAGGTAGCGACGGGCGTCGGCGAGTTCGCGGGCAATCGCTGGGGTTTGCACCAAGACCAGGTCGCCGGTGCCGATATCGTCCGGGTAGGTCACGCGATAGAATCCGACAGGGACCGACGCGCTGGCATTGAAGACGATCAATGGCCAATGACGGGTCAGGCCGGAGACGACCAGCAAGGTAACGCCCGCTTTCATGATGAAGCCTATTGCGCCCTTGGTCAGCCATTTGCGGGTCAAAAAGCCGCGAAAGTTCGGTTGCCAGCGGATCATGATTTGCCCGCCGTCTTGACCGGCCCGCCCTCGCCCTTCGACCAGGAATCGAGGTCGTCGATGTGGTAGCGAATATAGCGACCGTGCCGCCTGAAGCTTGGCCCTCCGCCATGGGTCCGCATCTTTTCGAGGGTTCGACGGGACAGGCCGACATAGAAAGCGGCCTGGGCTGTATTGAGAAACGGACTGCCTTTTTTGGCATCTGTGGCCCGGCTGATATCATCGCTCATGAAGAGACATCCTTGCTGAAACGCGCGCGCATTCGGTGCGGCGCGAGGGCAAGGGTGGCGGCGATAGATGGTTTGCGGGACGCTCGGAAAAGCCCCCTGTCCGTATTCGTCCCCCTATCGCGAGCCATGCCCTGGCATGGCGAGCCACCGGGTCAAGCCTGGGCGGCAAAAGGTAGCCGTGCGGCTCGGAACCGCACGGCGGAAACAATAATCAGGCCACTGCGGCCATCAACTTCTTGGCCTTGCCTTCCAAGTCAAGACGGGTGTCCTGATGGGTTTTCGTACGGGCCAGGGCCGTAATGCCCTGCACGAAATCGAAAACGCTTTCCGGCTTCTTGCCTTCTTCGTTCAGAACCGTCTGGATGATTTTTGTTGTATCGGGCTTGCTGAAACCGCGTTTCGTCAGGAAGGTTTCGCGGTCTTCATCGGACCTGGCAACGACCTGCTCACGGGCGGCTTTAATGCCTGCGATGAACCCTGCCGGTGAGGAATTGGCGAAGTTCGTCAGGGCTGGCGCGGCTTCATAGGCGAAGCGTTGAGCCGCGAATTTGGAATGCCGAATGCTGATTTGCTGGAAGCCTTCGACGCCCCAGAGGTTACGGTTCTGGCAGACGGCGCGAAGATAAAACGACGCGATGCCAAGCGTCTTTGAGCCGACTTCGCTATTCCACGCATAGAAACCCCGGAAATACAAATCGGGTTCGCCATTCGGCAAACGGCCTGCTTCGATGGGGTGGGTATCATCGACTAGGAACAAAAAGACGTCCCGGTCGCTGGCATAAAGCGTCGTGGTGTCCTTGCTGACATCGACGTAGGGATTGTGCGTCATGGTGGTCCAGTCGAGAACACCCGGCACCTTCCAGCGCGTGTCACCCGTGCCATTGCCCGCGATCTTTTGAACGGCGGACACGAGCTCATGATCCCAAATCCGGCCGTAGTCCGGACCGGTCACAGCCCGCAATTCGACCCGCCCGTCGTCCGCTTCCAAGGTCTTGATCAATTCGGCCCGGTGGTTCAAAAGACCATGTTGCAGGTTGATGGCTGCGAGCGGTGCAGGCAGGCCACGAAGGTAACCCGACGGCGCGCCGACAAGCTGCGTTAGTTGGCCGAAACTCCAATGGGTGGGCGCGACAGGGTCGGCTCTGCCGGGGCAAAGCAGGGTCAGGCTTTCCATGTCGTCGCGGCTGGCTTCGACGCGGACGGCGTCGCTTTTGACGGTGCGGACGTGGGCGAATTCCGCGCGGCGGCGGGTCGAGTGATAGAGGTCGTCGAGGTTCAGAAAGCGCTCGTCATCGGGCCGGGAAAACCATTGCGACGACACGCGGCCATCACGGCTTCCGCGCGAAACATCGACGCTGTAGGCACCGGACACACGGGTGGCGTTGTCGATCAAAACAGATGTGGTCATTGAGGGATCTCCTATTGGGCTTGGGGTTCAGCGGCTTTCTTGGCGCGCTGAAACCCTGCCCGTCGGCGAGACCGGGGTAGCAAGGGCAAGGACGGCCTGGCGGAGGGGGATCACCCGGCCTGCACGAAGGCCACTTGGCCGAGGAAGGTTGGGGATACCGCCTGAGCCGGTCCCTCTTCGGGACTTCATCCTGGCCCGCGCGAGGGCTGTGCCCTTAGCGCTTTTTTTCTCGCCTAAAGGTTGATCCTCGTGTTAGGAAAACGAACCGCGCCAGGCTCCCCCCAGAGAGCCTGGTTGCGAGCGGATGTCCTTGCCCCCCAAGGGCATCCGCATCTCCCTTTCAACGGCACAAAAAACCCCGCGACCTGCGCCACGGGGCTTCTGTTTCGGCTTCAGCTTGAGCGGGGGCGCGACCAGAGAAGGTTATAGGTGTCAGGGTCTTCACCCTGGAACAGGCTAGCGTAGATCGGTTGGGCCAAGGACGGATCGTCCAGCTTGAGCGACACATAGTCGCGGCCGTTTTCGCTGCTCTTTTTCCAGCCGGCGCCGATTTCGACGGGACCGGCGTAGACGCGATAGTCCGGCGAGCTTTCTGAGCCGCCTTCGGCGGGAACAAGCTTGGCTTTGACGTTCAGGGTGAGCGTCTTGATGGCGCCGATGAAGCCATTTTCCGACTTGGTGAAGGTGCCGATGGTGGTCATGGGTTTCAGTCCTTTTCGCTGTCGGGCCGCGCCAATCGCGACCTCGATGGCGGTCGTGCGAACGGAGCTGGACGGCGAGTGCCCACAGGGCGAAACGACGAGTGAGAGGCAGACAGAGACGGCTTTTTTGCTTCGCGATGCAAAGCGCGCAGCGCGGCGGAAAAAAGCTGGCGGAGGCTGTCGCGAAGCCGGTCCAGGATCGTTCAGACCCCAATCGTCGAGGTCGTTCTTGACCGCGCCCTTTCCGCGAAATGGTTTGGATCGTGAACCGCCGAACTGGCTCAATCGGGGCACCGGCGCCTAAGGCAGAATCAAGAAAGTCGACAAACACCGAGTTCGACCAGGCTTTCCCGGCTCACGACTGGCTCGCTATATGCTTGACGGTCTTGCCGCTGGGCACCAAGAGCCTGGGCTCGCTGGAGGCTCAAGCCAACGCCGAGCCGCTGGCCGCTAGGACCGGACCTGCCCAGGGTCGCCAAAAGTTTGCCGGCCCTGCCAAAACGGGTCATGAACCCTGTCGCCGGCACCGAAACGGTGTTTGGCCACGTGGCTGGTATGAGTGGTAGCCGGAAGGTGATCAGGGGCATTCAGGACGCGAACTGCACGCTTCGCGCCATTCGCAATGGTACCGAGCTAAGAAATGTTCGAACCAGAGCGCGAGATGGCGGCCCCCAGATCCGCCTGGCAAGGCAATGACGCGGCAGGCGTGCGCGCCTTGTGCGCGACCATCATGCACGCAGGTTGGCGGCCCTGCCCCGCATAATTGCTCTCGCCTAGACCGTGCCGATCGACAAGGGATGGCCACTATACTTCGGTCGCTTGACTTTCGAATGGACCGAGAGCCTAATGCCCTCAAAAGTTTAAATACATAAAGTTCCATATTTGGTTGTTTTGGTCCATTGCGCCCTGGCCGATGGAAATGCGTTCGTTTCCACGGCAACGCCGTGACGCCTGAGCCTATATCGACTTCCAACATATCAGCGCCACGGCGCCCGCCGTCGCGCATTCAAATTCCGGGATACAAAAATGTCTGGTCACCACAGCACGCCTCCGCGCGGCCTCACGGTCCCGCGCTCTCCTCTCTCGCAAGGCCGCTTTGGCCGAATGTTCCGAAACCTGCGTCCCGCCAGCTTCGGCGCGACTCCCGATCTCAACCGGCAGAACCTAAAAAACCTAGCTGACCGTATGTCAGCCGGCCTGGACGACCCGAAAGACGGCCAGGACGGCGAGGAAAGCGGCATCCCCGCGCTCTACACCTATTTTGGCCAGTTCATCGACCACGACATCACTTTCGATCCAGTCTCAAGCCTGACCAAGGCCAGCGATCCAGATGGTCTTGTCGATTTCCGGACGCCTGCGCTCGACCTGGACAATCTTTATGGCCGGGGTCCGGGTGACCAGCCGTACATGTACGCCGCCGACGGCAAGCAGCTTGCCCTCGGGGAGACGCTTGTAGGGGATGGCGTGCCCGACGCGTTCGACCTGCCGCGTTTCAACGGCCATGCGCTGATCGGTGATCCGCGAAACGACGAGAACAGCATCGTCTCGCAGCTGCAGGGCCTCTTCCAGCGGTTCCACAATCGGCTATGCCAGGACAACCCGACCCTGGACCTGCCGACGATCCAGAAGCTTGTGCGCTTTCACTACCAGTATGTGATCCTCAACGACTTCCTGCCCCGGTTGATCAGTAAGCCGGTTCTGGAGGCTCTCAAGACCAATGGCCATTTCGACCAGAAGGCGCTCAAGTTCTACCACTGGCATCAAACGCCATTCATGCCTATCGAGTTCTCGGTCGCGGCTTATCGACTGGGTCACTCCATGATCCGACCCGGTTATCGCTTGAACGACGCCGACGACATGCTTCTTCCCATCTTTCCCACGGAAACCCATCCGGTCGGACTGGCGGGTTTCACGATCATGGCGAAGGGCCGTGCTATCGACTGGGGCCGGTTCATCGACATCGATACTCGAGCATACGACGGCGACGATGCGGCCAAGAAGAAACGCTTGCAGTTAGCATATCGGATCGATCCCTCGCTCGTCTTTCCGCTCTCCAAGCTTCCACCGGAGGTCGCACCAGACTTTCCGCCGTCGCTCGGATATCGCAATCTTGAGCGCGGTTGGCTTCTCGGTCTGCCAAGCGGCCAGGCCGTCGCCCGGGCCATGCATATCGATCCCTTGAAGGACAAGGATATCTTGATCTGCAAGGCCACCGACAAGGTCGACCCGGAAGATCCAAATACGAAGCGGGTGCCTATCACGGAAGGGGCTCCCCATTTCGCCGACAACTGCCCGCTTTGGGTCTATATCCTGGCCGAGGCAGCGCATCACAAGACCAAGGTCGAGGCTCCAGTCACGGAAAAGACCAAGATCACGACGCCGCAACTTGGCCCGGTCGGTGGCAGAATTGTCGCCGAGGTCTTCCTGGGGATGCTCTTTGGCGACGGCAGTTCGCTGCTGTCGCTGGATCCGCAGTGGGTTCCCGTAAGTGGCTCCGACTTCAGGCTCAAGGACATCGTGCTATACGCGCTCGGCCAAGGCTTCGCTCTCTCGTACCCGAACGGCTGAGGCACACCTCCACCTGTCACACCTGAAATATTCGGAGAATTTCAGGACTATTCAGGGCGTGATCCCAAGCGCGAATTTAGCCTCCAGGTCCCATGATCCCATGGCCATTCATGGGACGAAGGAGATTGCCATGGCCTAGACCAACGAAGCGGCCCTGCGCGCCGATGACGTCATCGACTCGGCGCACGGGGCCGGTTTCGCTACCGCCCAAGTCCCGCTCCGGTGCAACCGTCAGGTTTTGCAGGATGCCCTTGGCGACGATACTGGCCGTCAAGGCAGACAGTGTCACCTCGCCGTGCGGCGTCTTGCGAACATTGACGGGAGATTTTTTGAGTTTGTCGAGGGGCAGAAAAACCTGAGCGCCAGTTGTCCGGGTGGCTGTCTTGGTGTGCTTGGTCGTGGTCAAAATCCTTTTCGGGCTTGGGTTTCAGCAGCCAGGTGGCGCGCTGAAACCCTGCCCGTCGGCGAGACCGGGGTAGCAAGGGCAAGGGCCGGGGCCGCGGAGGGGGATCACCCGGCCTGCACAAGCGCTTCGCAGCGTCGCCGACCGGAACCTGTTCGCGCAGAAGGTCGGGGACACCCGGCCACCGCCCTTGCGCGCGAGGGCGGAGCCCTTAGCAGCTCGCCCTTGCCATCTCGGATTGCATCGCCGCAACCGCTCAGGTTGCGAATGCACGCGAAAAGTGCCATCGTTTCACCGGGCACACCTGCTTCGGAGCGTGCTGTCCAGGGATCCTGGCAATGATGCATACAAGCGGCCACGCGCAAACGAGCGCCACGGCCAGATCCGAAACGGATCTGGCGACGGCCACTCGCGCGTTGTTCGCAGACATCGCCGGCGCGTCTGGCGATGCGACCCTGATTGACACGGTCAAGCACCTCAACAGACGTCTTGAAGCGATCCGGCCCTACGAAGCCGCCTTTTTCCAGGATCGTGACGCCGAGCTGACTGCGCTCTCGGAAACCTGGAACCGGCGCGACATGTCTGGCTTGCGAGATTTGATCGTGACCTATTTCCGCCGACGCCAGGCCATCGTGCCTGATGTGCTGGCAATGATCCGCAATCCGAACTGATCGCCCTGAGAGGAAAGAGGCATGGCAAAAGGGTCCGCCGTCGAACAGCTCTATCGCGAGGTCAAAGCCGAGCTGACCGAGCGAACGCATTTGCCCGGCCAGCGGATCGACGTAGCCGAGCTGTGCGAACGCTACGCGATCAGCCCGACACCGATGCGCAACGTCCTGAACCGGCTGGTGGGTGAAGGTATCGTCGAAGCCCACTCTCATGACGGCTTCTATATTCCCCGGCTGACAGAGACTTCCTTGCGCGACTTGCTGTCGTGGAACGAGCAGCTTTTGCTTCTGGCGATCGATACGATTGACAGCGCCACACCACCTCCGCCCCTGCCGGAACGAACTCCTGATATCGTCGCCGAAACCGAGATCCTATTCGAAGGTGTGGCAAAACTGAATTCGAACGGAGAGCTTACCCAGGCGGTCCGGGACGTCAACGACCGGATGCGGGCGTTTCGGCGCCTGCCCGACGCAGGCATCGTCGATAGCGAGAATGAACTAAGTGCATTCCGGCAAGAATGGACGAACGGCAATCTTGCGGGGATTCGCGACTGGGTTGCCCAATACCATTCGGCACGGCAGTCCGCATTGAAGCAGTTGATCGGCCTTGCCTACACAGCGCCGCTCGTCGATCGGGAGCGCGGTCCGTCCGGTCGGTCCTGAGTGAAGCGGCTCATCGAAAAATCACGCGCTGGATAATCGGAAAATTCCAGAAGTATTCATTTAACGATCCGGACGCGCCGGCCCTACCTTCGCGACGCCATGATGACATGGCGATTTCTGAACCGAAGGAGGTTAACATGACCAAGAGCAACCAAACGGCCCCGAAGGCCCACGACCTGATCGACCTGGGCGCCATCACGTCCGAAACCAAGGGCGGCGCACCCTACAAGGGCCTGGACGGCACGATCGTCCAGTTCCGCGACACGCCGGGCATGGCGCACGACTGATGGCCGGCGCCGGCGCGCGTCGTCCCTGACGTGCGCCGGCAACTCTCTTCTATTCCAGGACATGACATATGGGGCTTCGGTTACATCCGGATGTGCGCTGGTGCATTGCCGGCGGGCGGATCGTCCTGTTCGACCTGCGCGCCGACCGGTGCTTTTGTCTCCACGATACGGTGGACGCGGCTTTCCAGCGACTGACGCACTCGCCCGCCCTGCCCGACATCGACATTGCAAGCCTGCAACCTCTCCTGGCGCGCGGCATTCTCAGCGCCTGCCCGGAGCTCGTCACACTGCCGCCACAGGACAGCCTCCCCACCGTCCAGACCAGCGCCCTCGACGTGCCATTGCCGGCCGCGTCGCGCCTGGCGTCGGTAGAGGCGTGGGCCACGCAAATTCAGGCCGGTGTCAAGCTTAGTTATTTCCCATTTTTACGAATATTAAACATCATCAAACGCCGAAAAGGCCGTCGGGCGATGCAAGCTTTTCAAACATCCGGCGATCTTCCCCGGGATCTTTCAGCGTATCTGCGAAGCCGAAGGGCGATATCGGTTCAGGACAAATGCCTGCGAACGTCCGTCGGATTGATCGACTTTCTGGCGCGCCGTGACTGCTTCCCTTGCCTTGTCATTGGCGTGCGCATGTACCCGTTCGCCTCACACGCCTGGGTGCAAGACGGATTAATGGTCCTCAACGACACTGTCGACCAAGTCGCGCCCTACACGCCGATTGTGGTGATCTGAGATGGCTCTCAGATATCTGGCCATTGTCGCAAAATCGGGCGACGCAGCCCTCGCCAGCCAAGGCAAAATACCGGCAGACATGACCTCGGCATTGGTGACCGCTCGCATGACAGTCTATGCGAGCGCATCGAAAGACTGGCTTGTGTCCCATGACGGCAGTTCCGTCATGCTCGGTCATCTGTTTGAAAAAAACACCGGGAAGCCCGTCCAGCCGGGCTTCAAGATAGATATTTCTGAAAAACTCGATATTAGAAGGCTTCTTTCGACTTGCTTCGGCGGCTACGTCGTTCTGAACCAAACGACCAACGGCCAGGTCGAGTGTTTCCGAGATCCGTCCGGAGCCCTACCCTGTTATGTAATCGAAACAGACGAGTACTGGCTCGTCACATCCGACGTACAGACGGCTCGTTCTGTGGGTCTTTGGCCCCCACAAATAGATTGGGCGTTTCTGCCGCAACATCTGTTCGCCTTTGACAGGCGCACCGCCCGAACGGGCCTGATAAACGTGACGGAACTGCTTGCCGGTCAGAGCGTGACATTGACTCCGGCAACGGCAATTACACGACAAGTCTGGTCGCCCTGGGACTATGTCGCCAAATCGCATAACCAAAGTTCAGAACAGCTTGCCGGCCAACTTAGGGAGACGATCGAGCGCTGCGTCTCGGCCTGGGGAAAGCGCTTTGACCGTGTGTTGCTGGGGGCGTCGGGCGGTCTGGACTCGTCGATCATCGCCCTATGCCTTGCGCAAACAAATGCACTCGCGGGATGCCTGACAATGGCCACGGATGAACCCGAAGGCGACGAGCGCGCCTACGCGCGGATCATCGCCGAAGCGGTCTGTACTTCTCTTACCGAGGCGTTCCACGACCTGGCGGATATCGACGTCACCCGATCGTCCTCGGCACACCTGCCACGGCCGATCCAGTTCGCGTTCGGGCAAAGCGAATACCGCACGAAGGCAAGGCTGGCCGAAAGCGGCAAAATTGACGCCTATTTCACGGGGATCGGCGGCGACAATGTCTTCTGCCACATGCGCTCCGCGACACCGGTCATCGACCGGATCCGCAGCGAAGGCCTCAGCGCAGGTGCTATTCAAACCCTCAATGATGTCTGCAGGCTGACCGGCGCCAGCGCCGGCACAGCCGTCGGCATGGCAATACAGCGCGCTTTGAGGCCGTCCACATATGATTGGCGAGGCGACGCCAGCTACTTGAATGCCACGCGCATTGGACCGCTGCTCCCACATCCCTGGCTGGAGACACCAGCTGACGCACTTCCAGGCAAAGCGGTCCACATCGCCATGCTCGCCCGCATCCAGGGGACGATAGACGGCTTCCCGCGCGCAAGCATGGGACCGATGGTCAATCCGCTTCTGTCGCAGCCGATCGTCGAGTTATGTCTGAGCATTCCGACCTGGGAATGGTGCGAAGGCGGTCAGGACCGCGCCGTGGCGCGGCGTGCTTTTGCCGACGTCATGCCGCCGGCATTGTTGAACAGGCGGTCGAAGGGCGGGCCGGACAGCTTCGCATTCCGGATCGTCGAAACACAACGCAAGGCGATCCGCGACCAACTCCTGGGCGGATTGCTGCGCGCCCACGACGTCCTTGATGTCGAAGCCCTGCAGACCCTGTTTGACGATCCAAGGCCAATCCGCGCACCCGACCATATTCGGCTGCTGGCCCTGGCCGAGGCAGAAGCCTGGGCGCGGCATTGGCACCGTCTGGGCTAACGGGGCAAAGCAGGACGACGCAAAAGCAAACACGAAAAACAGCAGAGCAAAAGAGATAGTGGCCCTGCCAGAATACGCGTGCAGGGCCACCGACGAGCGCCTTTTGCCTATTTGCCCGGAGAGGCGCTCGTGTTCGTGACCGATGCGGCGCGCAAGGCGTCCCAGCGGGCATATTGCGCCGCCTTGGCCGGATCGGGGTCCTTAAAGTCCTTCAACCAGTAATCGAACCAGTCGAGGCTGCGATTGAAGTCGGCCAGGCGGTGCGCCGGCTGCCATTTGATATGGTACTCATCGGGGAAGACGTAGAGCTCGACCGGCTTATGGCGTTCGGACAGCGCCGAGTAGGATTCAAGAGCCGCGAGATATTCGCGGTCAGGGAGTTGCATCAAGAGCGGCGTATCGACCGCAGCGGCGTTCAAACGGTACGACTGCGGTTGCCAGAAAGACGCGATGTCCCCGGTCAAACCCGGGAAGCCCAGGCTGCGCAGCCATTGGCTGCCAACAGGCCCGTTGAGGACATCGACGCCGAAAGCCTCATCGCAGCAAGTCCCGACAGCGGCAGCCGCGAACAGATGATCGTGGATCAGGGCATATTGAACGGTCGACGCACCGTCGCTCAACCCGGTAAGGCCTATGCGCGCAGGATCGGCGATGCCACGATCGATGACCATTCGAACACCTGCCAGCAACGACGCGTTGACAGTCTCCCGGTCCGCCCAGTTTTGGATGTTGAGTTGATTGAGCTCGTCCCAGGTTCTGGCGCCCTTGAGGCTGCCGGCGTCCAACGGCCGCTCGAGGCTCAAGACGGCATAGCCATGAGCGGCAAAGAGCTGGATGGGGAACTCGTCGCCCGTGCCGCCGCGCAGGAAGCCACGCGTCGCATACTGGACGACGATCAAGGGCAGCCTGCTGCCCGCCCGATAATCAGGCGGCAGGACTAGGTCTCCAAACGATGAAACGCCGCCGGCCATGGTCCAATGAAGCCGCTCCACCGAACCCAGGCGAATGGGCGCGAATTGTGGATTTGGGTCGAACAGGATCGTCTGCTTCCCAGTCTCCAGGTGCAGAGCCACAAGACGTCGCGGCTGAAGAGAGCCTTCCCGTCCGCAGACCAGGCGCGGCCCCGCCAATACACACCCCAGAAGCACGTCTTCCGTGGTCAAAACGGCCTTGGGCAGAACACTGCCGGCGCGCCAACGATAAAGCCCCGACGCGCTCTCACTGGCCCGGTGGCGAAGATAGACGAGCGTGCGGTCGTCCTGCCACCACAGGCTGACAACGCCTAAACAGTCTGGGAGGCGACACGTCGTCTCACTGCCGCCGGGCCATTTGACATGCAGGTCGAGCGGTGATGTCACGACATCCGCATCGATCCGCGCCGTCCAAGCGATGGCGCCATCTGGTCCGCGGGCAGTAACGACCGCGCCAGGCGGAGCGGCCGCGGCGTCGGCCAGGTCGCCAGAGCCCCCGGTGCCCTGCGTCACAACAGGGCGCAAACGCTTATCCGCCAACCTGACGATCAAGGTCTGCAACGGGATGGGGTCGCGGGGTTGGGGCACAACAGCGACGACCGGCATGGCGCGATCATCGTAAAGATAACCACGCCGGCCTTCCGCCGCGATGGCGGCGCGAGCCTCGGCGAGGCCAGGGCGCCCTGTGACGACCAGCGACGTCCCGTCCAGCGACCAGGACACATCCTCCACATCGAAACCCAGCGCGGTTAGGGGTTCAGCCCCCTCTCCGTCAGCCTTCGCGCGCCACGCCTGGGTGACGCCATGATCGCGGCGCAGATAGGCAATCGATTGGCCATCGGGCGACCATTTGGGCGTGACCGTCGCGGGCATACCGGGCGGCGTGCTGACGGCGAATCCCATGGCCCCGAAGCTCGCCGGGATAAATTCGCCACCGCGATCGACCTCGATTGCAGATCCCGGTCGATCAAGGTCCAGCACGTACATCCCCAAACAATAGGTGTTGGCACCAGCGTCGGCGCGCCGAACCTGAAAGGCGATCTTACGGCCGTCCGGCGACAGACTGAGGATCGGCGCGCGCGCGTCGGAATTGCTGACCGGCCCGATGTCGCGAAGGCCAACCAAATCGCCTGCCGTGACTGTGCGCGATCCACCGTCAGCAAACGTTCTGCTTTCGGCCAATGGATCGCAAGGCGCCGCCGGGTCCGCCGGCGCCAGGACAGCGCCGGCCACCATCAGAGCTGCAATTGACATGGGCTCACCAAGCCTTTGCCACCGTCAGGCTGACAAATCGCCCGATGACCGAGCTGTTGGTGCTGTCGAACTGAATGCCTTGCGGATAGGACTGACCGGGGCTGACGGCACGGGGGGGCGCACGATCGAACAGATTGGACGCGGACAGCACGAGCCTTACACCTTGAAGACCGCTTGAACGGTCGCCGAAGCGATAGGCCAGCGTCGCATCGGCCGTCGTCCACGAGGCTATGCGGACACTCGGCATAATGCCTGTGTCGAGCTCTGAAGAGACGTAGTTGACGATGCCCGTCGCGCTCCAACCGCGCCGCGTCCATGTCACGCCGGCACGCGCCTTGACGTCGGGCACATTGAAAATCGTTCCGGACAGGCGAAGGCTCGGGCTCGTGGAGATGGTCTGCTGGTCGAGCCTTATCCAGGTCGCGTTTGCGAACGCGTCCAACTGGGCGCCCGGCACGGCGAACGTCTGGCGATAGGACAGATCGATGCCCTTCGCAGTTTGCGCCGTCGCGTTGCTGTCGACATCTTTCAGCACGGCCACCACCGAGGTGGGATCGTAAGATCCGCCCGTAAAATTGGAAAAGCTGTCCGACGCAGACACGAGCTCCGTCTGCCGATCGGCCGACGGCGAGCGTTCGACAAACGGCGCATAGGCTGGATCGCTGAGGCCGGCCAGCAAATCGGCGATGGGTTCGACGACCCGGTCACGGTAGGCGATGTGGAAATAGGTGGCGGACAGCTTCAACCCGTGGATACGCGCCGGTTGAAAATCGCCGCCGAAAGTCCACGAGGTCGACCGCTCCGGCTTGAGCTTCGGATTGCCGCCATAGGTGATCAGGACGGTTTCCGAACCCGTATAGTCGAAGAAAGCGCCTGGATAGAGGTAAAGGTCGGAGCTACCGTACATCTGCAGAAAGGACGGCGCCTTGAACGAGCGGCCCCAGGTCGCGCGCAAGGTGACGTCGTCGGAAGGCACATATCGGATGCCGATGCGTGGGCTGGTCGCACGCCCGAAGTCGCTGTAGCGCTCGGTTCGGCCCGACACATTCAGGTCGAGCGCGTGCAGGCCAAGCCGGGCCACGTCGGAGGCGACGAGCGGGATGGTCGCCTCGGCGTAAGCGTAATCTATGCCGCGCGCACCTTGCGCGTAGCCGATCGACACAAAGCTTTCGCGTCGATGACCGATGCCGAAGGCTGTCTTGACCGCGCCTGACGGCAAGGGGAGCAAGGTCCCGTCAGCCGTCAGTTCGCCATACTGTGAGTCGTTCTTGAAACTGCCGGCATTGTCGAAGGCGATAGCGGGAATGCTGGTCAGAAACCTGTTGCGGCTGCCGGCAGCAACACCTGTCGCATGCAACGTCCAATCCCCCGCCAGACCGATGTCGGCGGTCAGGGCTGCGCTATAGCTCGGCGTATACATGTAAGAGAAGTTCTCCGGCGCGGTGGCGCCATACTGCGCGACACCAACCGTCGACCGCTCGCTGGCCAGAGCATCGAAGGTAAGCGACACCCGATCCGAAAACCGCCGGCCAGCGCTGACGAACAAGCTATTGCGGGTCTGTGGCTGCAAAAGAGTGGTGGTCGGCGGCGCATCGGCGGTCACGTCGCGTTGCGACGCAACGATGGCGTCCTGACGAGAGTATTCGTAGTTGCCCAACAGGTAGCCGTCATAGGACGACACCCCACCCAAGAGGCTATAGGTATGCTCGGTGCCGCCTCCCTGTGATGAGGTTCCGACACGGGCACTGACCTCAGCGCCGGAATAGTTGCGGCGAACGATGAAGTTGACGACGCCGGCGACGGCATCGGACCCGTAGAAGGCTGAAGCGCCGTCCGGCACCACCTCGATGCGCTGCAGCGCCGCCAACGGAATGCCGGATATGTCGGCGCCTTGGTAGAAGCTGTCCGCGCTCAGACGGTGGCCGTTCAACAGCACCAGGGTCGCGTCGGTACCAAGGCCTCGCAGGTTGACCGTCGAGGCGTTGGACGAATTGTGGTTGGCGCTATTGGTCGCCGACGCAGCGATGACGCCGGGATTCTGACCACCCGAGAAATTCTCCGGCAGGCTACGAACCAGATCGCCGACCTGGCTGTATCCAGAGGCGTCGATATCCGACCGGCTGACCGTATGCACCGGCGACGTCGGATTGCCGCCGCGGATATGCGTCCCGGTGACGATGACGTCGAGGCCTGCACCGACAGAAGCGGAACCGCGTTGGCCGGCCTCCACACGCAGCGAAATCACAGTCTCGGTTTCGGAAGCGATCTCAAGGCCCGTCCCAACCAACAGCCTGGCCAAAACCTCGTCGCGCGAGAACGTGCCCCGCGCGCCCTGCGACGATACCTTGGTCGCTGCATCGAACGGAAACAGGACCTGCACGCCGGCCTGGCGAGAAAAGTCGTTGAAGGCCTGGGCGGCATTTTCAGGCGGGATATTGAACGCGAAGGTCGACGTCGTGGCCTCAGCGGAGGCCCCGGACGCCCAGGCCAATGCGCAACTGCAAACCGCGCCGGCAGCAGCCGTCGACCAAAGCGTCTTCCGAATGTCGTGTCTCATCGCGTAGTCCCCTCGCTTCACAGATTTGTGTCAATGCGAAGGGACGCGAGCCGGCCACGCCCGCACCTGAAAATAGAAAAATATTCCGGACACACACAAATGCCCAAGATGTTAGACATTGGCGCACTGGGCGTCTCCAGGCTGGCTTGGACCGTCAAGCCGCTGATCGCGAAGACTTATTCTCATATTCTTTTTGTCTAGGCGCGCAGGCAGCCCAGTCCGTTTCTTGCCAAATACCGGGAGCAGCTTATGGGCGATTTGATAGTGGCGGGCCGGGTCAAGGCGGTGCAATACGTGCGCGCCTCGACGGAACATCAGAAATATTCGATCGAAAACCAGAGCATCGCAATCGCCGAATATGCTCGGTCACAGGGATACGACATCGTAGGGACCTATGCCGACGAAGGCCTAAGCGGCCTGACGGCCGATCGCCGCCCCGCTCTTCAAAAACTTCTTCACGATGTCACGTCCCCGAACCGTCACTTCTCTGTGGTGCTGGTCCTGGACGTGAGCCGCTTCGGACGGTTCCAGGATGTCGACCAGCACGCCGCATACGAGTTTCTTTGCCGGGAGATGGGCGTGAGGATCGAGTATGCGCGCGAGATTTTCCCGAACGACGACTCGCTGGCGACGTCATTGCTCAAGCATGTGAAACGGGTCATGGCCGGCGAATTCAGCCGCGAACTGTCCATGAAGGTCAGCGCCGCGGCCAATAATTGCGCGTCGAAGGGCTTCAAGCAGGGCGGCAGGCTCGTCTATGGATTTCGGCGGCTGATCGTCGATGCAGACGGCACGCCGAAAAAGATCGCGGGCGATTACGAATGGAAATACCTGTCCAGCGACCGCGTGGTCATCGTGCCTGGCCCCGAGGAGGAAATCGAAGTCGCCCGGCGGATATTCAGAATGTTCACCGTCGAGCTGAGGACGAGGGTCGAGATTTCCAGGATCCTGAACGAAGACGGCGTTACCGCCACCAATGGCAAACCCTGGACGGCGAACCAGGTCTACGGCGTTCTTTCGAGCTCCCTTTATATCGGCGTCTATAGCTATGGAAAGATCAGCTGGAAGCTGAAGCGACAGCGCATCCGCAATCCGGAGACCCTGTGGGTCAAGACCCGCATCGGCGGACCCTTAATCGATCCGGAGATGTTCGAAACGGCCCAGGCAATGCTGAAGCGGCACGAAAATCACACCGCATATTCGAAGCCCGACATGCTGAAGGGGCTGGCCGAATTGCTGAAAACGCAAGGCACGCTTTCGGGGACGATTATCGACGCGTCGTTTACAGTCCCGAGCGCGGCGACCTATGCGAAACACTTCGGCGGTTTGGGAGGGGCGTACGCAGCCGTTGGGTATGCTCCGCAGGGGAGACAGAAAGGGGTCCTGGAAGGCACAACGCGGTCGAGAGGGACGTGGACAACCGACAAGATGCTGGATGCCCTACGCAGACTGCTGGCCGAACAGGGAAGGCTCTCCGCCAACCTTTTGCTGAATTGCCCATACACACCCTCGCCCACAACCTACGCCCTTCGGTTCGGGTCGCTCCCGGACGCCTACGCGCAAATAGGCTATCTGCCGGATAGGCCATCGCCATCCAAAAAACGCCGGTCTTCTGGCAAAACACCTTCCGCCGAGACGGCCATCCGGGGACTGAAAGCGCTTTATGAACGGGAGGGCTACATCAACCGGAGCCTGATCTGCTGCGACCCAGCCCTGCCGAGCGCAGGCTGGTATCGAACAACATTCGGAAGCGTTGAGAAAGCCTACGCGTTGGCAGGGCTCGGTGAGAGGCCGCACGCCTTCGGCAACGCGCGGCGCAATCACGTGCGAGATGTTTTCGCCGGCGTCACATCGCAAGATCACAAGCCCTTCTCGACAAGGCACCGGGACATGTCGGACGACGACATCATCGCAGGGATCAAGCGCATATCTGAAAGGTTCGGCTATGTCAGCGGTCGCCTTATCAATGAAGACCCGACCTTACCGAGATCCGAGACCCTGTACCGCCGCTTCGGGACACTGCGTGCCCTCTACGCCAAGGCCGAGGTCATCGGCAAATCGAAACCCGGACCCATGCGCTCGTGGTTCAAGGGGCATAAGGAGACGTTGTCTCCTCAGCTGTTCGACACTGGAGGTATCAGCCCGCCCTAAAGGCTGCCTGTTATGGCGTCGCGATTCCGACGGAATTTCCGGTGCCGCTATTGGTGACATTCGTGACGTTGTTGACGTAGGCGTTGCCGAGGACATTCACGTTTTTCGACGCCGTCTGCAGCCAGATCGCCGTAGTCTGCCCCTGGAAGGTGTTCCCTGAAATGACGGAAGGTTGGTTGTTGACCACAGTGCCTATGATAATTCCGTTCTGACCTGACTTCGCCGGGTTATCATAGGTGAAATTATTTCCCACCGCGGTCAAACCCGCGCAGCGCGTGCACAGAACACCCGCATTGCCGGCGGAGACGTAGAAATAATTATTGGTCAGGGAAACCTGATCGATCTCGGTGCCGAGATTGATCTGATTTGCTGACGTATTGAACTGAGAGTTTGTAACAGACAATTGCGAAAGCACACCGGCCTGACCAGCCGGGCTGTAAATACCGGTGTTGCCATTCGTGAAGTTCGTATTGCTGATCTGAACGCCCTGGGTGTAGGGCCCATATTGGAACCCGACGCCTTCGTTGAAGAAGCCGGTGTTCGAGATGTTATAGACGATCCCATACTTGTTGACGCCTGAGGCGACGCCGTTCACCGAAAGGCCTGTCCCCAGGTTACCTGTCGCTTCTCCATAGAAGAGGTCGCCGTCAAACAGCGCGTTTGAAACCCCACTCAGGTAAACGCCGAAGCCCCAATAATCAGCGCCCTGCCCACCGTCATCGCCGCGGAAGGTCACGTGGTCAAAGTCGTTCTGACCAAAATTCCCCTCCTGCACTGAGTTCTGAGCGAACACTGCCGTCGTCCCCCCTTTGCCGCCGGTCGAAAACGTCAAGGACGAAAAATGGAAGGAATGCCGCGCATTGCTCATGTTGTAGACAATTCCCGAGCCCGAGGGCCAATACAGAATTGTCGCGTCTTGCCCCACCCCGAACATGCTTACGGAGAAAGGCGCGCCTGCGGGAAACGTATAGGGCAACGGCGAGTCGAACCGGTATTTGCCGGCGCCGAACTGAATACAGCCACCGTTCCCCCCTAACGCTGCCAGGGCAGATGTCACCGCGGGTCGAGAATCGGCGGCTCCGGTCGGATCCGCTCCATAAGAGTCTGCAAGCAAACAAGCCACGGCGCCTGAAGGCGTCATTGCCGGCGACGTCGCTAGCCGAGGTGTTGTGGAACTGCTTTGCGGCTGAGACGAACTGTCCCCGTGACAGCCCCACAATGCGGGAACAAACGCCAGGTAGGCGAGATACGATAAGCTTTTACCACGTTTTTCTCGCATGATATCCTCCTCGACGGCACTTGCTGCCTGAGGTTGACTTACCGGCCCCTTTCGCGAGTCGCAAGAGATTCGGAGCAATCATGCAGCTACGAAGACAAGACGAAGCCGGCAGTTTGAGCGGTTACCCAAGCCGTTCAATTTCTTGCTGCTTCCGACCAACAGCGCGGATGGTGCCAAACTGGAGCCCAGCACCGCCTTGCGTCTATCATTGCACCGAAGAAAAATATCGTAAGCGCGATATTGATCCTTACAGTAGTACCCTATATGTTCCCATTTGGCACTCACCATACTTGAGTGCTAACATTGCGCCACCGCCCCAGATATGGTAGACGTTAGGGACAATTGGCCACCACATCTTGCAAAATGGTCGACAGCAAGACAGAATCGGGGCAGATGTTGAAAGTTTAAGAATCTGTTAGCGCGAATCGGGGAACTGCGCTACTGGACCAAAAATATAGGGGGATTACTTCGACTCGAAGCGCAACCTAAAAACGCCAAATAGGCGATGAAGATGCGTCGTTCTCGATAGTAAATGTTGTGTGGCTTACGCCACTTTAAAATTTGGAAGAAGACGCAAGTCTGACTTGGCGGTCCTAGATTGCGCCCTCTTCCATCTTATCTTCCGACTCAGAAAGCGTCGGCAGATGGTCTTTAGCGTCTTTGCCCCCGCCTTTCAACGGGGGGTTAGGCGCTAAAGTGCCAGATGCTTGTCCGACTGGGTCCATTTTCACCAGAAGGACAAAACTCAATGTTGAACGCACAAAACATTGCTCAACTTAGCGATGTGAACACACCCAAAGGCATCCAGCAAATCAGGCAATTGCCGGACAGTAGGCTGGGCTTGCTTTGGGAGTCCATAATCCTCGAAGACGCCATAAAGTCTCAATTGGTATCTCAGGCGGTTCTCAACTTCACACTGCGAGGCAAGGTTAGCCGCGACGTCATTCCACTTCATGGCGTTATTTTATTGGTGGGCCCGCCTGGGACGGGAAAAACCTCCCTAGCGCGGGGATTGGCCAACCGCACGGCGCAGCTGTTTTCTGGCGGCGGGTTCCGTTTGCTAGAAGTAGAACCCCATAGCCTTACAAGCTCCGCTATGGGGAAAACACAGAGAGCGGTATCGGACCTTTTTTCACAGTCGATTTCCGAAGCAGCTTCCGCCGGACCAACGATCGTCCTGCTTGATGAAGTCGAGACCCTTGCTGCGGACAGGAGCAAACTAAGCCTCGAGGCCAATCCCGTCGATATCCATAGGGCGACCGACGCGGTCCTGGTTCAATTGGATCAACTTGCCGAGCGGCACCCGAACTTGCTGTTCATCGCAACTAGCAATTTTCCAGAAGCCGTTGACGCTGCCTTTACGTCGCGCTGCGACCTTGTCGTGGAAGTACCACTCCCGGATCGCACAGCGTGCGATAAAATTCTGCGTGATTGCCTTAATGGCCTAGCCAAGACATTCCCGCCCGTCGGCAGCTTGTTGCATGCATATGACTTTGGCGCGCTCGCCGCCGAGTGCGTCGGCCTGGATGGTCGCGCAATTCGCAAAATGGTCGCGTCCGCCCTCAGCACGTCGCCTGAAACCGCTGCCGACCCCTCACGTCTGAGCATGGGCAACTTGGTTCAAGCAGCACGCGCAGCCAAGTCCAGCCGCCTCCGGGGGACGCGCAAATGAGCACGGTCTATAGTCGGACATTCAGGAGCACCCCGTTTCGCAGCGCCCAAGAAACCTGGGCCAGTATAATCGATTTGCTGACACAAGGCCGAGATGATGAAAAGAGGGCGGAGCTCACGTCCGTCTCAGGCATAGCGGCTAGCTTGATCAGCGATCAGTCGCCGGCGTCGGCGCCGATCGTCGTCACCTGCAATGGGCCACGTACACGCATCTACTGCCTTTACGGCGACGCTTCGATCGAGGACGAAGGCAATGAAGCCGCGCTTGGGTTTGAGCCATTGGGTGGCGATTGGGCGGTCTCATTCCCCTGCCCAGCGGATGATCTAACCTGGGTCCAAAACGCCTTGAAGGCCAAATCTTCCCGGATCACGGCCCGTGACAGCACCGAGACATGTACAAACGCCGACAAAACCGCAGCGCAAGGCAATCTTACCTTGGATATAAAAGGATTTCTCGCGTCATGACCGCCGTCGCCGTTTACTCCTACACGCATTCGGTGACTTACGTCACCGACAACATTCTTAAAAGCTTGAAGGACATCATTCGGTTGAGCGGCCTCGATCCAACTGAATATATCAATGATTGGGACCTCAACACACGCGGTATTCGGACATGGATTGAATCGGGCGATCTCGAAAAGGTTAGCTTGGAGATTTACCACCCCAAGACTGACGCCCTCATATTCCGTTGGGAAATCGATATCGCCTATGAATGGACTGGCGGAGATGGTAGCTTTTGCACAGACACCGATCAGCTTCGCTACGCCATCAAGAAGGCCGGCGTCGTTCCGGCGGAGGCTAAGTATCGTCTGCTGACGACAACCAAAAACGGTCGCCCTGATGTTGAGGGGTGGGGCCGAACCACATCACGTCCAACCGCCGGCATGATCAAGCAGAGCCTCGGTTCAACCATGCATCACAATGGCCTCGGCGCCAGCACCGGCTACTGGAGGCATCCCTAATGCTCACTATTGATGAAGCGTTTCGCAAGTTCAAAAGCCGTCTAGAGTTGAACACCAAGGAGCAAGACAACGCCTCCGCTCGACAGAACGAGGTGCGAGAATTCTTGAACACGAAGTTCTCCATCGATCGCAGCTTCTTGACCGGCTCATATGCACGCTGGACGAAAACCAAGCCGTTAAAGGACATCGACATTTTCTTCGTGCTAAAAACGGCAGGCGACACATTCAGATCTTCGGCGCCCTCGGTCGTGCTCACGGACTTTCACAAGGCCTTGGTCGACAAGTACGGGGAAGCCAATGTCAAAAAGCAAAACCGGTCAATTAATGTCAATTTCGGTGTCAAGCCCGATGCCGACGACAATACCGATTACCGCATCCTAAGTGTTGACGTAGTTCCGGCATTTGCCAAGGCGGATGATTTCGAAATTCCCGATGATGAACTCGGCAAATGGATCGAAACCAATCCCAAAATCCACGCTGACAAGGCGGTAGCCGCGCATCAGGCCTACTCTTGCGAGTGGAAAGGCCTTGTCCGCATGACCAAGTATTGGAACAATAATCCAAAGCATGGCGAGAAGCCCGTAAAGCCGTCCTTTCTGATCGAAGTCATGGCCCTAGAGTGCTTGCACGGTGGCTGGGGCGGCCAGTTCGACCGGGAAATCCAGGCCTTATTCGCGACACTTGCCGATCGGGTTCATGATCGCTGGCGTGATCCAGCCGGCCTCGGCCCAGACATCAGCAACGGCATGGACGCGGCCAGAAAAGACCGAGCCAAGGCCTTGCTTCAGGCGGCTGAGCGGGAAGCCTCAAACGCGATTTCCTTGGCTCGTGCCGGGCGCAATGGCGAAGCGCTGAAAGCTTGGCGCGCTCTGTTTGGCCCCAAATTCCCGCTTTCGTAGTTATCACACCCGGCTTGGAGGACTGAGTTTTGGTCGAAGCAGTTACCGCCCGATGGCATGGAGACAATTACCAGGCGCGCGTGTTCTGGGATAACGCACTGAATCTACTTGTTAGTGAAGAGTGCGTCGCTGAAGTGACCTTCGAAGCCAATGGCCCTAAGTCCTTTGACGATGTTATTGTAAAGTACGACCCTCCCGTCGTCAGATCTGGTCTTGATGCCATTTCCGTCGATTATCACCAGGTCAAATGGCATACAGAAACGGGAGGACGGTTCGGATATAAAGACCTCACTGACCCGGCCTTCATCGGAGCTCAATCAGTTTCCCTTTTGCAACGGTTGCAAGAGGCGAAGAAGACGGCACCTGAAACAGCGCAATTCACATTTCTCACTGTTTATCGCATTTTTGATGATGATCCACTGCGCCTTCTAATCGCGGGGACGGATAAGTCGCTTCTGCTACATAAGCTGTTCGACGGTACGACAGACAGGAGTCGGATGGGGCAGGTCCGTAAATGCTGGCGAGAGCACCTGAGCCTGAAGGATGACGAACAGTTGCGCGTCGTGTTAAAAGGCTTGCGAATATTCGAAAGCCACCGAACCCTTGAGGAACTTCGGGCACAGATCAATTTCAAGGCTAAGGCCGTAGGTATGTTGGTCTGTGACGCCTCAACATCGAATTTTACCTATGATGAGCTGGCCCGAAAGCTCAAGATCCGGCAACTAAACAGCTTCACACGGGAACAATTCCTCGAGATGGCGCGAGCTGAAGGCCTGCTTCGCCCCGGAGATGCTCCGGCGACATCTGACTTCCTTCCGATCGCAATAAAAAGTTTCTTGGGAACGGCAGCCGATGGTTTAGGCGCAAAACCCGAAAATACTTTGATACTCGTCGACTCGTTTAATGAGAGATATATCTGTGATGATCAGGATTGGCAGAATGATATTGCACCGCGTGTCCGCCAATTTTTAAAAGATTGCGCTGCGAAGTCGCCAAAACTTCGGCTGTCTTGTGACGCCCATGCCTCGATCGCCTTTCTCGCCGGCTCAATACTTGATTTTAAATCCGGCACAGAGGTTCAACTTGTTCAAAAGGGACGAGTCGGAAACAGAATCTGGACTTCTGACGAGGGGGCTGACGGCCCCAGCCTTGTGGCTGCTTCGCGTTCAATTGGCTCTGGACTAGAAATCGCAGTGGCCATTAACGCTACTCATTCAGTCGAAGGCCAGGTCCAATCTTATGTGTCCGCCAATCTCCCCGGTGTGGGCCCGCTGTTGACATTCACGCCGGGCGCCGGTCAAAGCCAACAGTCTATTGCGGGTGGCCGCCATGCGGCAAAATTGGCCGAAAGCATCGCGCAAGCGATTGGCGAGGCACGAGGAATAGATCGAGAAACCAGGGTCCATATCTTCGCAGCTTGCCCGAACAGTCTCTTGTACTTCTTGGGGCAGCATCACCGGGTTGTTAGTCCGTGCTTGGTCTACGAGTTCGACTTCGACCGCCAAGGGAACAAATCTTATCAGCCGTCCTTCATAATGGACTGATTCAATCAGACCGTCCGGCTGACATCTTTTACACCCTCGTAACGGCGCCACACTCACCCGATGTTATCAAACGCTAGCTTTCAACGCTTCCTGACAGAGATTGAACCCAGTCAGGCGACCATCGAGAGATGCCAGAGTGCCCGCATCAGTATTCATCGGTTTCTAAAAGACCATGAATGGTTTGGCGGGCATCTCGTTCGAATGTTTTTGGCGGGAAGTTACGCTCGGGCGACTGCGATAAGGCCACGAACGGTAAGCGGTGTAACCGATATACCCGACGTCGATATAATGGTGGTCACGAATTTCGCGCGTTCTTTGCCGCCGTCCATCGTTTTAAGCCACTTAGCGGGAACACTGGCGGAGCACTACTATGTCAAGCGAACAAATCGACGATCCGTCCGAGTTGAAACGTATGGCTGCCAGGTAGATATCGTCCCCTTGGTCAAATACCATTCCTGCTTCAGACTTCCAGATAGGGAAACCGATGACTGGATTTACACCAACCCACCCCTTCATACGAGGTGGAGCACCGAGCAAAACGCGCTCTTCGACCAACGATTCAAACCCCTCGTCAAGATGCTAAAGTGGTGGCGGCGAGAAAACATTTCCGGCAAACGGCCGAAGGGCTTTGTACTGGAAATCCTGGTCGCCAATCACGCGCCACGCGAGGTCGCACATTTTGGAGAGGCGTTCGCCCAACTACTGGAAAACATTCGTGATAGGTACGAAAGCCGTCGGCGTTTCCCGAAGATCATTGATCCTGCATTTGACGACAATGACCTGCTCGCGAACACGTCAGAGGCGCAATGGAGGGGGTTCGTCGAAAAAGTCGGAACTCACGCGAGGCTGGCTAGGCGGGCCCAAGACCATGAAGATGCTAACGATGCCTTTGTGCTCTGGCGGCGGATTTTGGGAGATCGTTTTAGAGGGTAGATTCTTGCGGTTCCGCTAAAGATCCAATCCATACAGCTTTCGTAATTCGCTCCAAACGTGTAGAGACAAGAAACAGCAAGGGGGGGGGGCGCGTGGAACATAACAATAAGGCTCAGTTGCTTGCTTCGATGCTGGCAGGCCGTCTAGTCCTTTTGTGCGGGGCCGGGCTTTCAATGGCCCCGCCGAGCCGCCTGCCGAGCGCCAGACATGTCGCAGAACTATGTTTTGACCGGTATCAAGTTGCAGTCGACCCGGCCGTCGAGCTGAACCTCCGGGGTAATCTGGAGATGTTTGCCGAGCATTTTGTGACTCAATCGCAGCTTCAGACGGTTTTTATAGAACGGATTGTCCCATGGAATCAGTTCATGCGGCCATCAAACCCTGGGCACGCCGCGATTGCCGATTTCTTGATCACTGGCGCCGCTTCAGCCGCGCTCTCAGCAAACTACGATACATTAATTGAGCGCCGAGCGTGGGACTATGGTGCCGACTTCCAAGCCTCGCTCGACGGCGACCAAGCAACGTTGCGGTCGGTGACCCAATCGCCTCTCCTAAAATTTCACGGCTGCTCGTATCTTGATCGCACGGCTACAGTTTGGGCGCCGTCACAACTGAATGATCCAGTTGTTGGCGCCCGAATAGCGCGGAGCAAGGCGTGGATGGATCTCAACCTACATAACAAAGATCTTCTTGTGGTTGGGTTTTGGTCTGACTGGGATTACCTCAACGAAATCATCGACGGAGCTCTTCAAGATACCACGCCGCAAACAGTAACCGTCGTCGATCCGTCCCCAACGGACACTTTGCAGGAAAAAGCTCCCCGTCTTTGGGATATTTCCCACCGGCAGGGAGTTATTTTTACGCATGTCCAAGAATCCGGAGCCACCGTGTTGGACGAGCTGAGACAAGCATATTCAGGGAATTATCTCGCCTCAATTTCTGCGAGTGGTCGTGTGGCATTCGAACAACAAACGCAGACACCGGTTGATCCCGAATGGCTTCAGCCGTTGGCCTTGGACTCGGAAGCGCTCTACGGATTAAGATTAGATGCCGAGGGCGTGCCTGCGGGAATTCCCGCGACTGAACGCCAACCTCGCCTGAATGAAGTTCTTGGCCTATTCCATCTCCTGATGCGTAGAGCTGGGGCGGTACCGACCAATATTGGATATCACCTCAACGGCCGCTCCGTCCGCGTAGTTAATGGAGGACAGCAGACTCTATCCACTCTAAGAGAAAAGTTTGTGGAAGCACCTATTTTAGCTAGCGCTGACATAGTTGTTGCGCCAGGCGCAGTGGACCTGGGAGTTCCAGCGAATATTGTTCGTGCTGGCGCTGAAGGTGATATAATTCGGCCAGCTGCGCAAGGAAGCTGGTTAGACTTTCAAAGTGGCCGGCAGGAACTTGGCATATGATTGATATTGGAACACATGCAGAGATAATTCTGCGCGAAGCACAGTACGAAACGTGGCGTTGGTCCGGCACTAACCCGGCCGTTGTATGCTTCGAGAGTCAAGCTTTGGTTGGGTTTCTCCACATCTTCGTCACGGTCGATGATCTGCTGGCAAAGTGGCAAGAGGCCCAGCAAGGCGTTCTGGCAGTACATATATCCGCTATGCGCAATTCTGGCCCCAAGGCGTGGAACGTCTATTCCGTTTTTCTGACGGAAGATATGACGCCGTCTAGGTTCAGCCTCGAAAGAATTGAAGAAAATTTTGCGCTGACGCGGAAAATCGCACGCTCAGGAATTCGCACAGTTGACGACCTCGAAAATGCACTTTTGCTTCTTCTGCCAATAAAATCTCAGCCGAAAATTTCTAACTCGGATTTTGAGAGTCGACTGCGGTCGCGGCTTAAAGATCTAAACAGTAATTCAATCTCCTCTCTACTTGGCCCGACCACACCTGCCGATGTTGCCAGAATTCTTGGAGAAAATTCATGAGAATTCTAAGTGTTGAAACATGCGGCTTTAGAGGTTTTCTCGAGAAAGCTCGATTTGATTTTGGCAGTGGCTTTACTGTTATCTGCGGGAGAAACGGAGTTGGAAAAAGTACAATTTTTGACGCGATCGAATTTGCACTAACAGGTTCGATTAATAAGTATGTTGTCGAAAAAGCGGCTGGCGAGGGCCTTAACGACTATTATTGGTGGCGAGGGGCTGGAAAGCCGCAGGCCCATTACGTTACCGTTATATTCGTTGACGAGCTCGGAAAAACTTTTTCAATCACTCGCTCTCGCGAAGCGGGCAGTGACAAGTCTACATCTGAAATCGAAGCGGCGTTGTGTCTGGAGGCTTGCCCCGAAAACGCTGCACTTCAGCTTTGTAAAACGTCGATAATCCGAGACGAGCTTATCGCGGCACTAAGCCTTGATCTGACCGAAGTTGAACGCTTTGACCTAGTACGCGCAGCGTTGGGACCAATTGAACACACTGATCTTTCGGGGCGAGCAAGAGAGATTTTGGCTGCAGCAGAAGCAATTCATCGGAAAAATGAAGCAAACTATTCGCAGGCGCGGGTTCAGTTGACATCCGAGCTTACCCAACTTTCGGAAGCTAAGGACGTGGTGGCAAGATCTACCGACATGACTCCGTCGTTGGAAGTTCTCGCATCAATTGTTCCCAATGATGGCCGCGATCTTATGGTTCGCATTTCGCTCGGTCGTACATACTTGGCAGCCATGCGAAATCGTGTTTCAATCGGCTTTGAGGCCCTTTTCCAAGGTAGAGAATTAGAAATTGTCCAAAATCAAGTTCTATCTGAATCCGCAGAACAAACTCGCAAAGATTTCGCAGAATCGGTAAGAAAATCGGCCGAAGTTTTACAGATCGCCGAGTTGCAATTTCTTCAAGCGACTGAAGCATTCAATGTACAAAAGGAGGCGAGCGATATTGCAGCCTCACTTTCGGCCCTCGTCACGCATGGAGAAGAACTAGGCTTAAACGGCGAGCACTGCCCCCTCTGCGCGGCTCAGCGAACGATGCCAGAATTCGCGGCCGGCCTGGACCTCGCTCGGCAGAGAATATCTGACTTATCGAGTGGGCTGAATGCCGCGCAGCAAGCCTTATCTAAGACGCGAAGTGAGTTCGACGCGGCAACGAGTGCACTTGCGACAGCGCGCGACACGAACGACGAAGCCCAGAAGCAGTTAGAAGCTTTGAGGTTGCGGGAGAAAGCGCATGTCGAGCTCTTTGAAAAGTCCGGCTACAGCCTTGCATTCATAAATGACCTTTCAGCATTTGAACGTCAGCTGTCAGAGGACCGCGAGGGACTTATCAACATCGAGCGAGCGATCCAAACCTTGCAGGCTTCAACGTCGATTTCCCGTGTCATGGCACTCGAAGAACGCATGGACCGCCGGCGGGTTGAAAACGACGCCCTGGCTGACATGGTGTTAGCCTCTGACAACGCTCTGCGGCACGCCAAGAATATTGACCGCACGGTTCGGCGCGTTAGTGGTGAAATTATTGACGAACGGCTGGCGCAAATCAGCCCGCTGTTGAACGAGATATATCAGCGTCTCAGCCCGCACCCAGACTGGAAATCGATCGATTATGGCATTCGGGGCGACGTGAAACGCTACCTTAGTCTAAAAGTCGGTGACGGACTAAACCCTCAGTTTGTTTTTAGCAGTGGCCAACGCCGAGCGGCAGGGCTGGCCTTTTTGTTGTCGGTGCACCTATCTCGAGCTTGGGCACGTTGGTCTACACTTCTGCTCGACGACCCCGTGCAGCATATAGACGACTTTCGTGCGCTACAGCTCGCGGAAGTCCTGGGGGCTATTCGTTCGGACGGTCGACAAGTTGTTGTTGCCGTCGAAGATGCAGCCTTGGCTGACCTCTTAGTGCGACGACTTGGCTCCAGGGCAGACCAAGGTGGTGTCCGGTTTGATATAGACCGATCGGATCAGTGCGGTTCGGCTGTCATTTCGCAACGTGTTATTCCGCCCTTAGCTTCTGGACTATTTAAGCCAGGCGTGGGGCAAGTTGCCGCTAGTTAGCGCCACTGCTGAGCTTAGCAGGACAAGCATGTTTTATCCAGCCTGCGGTGTAGAAGTATGTGTATCGCCGACAAGCCCTGACACAGGTTGATCTGTCCAATCCGGATAGGAACAACATCAGAAATTGCCATTCTTATCCGGATTTCTGACCATTCTTATGCGGACTGGACAACTCGAGGCCCCTGTCGAATTCGAACCGCCGACCTCTGCTTTAGGAAAGTATCGCTCTATCCGACAATCGTCGTTCGCTCAAAAGTCTGCTGTGGGCCAGTAGCGGCCCAACGCCAGCTAATTCTGAAACAGTTCAAATCACTTCGAAATCAGAACAGCGCCCGTCGAACTCGTCTGAACTTTGACACCAAAGCTGGACTGCAAAGCCTTCAAAAAATCAGCAGGGTCAGTGCTGGTGAACCTCCCCCCGAGCCGGAGCGACATCAGGTCTGGATCGGCGACGACGATCTTGTGATCGAGATAACGATTATATTCCTCGACCACCGCGCCCAGGGTCTGACCGTTCAGGATCAACTCGCCATTTCGCCAGCCCGTAGCGAATTCGATCTCTGAACTGCTTAGAGCCCTGGGCTCGATAGACGTGCCCGCGGTCAAAATGCCCTGCCCCGCGCTCACGGGAAAACCTCGCGCGCCGCCGGCCACAGCGCTCGTCGTTTCTAAACGACACTCACCACCTACGACGACCAGTTCAAGAGCTCCGTCTCGAAGACGTGCATTAAAATCGCCGCGCTGTATTTGGACGTTTTGACCGCCGGCAAACAGTCGAACCGATGTAACTGGACTGTCCACTGAAAGCCCTATTTCGCCGCGCTCAAGCCAAACCTGAAGGCCTTGACCACTTTGCCTCCAGGATGCGCGGCTGTCCGTGTTCAGTTCCATCATCGCACCGCCAGGAAGCACGACGCGTTTCCGTTGGCCAACGCGCGTCTGGGCGCTGGCACGCAACCCTATCGCCGCCCAGCCGCCAATGCCCACCGCTGACACGGCGCCGAAAGCAACGGCGACTCGTAACAGATTTCGGCGCGACACGGTCCTCACGGATGTTTCGGATTTACGCACAGGACGAATGTCTCGATACGCGTCATCCACCGCCTCATCGACGGCAGCCATGCGGGCAAAGGCGGCTGCGTGAGCGGGATCTGCGGCGCGCCAGGCCTCGAATTCCTGTTCGTCCGCGGTGCCAGCATCCAGACGCACAAGCCACATAGCCGCTTGGTCGGTCACTTCCTCGCGCGTTGGTTTTTCGTTGGCGGTGTCGGTCATTTTTCAGTCGGCGCTCTTTCGCCTCGGCGTGCAACGGCAGCCTACTTCAAGCCTTCTAGGACATCCACGGAAAAGCACCCGAGTGAGGATCGTCTTGTTACTCTGGTCCTGAAAGACGGTCGGCAATAATTGTCATGCCCTTGGCCAGGTGCTTTTCCACCATGGACAGGCTGATACCCATCTGGCTGGCGATCTCTTTTGGCGCAACCTCGTGAAGGCGACGCAACTCGACCACCCTACGGCATTGTGGCGGCAGGTCTGCGATCGCGCGCAGAATGATCTTTTGGCGTTCCTTTGCGGAAAGGACGTCATGGGCGTTAGGCGAGACATCTGCTTTGGACAGTTCGTCCATGTTTGCGAGCAGGTCTATCGGAACGATCCGACTCCGGTGAAGGAGTCGGCCAGCCACGCTCCGCACCGCCTTCATCGCATAGGCGCGAGGATTGAGAATGCCGCGCCACTTGTCGCCAGACAAAACGTCGGCATAGGCGTCGTGGACCACGTCCCTGGCCGTCTCGGTATTGCCCGTCATCTTGCGCGCAACGGCGATCAAAGCCCGCTCGTGCGGAAAAATATGAGACGCGAACCAGTGGTCGACATCGCGCAGCCAGGACGTCGAACTGGCGTCTTTCGTTCCGAAAGGCTTGTAGAAATAGTCCTCCGAGACATCGAGCGCGTCGGCGGCAATCAGTAACTGTTCGAGACTGATGCGTGCAAAACCAGCCTCGATATCGTCCAGGTGCTCGACGGAGATATTGAGACGGCCGGCCAGCCAATCTTCCGACATCTGCATGACAATGCGCCGTGCGCGCAAACGCGCGCCGACATGACGATCAACCTGATTAAGCGGTATTCCCGCGGCGCCGGACGTTTCCATCCTCGATCCCCGACAGGCTCTAATCGCGGTACGCCCCCGCTGAAGAGCCTCCTCTGATCCTGGTGATCGGGGAGTTAAGAAGCCGCTATTACCCGGCCCCTGTGACCTTTAGCCGGGGCCTGGACATACGTCACAGGCTCCCCGACCGCATTGGTCAAAGGAGATTTGCGACGGAATGGCCGACCGCAACCAGTAATAGTGGGGGCTTCTTACGACCCCAGAACCGCGCGTACGGCTCCGACAGCAACTATAGGGCGTATCTATTGGATACGCCAATGGATTTTCTGAAAATCATGGGGTGAATATTTGCGGCTGGGATCGGTGTTGGCGGCCACAAAGGCAACGACCACGGAAAGCCATTTAATACCGTAGGCGCTTGAAGGAGGTCGGCAGCTTGGCCAGAAACACGTCCTACGTGCCGGTGGAGGCCCGCCCGCCGCCCTTCCAGAAATTGGCATAGGCAGCGGAGTCTGCCATCAGTTTGTCGTGCCTGCCTTGCCGCATCAGTCTTCCGCCTTTGAGAAACACCACCTGGTCGGCCACCTCGGCCACCGTCAGCCGGTGGGTCACGAGGACGAGCGTTGTCCGCCCGTCAAACTGCTCACGCAGTTCCCGGACTATCCTTGCTTCGCTGGTCGGATCGAGTGCAGAGGTACTTTCATCAAGGATGATCGCCGGCGCCGTCATGCCCGCAATCCGCGCCAACTCCAGCTTTTGCAGCTGGCCGCCGGATAATCGCTCTCCGCCCTCTCCGGCCAAGGCCGTCAGATCGACCGCGCGCTCCGTCTCGTGGAACCGCCACGCGTTCAGCAAAGTCACGAGATCGTCCTCCGTGTGCTCCGCAGGCGGATAAAGCGCGTTGTCGCCAAGTGACCGGTTGAAGAGCGTCACCAACTGTGGAACGTACAGTACAAAGTGGTGCCTCAGGTCTGGCGGCACATCAGCCATATCCTGACCACCGACAATCACGCTTCCAGACGTCGGCTGCAGAACCCCTGCGGTGATCTGGGCCAAGGTCGATTTGCCCGAGCCATTGGACCCGACGATCGCTGTGAACGACCCGGCCGGGATGACGAGATCGACGTCGTCAAGACCGGCCGGATTTGTGCCATAGCGGAAGCTGACGTGTTGAAGCCGAATATCCGCAGGGCAAGACGCAGGCGCTGGCTCGCCGACACCGCCCCCTTTTTCTTCCCCGCCTACCAAAGAAACGACTTCCTCTACCGTGGCGATCCCTGTCGCTGCCTGGCTGAGGATGAAACCGAAACCGCTCAATGGCGCTACCAGAGCAAAAACATAGGCCTGGAGGAGCACAAAATTGGCGACTGTCATGCGCCCCGCAACGGCATCGCCGACCGCCATGCCCAACAGGATGGCGAGGCCAAATCCGATCAATCCATATTGAAGCGCTGACATCACGGTCAACGATGCGATCAATTGCCGGTTGGCCGAAGCCCTTTCGGCGAAACCATGGTCAACCCTTGCGACTTCCAGCGGTAATGCCCCGTTGAAAACGACACGCCTGGCGTTGCGCAGAATGTCGCCCAGCTCTCCAGACACCCGTGACGCCGCAGCGTTTGCGTCGCTACTCAGCCGCTGGTGGCTGACGGCGCCTGCCCAGGCCGCAGCCACATAGCCAGTCAGAACGAGCGCCAGGACGACGGCGAACCGAACCGGCACCACATGGATGAGCACGGCCAGGCTGCCGATCAACTGAATGGCCAATGGAACCACACGCCAGATGAGGCCATCGACAACCACGGTGAGAGCGAAAGGTAGCCGTTCCAGAAGGCCGAGCATCCGACCGCTGTCCCCTTCCCGACCACAGGCTGTGGCAGGCAGTTGCCTCTGCAGAGCGCCTGAAACCAGTATAGACGTCAGTCTGTCGATGATCCTGGTCGAGAAACGCAGCCGCCAGGTCGACAGGATGGCGGCGCCCGCCCAGGCGGCCGCGAATGCCACGACCAGAAAAGTAGCCATGCCCCGGCTCGGCGCCGGCCCAGGCAAAACATCGACCAGTGCCTTCAACAGATATGGGCCGGCGATGCCCAAGCCTATGACAATTGCCTCGATGGCCGCTCCGGCAACGACGGCCCTCCGAAGACCGGTGCGTTTCGCAGCCATCGCCCCGACCAGCCAGAGCAAAACCGAGATCGAGCCTGGCCTAGCCGAGGATGGAACGGTAGCCGTCATCGACCATCCTCCGCGCGAAACTGAGCATGCGCTGGACGCGCAGGCGCAGGAAGTCCGAGCGTCCATTCCACTCCTCGCGGACAAGGGCCTCGCCGTAGATGACTGTAGCGATATCTCGCTGTGAGGCGCCGGCTTCCAGGCCGTCATAGGCTTGCAGAGCCCGTGCCCATTTCGGCGCTGTCGGCTGTGGCGGGAATAGCGATTTCGGGAAGCGTCCCAGGCGGTGCAGAGCACTAAGTCGGCTAAGCGTGAGCAGTTTGGCGTCGACAGACTGAAAACCTTCTACCTGGTAACGCAGACGGACCGGACCATTGGTGAGGGTCCCTCCCCTGACATCCAGCTGGATTTCCCGCACGCCGTCGCTGAGCACGAGCAACTCATTGCCGTTTTCGTCCATCGCCAGGTCTGCGAGCTTCTCGAAGCGAGCGATGTCGAAGGCATCGACATTTGATCGGGGTACAGGTTCGGCTTGAACCACGACGACGGACGGATCGATATCCGCGCGCCAGAACAGCCTGACATCCAGGTCGCCATCGCTCTTGTGACCGGGACGGACAAATACCCCTTCGGAAAAAGCTTGTTGAGGTCGTCGCCGGCGTGTCGGCCTATGCCCGAAATGCGAAGGTGCTCCGCAGTGCCTTGCACACTGCAGGCGACGGCCGTCCGGTATTTTGGATTGCGCTTTAGCCACAGCCAGGCCCAGTGCCGGCGCCCCAAAGGCAGAAACGCGTGGTAGCGGGCCGAATTTTTCCACCCGCCGCCAGACTTGTCGTAGAGACCATTTTCCTGGTCCATGACATCTACTCCTTGCCGGCGTTCTGCCGGCGCATCGGCAGGTTTCCGCCGGCTTAACACCGCGGGACCGAACCGAATTGGAAACACAGGGAAAGCTCGTCTTAGTTGGCCTTGTCGGGCTGTTGTCGCAGCTCAATTGCGTTCGCGGAGCCATCTCCTTCAAAAAGCGCCAGGTAGGCGTGCAGACATTTGACGAAAGCATCGTCGAGTGCATCGGCACAGTCCAACATACCGAGAGAGCGCATCGTCTTGCGAAGCCAGTCGACGACGTCGATGCCTTGCTCGACCTGGACCTTGTCCAGACCTCGATCGGCATGATCCGACACGCCATGGTCGTGATCCTCAGACGGCATCGGATGAAGCTGCAGGAAGATCGCGGTCGCGCCATACGGCTTTCCCGTTCAATGAATAGCGCAAACATTTGGGCGCAGAGCTGTGTGTCGCAGCCCGCCTGCGGGTCAACAAAATCGCCGGCGAAATCGCGCGGAAACGTCCATCAAGAAAGCAATAGGTCTCCGTCAAAACATGTAATCCGGCTGGAGCAACGGATAGAGCAGTTGAAGGCGAGAAACGTTTGTCGGAAAAATGGCTGGCCATCGAATGATCCCTCTACTTACAGCTTCAGGAGACCACACGATCGCTGAGTCGAATACTACCTAAACGGGCAGTAACTTATAATTCGATCATTCCGTCTCGCAATGCGTAGGCGACGGCCTGGGTGCGCGTCGAGGCTTCCAGCTTTAGGAAAATGCTTTTCCAGTGGTAGTGGATTGTGGTCGGCTGGATTCCCAGGACAGAGGCAATCTCACCATCGGTTCGACCATGAGCCGCACGCACCAGGATCGCCGCTTCGCGGTCTGATAGAACTGCCATGCTCGGCAAGGCGGCGCTCAGGCCAAAGAGGCGTTTGTATACCCCGAAGAAATGGTTGCTGATCGCGACCAGCCGATCGAGATCGATGGACTGGCGGCTTGGGGCGGACCGGGCCATCGACACGGCTGCCTTTTGAACAGCGGGTCCCCGGAACGGGATGGTGAGGCCGTCATGGAGACCAAATGACTTTGCAGCTTTGAGGACGCCTTCCTGCTGCGCGGTCAATGGCTCGGAGCGTGGCAAGTCCTTCCACCAGAAAGGCGGACTAAGCCCTGAAACGCGGCGCAGGACGGGGTCGAATTTGGCGTAGCTTCTGTCGAGATAGACCTGCCGCCAGGCGACCGGAAAATGGCTCAAAGCACCAATGCCGCAGTGGCCAGGCGGAATTTCCGGATCATACTGGACGCTGAATTCGACGAGATCGAAGCCTTCTTGGGCGACCGCCGCCGCAAACAGCTCGAACAGGTGCGACTTCGTGCGGACCGATTTCGCCGCCAGGAAAAAATCATCGATGGAGGTTGGTCTGGGCGCGAGCATGCGGGCGTTCTGGCGCCGTCGTCTTATGGCGCTTTGGCTGACATTAAAGGGCGAATGGATGCCGTTGTGCCGGCCGCATGGGCTACCGGGATTTCGACCCGAGACGACCACACTCCCAGACGGCGATAGCGAAGCACAGGGCGACAAGAAGACCACCCAGGACATCCGAAGTCAGGACATGGGCCCACCGCAGTTTGTGGTGCGGTGGGGCCAGAAATTCCGATACGTGAGCGATCGCATTAGCGCTCAGGCAAGCGGTGACCAGGATCGACCAGACCCGGCGCGAGAAGCAGGAAATGATGAACAACGCGACCGCGAGTCCGGTGTCAAGACACAGGATTGGTATGCCCGGCGTGAAGCTGGTCTGGATGACGGGGGTCAAAAACCATCCCGCCAGTATCATACCAATTCCTGTCCGCTCGGCCCAGCCGCCTCGAATAACGGCCCAAATACCGAACAAGAGCGCCAAAGCCGTCCCCCCGTATCCGATGACAAGGTAGCCCAGGGTCACGCCGTTCTCCGAAACATGAGCATCAGACCCCGGTGTCTTCAGGAATTTCAGAATCCGTTCCAACAGGTGGCTTTGGCTGAAGGGTGCCGACCATGACCGTTTTACAACCGAGCTGGGTCTTGACCTCGTCGAGGTGTCCGTGGGCCTCGACGAAATGGCCACGCGCCGAGCTCAATGCGGCCGCGCCGCTGACAATGGCGTCGACCGCCTTTTGACCAAAGGTCGCCGACAGGTTTCCGGTCACGCGCAATCGGGTCAAGGTTGACAATAGTTCGCCGGCTTCGCCGAGCGCCCTGTCAACCGCATCTTCCGTCGCGAACAGGTGATCGGCACCAGCTTCAACCATCTGCGAGCGTTTCATAAGGTTTTCCTTTCTGACCGGACTTGGCCGGCGGGTCATCGACGACCACACCACCCGAACTACCGGTGGGGGGCGCCGATTTGTTGAAGGACCTCGAAAACGCCCAAAATACTGACCACCGCGAAACCAAAAGCGGTGACGACCGCAAGGGTCACCACCAGCGTCAGGGCCAACCACCGTAGCGGTCCGAGACGGTTCAGCCAGCCTTGCAAGCGCTGCAGGCGAGACGTCCCGACATGTGTCGTATTGCCCTGGATTATCGCAGCCTCCCCATCTTGAGACGCATTCAGAAATCCACCGGCAATTGATGGTCCAGGGATGCGGTCCTCCGCTACCCGCTGAATTTGATCCCCTTGAAGTCGAGGGGGTGATTCCGCCCTTTCAAATTCAAAGAAAAGAAGGGCCGCATCGCGCGAGCTGGGTACACCCAGCTTCTTGCGCGCGTCGTCAGCATAGCCTCGAACCGTATGCTCGCTGATCGACAGGTCACGCGCTATCTCTTTCGCACGGCGATAGGCCGCCATTGCGCGAAGGACCTCGCGCTCCCGAGGTGACAGGCTGGCGCACCGAGTGCGCACGTCGTCTTGATTGACTTTCAACGCCATGAATACGCAGTCGAACCCGCACAGGTCATCAGCGATGACGCGTTTGCTTTAGACACGGGCCTGCCCGGCATGAAACAGCTGTGTCGTTCCAATTTGTAAGGCAAACTAGCCATGGAATCGATCCTCAGAAATTTTGTTGCCCGGCACCCCGCGATGTTAGGCAAACACCGGGGTATTGCAACCTTTAGGCGTCATAAATGTGACATCAATCAACAGTCGCCATGCAACTTAATACCGCCCAGCTATTCGGCCTAGCTTGATGAAGCTCCAAAATGATATCCCATAACGGCGGTGAATCAGCCGCTGTCAGGAGGCTGTCCTGGAAAAGCTTATTGCCGCCGTGCCTGTCGCCAGCTTCTTCATTTCCGCACCCGTCGCGGTTTTCGCGGCAGAAAAATGCCATGATGCCAAAGGCAAATTTATCTAATGTCCGTCCAAGACCGCGGCGCCAGCGAAGCCCGGCAAGTGTCGCGACGCGAAAGGACAATTCACCAAATGTCCAGCATATTGGTCTGAAAGGAGAGGCGGTGGACGCCGTGCCTAAGGATGCCAGCTTCGACCTAGACCATCGTCGCCTGTCTCAAAATTGAAACTGTAATTTGTGCGGCTTTTGTTCACCCACAAAGCCAAGAGAGTGCGGTCTGACGTCGCAGAATTTGTGACGTAAGGCTTCTTGCATATAGATGCGAAGGCAGCCTCTCGGTTGGATACCTCGCCGCTCGCAGATATAGGCCCAGAAGCGCATGCATCTGGGCCTATATCATTACGCAGCTGCGTTGGTCACGTTGTTGTTTTGCGTCACCGAGTTTGTTGCTGCGGCGAGTGTGTTTTGTCCGTCGAGCGATCCATGTCGTGCAAACACGGCAGGGGCAGCGCCCTGGACGGTGAAGCCGGCGATGGCCTGCCGCAGCAGCAGGTGACGCTGGATCATGGCGGCGTCGTTGGCGGCGGCGACAGGGGTCTGGGCGCCGTCAGTGTTAGCCGAACCTTCGCTGTTGAACACGTTGATCGCGTCCGACAGGCTTTGGCCCTGGCCTCCCCACCAGCCCGAGGTCGAGCTGTCAGTGGACGTCGTGTCCGCGACCATGACGGAGCCGGTCGGGCCGTCGCTGCCGCGGGAGACGCCGCCTTGGCCGGCGTCGCTGTCGAGCGGGCTCGACAGGCTGTCGGACGGGGTCTGTGTCGTGGCGGCGATTGCCGTGGCGTCGGCGCCGGCCGGCAAGGCCTGGGCCTGGCTCGGGTCCGAAGGCGTCGGAGAGGCCGTGTCGTCGCTTGTCGTCGGCGAGCCGTCAGTCGTCTTCACGCCCAGGGCCACGTCGTAGAGCGAGTAGGTCGTGCCGTCGACCATGGTCACGGTCGAGCTCGTCAGGATCTCGTTGTCGGCCAGCACCTTGTGGTCGGGGCTTGTCATGTCCGCTGTCAGCGAGATCGACTGGACGCCAAGGTCGCTCAGGGACTTCAACTCGCCGGCATCGGACACGCCGTTGCCGTTGCTATCCGTCCAGATGTCTAGGTGCGAGAACACCGCGTCACCGGCGTCGATCGCGCCGCTGCCGTCCGTGTCGAACGCTGCCAGGCCCTGGAGACTGGTCTTGGCATAGGGCACCCAGTTCTGGAACGTCGCTTCGGTCGGCGCGTCGATATTGCCGTCACCGGCCGCATCGACGACAAGCAGGCCGTCGCCTGAGCCCACCCAGCCGATCTGCTGCGGATTGCCCGTCAGGCCGATGTCCTGCTTTATGCCGCTGTCAGCCGCGTCGACAAGCGACGGACCGAAGCTGCTCATATCCAGGTCCAGCACCTGCATCCTGCTCGTCGCGATATGCGCGCCGCGGTTGGCATAGGGCGACGGCACACTCGACTCAATCGGAGCCACAGTGGACGCAGAGTTGCCTATGTCCGCATTTTCGTCGTCGTGAGTCCACAATCTCGCCAGCGAGCTATCTGTTTGTGAAACAGCTTGATAGTTGATCGAAGCACTATCGGACGATTCGCCTGAAAGGTGGCCCAGTTCTCCCAATTGGTTCAGTGGAGCCGCGTTAGGGGTCAGTCTCGGCTGCCATTCTCCGTCAGTCAGAACCTGCTGTCCAAGGTTGACGTCGTACGCAGTTCCAGACGAGCCGTCCGCTTTATTGAAGACACTCGTAGCAGAGGCGAAGGAGTCTGCCACTGTCGAGCTATCGACGGCTATCAGGGATCGTTTCAGCGATATCGACTTGATGCCCAGATCGTCAAGCGACTTTACCTCGCCATTGGAGGAGACACCATCCATGTTGGCATCGATCCAGACTTTCAGCTTCGACCAGCCATCGTCCTGAGCGTTGATGACGCCGTCGCTGTTACTATCCCATCCGGCCAGGCCTTCCAGGTCGGTTTCGGCGCCGGCAACATCTTGCACGAACGAGATGTCCTGCACGTTACCGTACTGGCCGTCGCCATTGCGATCGGTCACCAGGATGCCGTTGGTCGGTCCAACCCAACCCAGGCGCGTCAGGGCTCCGTTGCTCGCACGAGTCACAACATCAGAGGCAGCGACGGCCGTCAGCTGGAGGCCTTGGTTGTCCAGATCAAGTATGATCGGTGCGACGCCCAAGGTTACAACGTTGTCGTTCGTGCCGCTGACAGTGACAGTCGACGTATTACCCTTGTAAATCGTCGCATTGGATGCGTTTACCGTGACCCCCGTGCCATGGACGGTGACAGTGCTGTCGGAGCCAGTGACGTTCACAGTGTCGTTGCTGCCGTTTATCGTAACAGAGGTGCGGGCTGTCTGCAGATTAACAGTGCCGGACGACATGTTGACGGTATTGGAAACGCCGGCCGTCCCTGTCAGATTGATAACATCGCTCGTGCCGCCGTTTATAACGTTGCCATTCCCACTGACGGTTTCGGTCAGCGAATTGCCGACGCCCACCGTGATGTAGTTGCCGCTAAAGCTTGTGCTGCTCGACAAGGTTAATTTGTAGCCGATATTGATCTTGCTGAGATCGACACTCGACCCAGCGACCAGAACAAAATAAGCGTTGTTGGCGACGAAATTATTGCTCACGACAGAGCCGACCGCACCGTTGACAATCCGGATGAAGTCAGCGACCTGGTCTGCCGTTAAGGACGGATTGGTAAGGTCCTTTACGCCGATATAGAGGTCATTTCCGACCACGTTGTAAATCACGTCGTCAGCTCCAACCGTCGGCCCAAAAGCAATCGTCTTCTGACCGCCTGTCCCGTTAATTGTGTAGTGCCCGTCGCCGCGCTCAAAAGCGAACTGGTCGTCGGCTGACGACGTATTAATGGTGATCCCGCCGGATCCCGCTTTTCCCGCGACGACCACACTGGCAACTGTTGTCGCAGCTCCCCCATCGACATTGATCACTGATGCCGTGCCGTTGGTAATGATCAGCGATCCACCGCTGGTCGACGCATTCGCCGTTGCCGGCGACGTGTAGTTCGAGCTGTTCCCCGAAATGGTCGTCGTTTGACCTCCGTACTGTGTCCCGGATACCGAGCTGACCGCTCCGTAGAGATTGGTAATTCCTGTGAGGTCCAGTGACGAGGCGCCATCCATCGCGATGGCTCCAAGAGTGGGGCTTGTGCTGTAGGCATTGAAATAAGACACCCAGTCGTCGTTTCCACGGATTCCGAACTTCCAGGTCCCGCTTGCCGACGAGGTTGGTGGCCCCATGGCATTTGCTTTGAAATAGGCCGTGGCGTCGACGGCTACAAAGAGGTTGTCGTAAGTAAGACTGTTCCCGAAATCGACGGTTTGCCACATTCCGTTGGCAGTATTTACCGTAACATGACCACTGCCTTGATCGAGCTCGATAGTGTCGTGACCGTTCAGGTTGGCCGTGGCATTTCCGCCAGTCGCGACAAAATATATTCCGTAGTTTGTCGGCGTGTAGGTCGTCGTGTTTCCAGACGTTGTTGTATTCCAGGCTGGAAGTCCTGTTATTGTCGTCCCGTATCTTGAGCCAACAATCCGAGACACGTTGTAGATTTTGTCCACGGAGAGTCCGGAAACCTGACCGGTCCCTCCGGTTGCGGTCATAGCATTGGTAAGATCGATCGTAACAGCGGCTGTGGCCGTACTGTAATCCACCGTATTATTACCGTTCACATTGCCTTTGAACGCATTCCCCCCACCGGAGAAATCGAACCAGTCGTCGCCACTGAGCCCCCCGTCGAGGGTCGAGCCTGCGACACCCTTTAACTCGTCATTGAAAGCCGACCCCACGACATTCTTGATGTTGTTGAAAACGTCACCATCCGACGAGCCTCCGAAAGAGATGCCCTGAGATAGATCGACATAGACCCCGCCGGCTGAGTTGGCGAATGTCACGGTCGTCGTTCCACCGCTCACTCCGTAGAAGGTGTCGTTCCCGGCCCCGCCTTGCAGGGTTCCACCGGCTCCGGATGTCTGCAGAGTATTCCCGCCCGCCGCGGATCCGATCAGGTTGGAGACGTTTGTCACCGAGTACGATGAGCCCGCGCTATGTGACCAGTCAGGCAGGGCTGCATACACGCCGCTGGTGTACCGCTCGAATGAGATCGTGTTGCTCCCTCCCCCACCGTCGATACTTCCTGAGCCACCGCCAGACAAAACAAAGGTGTCGTCACCGGCGCCACCCGAGAGAATGCTTCCACCGCCGGTGCCTGAAACAATAGTATCGTTCCCGTTGCCGCCGGTGACTTTGTCTCCAGATGCGCTGCCTGCCGCAAGATATGAGTCAGCTGAGCCGCCGTAGATCGTTGTAACGCCAGATCCGGCCAAAATTACGTCGCGGCCGGAGCCGCCGCGGAGCGTATCGATGCCTGCACCGCCTTGGATCCACGTGTCATTCGTTCCGGCCGTGATCGTATTGCCGCCGTTTCCGCCAATAAAAATATTGTAGCCGGCATGACCTGAGTTGTTGAGCGTGACTGCGCTGCCCGATCCGGCTGCAGTTTCAAACGTATTACCGGATGTAACGGTGCCCATTGCCGCCGTCGCATAGCTCATTACTGAAGCAAAATTGTCGATCGATACAACTGTCCCGCTTGCCGTCGATTGTGACAGGATAGAGAAAAGGTTTTGCCCCGAAGCTGCAGAATCAGTCAGCGTTAAGCTGCTGCCGCTCCATCCGACAGCAACGTCTTCGTAGTGCGCTGAAGCGCCTTGGATGCCTAAGCCGAAGCTTTGCAGGAAGCCCTGCAGCCCTCCGTAGAAATCCGACGACGCCCATGTATTGAGATTGAGCTCGTTGACACGCTCCAACGATATGATCCACGGATTGGCGAAGCTCTGGCTTTGCAAGGCATTGACAATGTGGGAAATTGTCACCGAGTTCGAAACGCCGTTCGTGCTGCCATTGTAGACCGACTGCTCGCCGGCGTTCAGGGATGCAGGACCGCTCATGTCGACCTTATCGACCAGAGCCTTGTTGTTGGAGTAGAAGTCCTGCTCGGTTTGAGAAAGTGCTCCGTAAGCTGCCGTGATGTAGGAATTTATGACGTCGCGATTTTGGGCGTACTTGCCATAGTCTTTGGCGGTCTGGATATCTCCGAGCAGGCTAGTGATGTCTGTGGCAGCGCTGTTTTTGATCGCGCGCTTGGTAAAAATGTCGCCCCCAATGATTTGGGTTTGGGGCAGCGCCCACATGACGCCTTTGTCGACAGCTTGGTCGGCTGACGAAACGTTGTATTGGACGCCAGCCAGTTTCACGTAGAGCTGGCTTCCGGTGTAGCCGTAGTTTTGGGTGGGCGACGATCCGTTCGAAACATAATGACGGACATTTCCGTCACCGGTCACCTGCTCGATCAGGCCGTTCAGGGTGCTGGCGGCTGCGTTAGCCATTTGCATAGCGATGTCGGTAGAACCGCCATTCGTCGACGTTACCTGCCCAAGTTTATATTGTGCAAGCGGCAGCGCGAGAACGGTCTCGGCGCCGGCTGTTGGAATGGCCGGCTTATTCTTGTGACCAAACAGATTTCCTATCAGTGCCCCGATGACGAAGCCGACAAACGCGCCAATGCCCGGAACGACAATGTTGCCCAACCAGGCGAGATTATTTGACGCCGTCAGGCCGAGCGCCGCCGCCGTTCCCATGCCAAGCGCCGTGGCGGCAGATCCCGTTACGGCAAAGGCAGCGGCTCCAATGCTGGAGCCAAGATTGGCCAGGATCGCGCCGGCCTGAGTTTGCGGCGCCACGATTGCGGCAGCCAGTTTCGCCCCGAAGAACGCGCCGATCGCTCCTGGTGCCACCTCTTTGGGGGAGTTCAACCAATAACTGGGATCGGAGAGTGCTTTAAGATCGAGCCCGGACAGAAGCGTTGGCCCTAACTCGGCGCCCTTGACAATGTTCGTCAGGATGCTCGAGCCCACGGAAGTGGCCATATCGGCCGCGAACCCTTTAACGCCAAGGGAGCTTGCGAGATCGCTCAGGAGTATCGAACTGGCCGAACCGATGATCGTCGCGTCGACGTGTCCAGCAACTTGCGTAGCGAAGTTGTTGAATGCGTTCGTCGTCGAGGTCTTGACGGTGGATTCGCCGTATTTGTAGCCGTTGATAATATTGGTCGCAAGATCGCGGCCGATCGTACCGAGCACGCTCGAATACAGAATCCCTTCGACCTGATTGCCATGCGCGAGGATATTGCCCAAGGCTGAACCAATGCTGTCACCGACCGAGCCGAAGAACATCAGGTCACTTAGATGCTTCGCGGCAATCGTGTCGGTCATGTCCTGCTGGCTAAACGGCGCAACGTCCTGCCGCGATGTATCGATGCCATTTCGCGCATAGTAAGACTCCAAGGTCGCGCGTTCCATTTCGGACGCGACCGAGAGGTAGTCAGCATCGGAAATCACTCGGATAACCTGCCCGCCCGCGGTATATTCGTAATATCCGTTCTGAGCGATTGCCGTCCTGACCTGAGCTTCGGTCACGTTTAGCGCAGTCATATAGTCCTGATGGTTGGCGACAAAGCCGTCCACCGAATAGACCATGGCAGCAGCTCCCACCGAGGTTTCTTTTACCGTCAGTGGCGCCTGCTGGCCTGTCTTGTAGCTAAGATAATTAGTCATGATGCCAATAGGCGCACCAAGATCACTCTCGATCTGGAAGTCTTTGCTATAGACCGGATCTTTGGCAACGAGATCGGCGGAGCCTGGATAATTGTGCCAAAGGTGAAAACCGTCGTAAGGATGCCCTGCCCCTTCATGACGAATGACTTCGGCAAGTTCCAAATAATAAGCGGCGCCATTCGGGCCGGTAAGGTTTTGCGTCGTGAAGACCGATGTATTGAATTGCGCGTCGACTGAAAATCTGGCGCTCCCCGGACTCAAAGTCCCCTTCGGAGACTGCGGGTAGATTGCCTGCCCAGTCGAACTCATCGTGGCGCCGCTGACGACGATGCCAATAGCGCCTGCTTTTTGCAAGGACTGGACAGCCGCCTGGGACGTCAACAGTTTGTTGAGACTCGTCAACAGAGCGTTGGGATCTATCGCAGACGTATTTCTGCCGAGCTGAATAATCGGCAATCCGGAACCAGCACTTGGAATATAGCGTTTTTTGCTCGCGTCGTACACATACGTCGGCATCGGCGTTTTCCTCGTTTTCGATTAACGGTCGGCTGGAATGGGATTAGCGATAGAAGCTTTGTAATACTCGCTCATATAGCCGGGGTTCACGGCTGCCTTCCTCAGATAAGGCAAAGCGTTTTCACCGCAAATTTGCTTAATACGCCCCGCAGTAAAGTAGAGGTCGTACACAAATATTAGCCTTGGTAACTTGAGACGTTCTTCGGGATTCATGGCTAAAAATGAATCCATCTTCTGTTCGACAGTCGATTTACAAGGCGATTTTAGAAAATCAGGGTCCGTCAAGTCAGAGACGTAGCTCGCAACAAAGTCCCCGGCGGCCTCGTAGCGGTCAAGCTCGCGTTTGGGGTAGTATTTTTCAATGCAATCGATATCGACTGTTTGTGCAAACCAATGCCCGCTTTCCCGCTCCGAGTAACGCGTCGGAGTTTGTTTGCCGGCAGGGCGGGGTGAAACACACTTCCCATCTAAAATTCCGGGTTGAACGACCTGCGAAATTTCGAATTTTGACGGCTCGGTCGACGACAGAGTCAAATGAGAGGATTGATCCGTCGCGCTTGCCTGATCGCACAGTAAGATAGCGACCAGACAATATATTGCCGCAACTCCGCGCCCCCGCCCGCTCATTGACCCTATTCAACCCATCAGAATGCTGAACTCGCCGCCAGGATTGGCGATGAGGTACACAGGCGTCGGCTTACAAACTGAGTAGAGGAAGATTGACGCTCTCCAGCCAAACGAACGGCCCACCTCAACCCACAGGCGATTCGTAACACTTTGCAGAGCGCAGTGCAAGCGATATTGGTTCTGCCCAATGCAATACCATAACGTCTCCATAGAGACTTATTGGTACTCTCGCGTTGGGAAGCACAGTTACAAGGCCTAATGAACGTCTGCAAAGTGCAGCCCCTGCATTAAGGCTCGCGGTACATCCCTATACCGTCCAATTTTTCCAGAATGGGCTGCCAAGGAACGATTGCCCCCTTTCCCGCCTCATTGAGATGGCGATCGGGCTCGTAAATCGTATCGATCTCAACCAGATTGGTAATTTCAAGCAACCCCATGTTTTGCAGAATTGCTGCGCCCGTCACATAGACATCGTGTTTTGCGGAATTAAGGGACAGCTCTGCGTCGCGAAGCGTTTCCTCGGCAACCAGGACGTCCAGCGTCGAGCGCTCGCCGGCTGTATACTCCTTCCGCATGCCTTCGAAGGCAATCTTAGCGGCGGCAACTTGCCTCGTCTGCGCCTCGACGGCGTTTTGTGCGACCAGGCGTTCCGACCAGATTGTCGCCAGAACTTTCGTCAGCGACCGCCTTGTACCATCGACGGTCATCTGATCGACGGCGTTTTGGTCGAAAGCCTGACGGACTTGCGACTGATACAGTCCGCCAGAATACAAAGGAACAATGACATTGGCCGTGATGCCCAGACCTCTGTTCAAATCTCGCTGGTCAAATGGAACGAGGGAACCTTGGTATCCTTGCTGAACCTGGGCTGTCACGGTCGGGCCGAGATTTGCCTTTGCAACGTCTATCTTGGCGCGTGATCCGGTCTCGATATACCGGGCTTGAAGCAAATCGGGATTGTCCCGGTCGGCCGTTTTCAACGCTTCATCCAGCGTACCTGGCACACCGACGAGCGCAGGTAACGGGGCCAGATCGGCCGGCATATGGCCAACGACCGCCGCAAAATTATTCCGGCTAATGTCAAGTTGCCCCATGGCGCTTCGGTAGAGCGCGTCTTCGGCTGCGAGTTGGGCTTCGGCTTGAGCGACGTCGGTACGGGTAACCTCACCTGCCTTCTGACGCGCCCTTGTCTCATCGACCTGGTGATGAAGCATGTCGAGATTGAGTTGACGGATGTCGAGGGCGCCTTGATCTCTCTCGATGTCAGCGTAGGCAAGGATGACATTATACAGAACATTGGCTTCAGTGGTTCGTAGAGCTTCTCTTCCCGCGTGCACGTCTGCGTTGGCGGCTCGAAGTTGAGACGTCAGCCGGCCGCTCGTGAAAATCGGTTCAGAAACCACCAGTTCAGCGTTGACGGAATTCTGCTCTAGAAATTTGGGCAAATTGGGATTCGAAGCCCCTTCCGCCTGGCGCGTCGATTTCGCCAGGTGCTCCCGGTCGTAAGAGCCTTGCGCCTGAAGAGACACGGTCGGCGCGAACTGCGATCGTGTCTGAATGTAGGTCTCGTCTGTTACTCGCAGACGTGCGCGCTGAGCCTGGAGATCCGGATTCGTCTTATAGGCAACGGTCAACGCGTCCTGAAGCGTCTCCGCCTCGCAGACATTGACACACACCATCGCACTGACCAACGCGACCGAAAAAACAACCCGAAATTTCACTGCAGATCCTAATGCTTGGCTTTTGCCCACAGGCTCTGGAGGCGAATAAAGCCAGCCTCTCCGCCGCACGTCCCGGATTGCACTTTCTTGTCAGCAAGGTCTTTTGCGAACGTGCCGGCCAGAACGGCGGCGCAGTCCTGCGCGGCATCGGCCTCGGTAAGATTGACGTCATACTGCGGAACATTGAGCAGTTGGGTATGCCCTGGAACGCGCTTGTAACCAGGCACGTAGACGGCCGATGTCGTGGTCCCACGGCTGGCGACCGCACGGGCACGATAGGCATCAGCGCTCGCGGGATCGGCTGGCACGCCATTCAGACCATAGCGCAAGACAAACGAGTAACCGAGCTGAGCATGGCCGTCACCCTTGTCAGCGGCGGCCTTAAGCTCATCTGGTGCGGTCGTCAGCGCCATTTCGACAGAAGTTGAATAACGCGCCTGTAATTCTGGTGATAGCGTCGCGCATCCTGACAGTGTCACCAGAGCCAGAGCGCCAACAAACACTTGATAGAGTTTCATATTCCCCTCCCCGGATATTTCAACATTGAGTTGTCGCGTCAACAATCAGTTGATTTCTGATGCCTGCTTTTCAGGCTCGACCGTGACCACAACGCGTTGCCCTTGAGCATTAATCTGATGAAATTTGAACGACTTCCCAGGAAAGATGCTGCTCTTCAGATCGGAAAGGATTTCATCTTGGGCGCCAAATGGGGCAACCAGCTCAATCAGCCACAAATTCTCGCCATTGCGCCACTCATCCGGACGCAGTTTGTAACCGCCCGACGTGAGGCGCTCTTGTGTTTCGTCAGAGACGGCGGCCCACAATGCTACCGCGGCCGGAGACTGAGGTCCGTAAAAAATGCGGAACTGTTCCAACAGAATTGCCGGCAGGCAAAACCATTCCAGGTCAGAAATGAATAGCTGCTTATGCGCTGGCGACTGTGTCATCAGCCACACGATCTCTCCCAGCATCTGGGCGACAGTTTTTTGCGGAGCGGATTGCGGAGCCTGAGGTTCGAGCTGAGCAGTTTGATCAGTCATGGTATCAATTTAGACTTTCGCGAAGAGTTTGCCGGAGGATGAATACAACCTCCGGCGTTTTACATTAAGCGGCCGTAGAGGTCACGGAGTTATTGCTCGCAGCTTGCGTGGCCGAGTTTGTTGCCGCGGCGAGTGTGTTTTGTCCGTCGAGTGCGCCTTGTCGCGCGAACACCGCGGGGGCGGCGCCTTGGACGGTGAAGCCGGCGATGGCTTGACGCAGCAGGAGGTGGCGCTGGATCATGGCGGCGTCGTTGGCAGCGGCGACCGGGGTCTGGGCGCCGTCGTTGTCTGCCGAGCCTTCGCTATTGAAGACGTTGATGGCATCAGACAGGCTTTGGCCCTGGCTTCCCCACCAGCCTGTGTTCGAGGCATCGGTGGACGCCGCATCTGCGACCATGACGGAGCCAGTCGGGCCGTCGCTCCCACGGGAGACACCCCCTTGGCCGGCATCGCTGTCGAGCGAGCTCGACAGGCTGTCGGACGGGGCCTGTGTCGTCGCGGCCGTTCCCGTGACGTCGACACCGGCGGGCAAGCCTTGGGCCTGATCCTGGCTCGAGTCCGAAGCCGTAGGTGGGATCGTGCCGTCGCTCGTCGTCGGCGAGCCGTCGGTCGTTTTCACGCCCAAGGCCACGTCGTAGAGTGAGTAGGTCGTGCCATCGACCATGGTCACCGTGGAGCTCGTCAGGATTTCGTTGTCGGCGAGAACCTTGTGGTCTGGGCTCGTCATGTCCGCGGTCAGCGAAATCGACTGAACGCCCAAGTCGCTCAGGGATTTCAACTCACCGGCGTCCGACACGCCGTTCCCGTTGGCGTCCGTCCAAATGTCCAGGTGCGAGAACACAGCGTCGCCGGCGTCGATCGCGCCGCTGGCGTCCGTGTCGAACGCTGCCAGCCCCTGAAGGCTTGTCTTGGCGTAAGGCATCAAGGCTTGGAAAGTGGCTTCGGTCGGGGCATCGATATTGCCGTCACCGGCCGCATCGACGACGAGCAGGCCGTCGTTAGAACCCACCCACCCGATCTGCTGCGGATTGCCCGTTAGGCCTATGTCCTGCTTGATTCCGCTGTCGGCGGCATCGACAAGGGATGGACCAAAGCTGCTCATATCCAGGTCCAAAACCTGCATGCGTGACAAGGCGCGGTTTGCTCCCCGATTCGCATATTGCGATTCAACAGTCTCGTCCTGTGTCTGAGCGGAATTTCCTTGCTGGCCATAGAGCAATCCAGCTTTGCGTTCAGCATCTCTTACCGGATCGAGATAATCTGCCCAGCGCTGAGCCAGTTCGTCCGAAAGGTGGTCTGCCGCCATGTAACTGACGTCGAGGGCCGTTGGTCTATCCGTTTGACCGCTATTGGTTACGAGATGGCCAATTTTACCGTAGACGCCAAGCTGGGGGGCGTCGATGGTCCGCTCCTGCTGCCAACCGTTATCTTGAAGAAGCTCCTGGCCAAGGGTGACGTCGTAGGCCGTGCTCGTCGTTCCGTCATTGCGCGTAAAGGTCGTTGTTGCGGACGCATACGAATCTGAAATGATTGTCGCATCGTTATCGGTCAGCTTGCGCGTGAGACCTATTGAGCTGATACCCAGATCGTCAAGGGATTTGACTTCACCTTCCGAGGAAACGCCATCCATGTTGGCGTCGATCCATACTTTCAATTTGGACCACCCGGCATCTTGGGCGTTAATGACGCCATCATGATTGCTGTCCCACCCGACCAGTCCCTCCAGGTCGGTAGATGCTCCGGCAAAATCATGAACGAACGAAATATCCTGCACGTCTCCATACTGGCCGTCGCCATTTCGGTCGGTAACCAAAATGCCGTTGGTAGGACCCACCCAACCCAGTCGCGTCAAGGCGCCATTGCTGGCAGACGTTACAAGACCTGATGAGGCAACGGGTGTCAGCTCCAGACCGTCATCATTCAGATCTAGAATAATCGGGGCAACATCCAAGGTGACAATCGTATTGCCTGTGCCGTTCACCGTTACCGTCGACGTATTCCCTTCATAGATCGTAGCGTTTGACGCATTGACTGTGATCCCGTTACCGTGAACTTCGACGTTATTCGCGCTGCCGACCAAGGTAACAGTGCCGCCCGACGCCATGGTAACCTTGTCGCCGTTCCCACTGAGCTTCAGGGTATCGCCCGTGGTGCTGACGCTGATGGTGTTGCCGGTGCCATTGATCGTATCGGTCAGGCTGGCGGCCGCCAGGCTGATCGTC
>FTDD01000156.1_pt1 | contig 64248 bp, 65 predicted proteins | sample 1639881 | NCBI WGS metagenome assembly FTDD01 (sample SAMEA3914869, study PRJEB12502) | metagenome | biome: forest; material: soil | place: USA | collected 2012-03-12 | depth 0.1 m | reverse complement strand
GTCACCGAGACAAGGCGCCCTTGCGCCGCCTTCGAGGGGAACGGCGAAGCCGTTGACGGATTGGGGTGGCTGGTAAGATGGGACGTCATCACGCCCCCCATCGTCGCGACCGCGTCTAGCGAAGCGGGCGGGCGGCCATCCCGGCCTGAGGCCGGGATGCAGGCCGAAGGCCCCAAAACAGGTAGGGTACGAAAGATGCCCCTCGGCTGACGCCGAGGGGCCGGGGCTTAGTCCTCAGAACGGGATCTCATCGTTCGGGTTGTAGGTGGTCTGGGCAGTCCTGTGGTGGCGGGGCTCTTGCGAAGGGTCGGCTGGGTTTTCACGCTCGCCGTGGTCCGGCGCCCTATGGGGGCGGGCGAGCAATGCGGTCGAGCCGGTCAGTTCAACATTTTGGTACTTGGTCCCGTCGCGTTCCGAGTGGTTGTAGCTCAGCCGACCGGTAAACTGGATCAGGTCGCCCTTCTGGTAGGTCTGCTCGATGTAGTCGACGCGTTTGTCGCCGAAGACGGTCAGGCGGTGCCAGGTAGTGCGTTCGACCCATTTCCCGTCGCTGCCCTTGTATCCATCATCGGTCGCGATACTCAGATTAGCCACTCGGGAACGATCGCTGAAGGTGCGGCAGACGGGCTTCTCACCCAGGCGGCCGATCAGATTGACGATGTTGTTCATTGTGGTCTCCATGATGTTCACCCTTGGGGCCCATCCCCATCGGGCCGCGGCCTCACCGCGATCATGCGACGTGAAAAGGACGGACGGCGGACCGCCGCACCCGCGGGGGCGAAACGCAGTGGAGCAGGGCGCAGCCCTTGAGGTGGTCCGCCGTCCGGCCTACGTCCGCATGCTTGATCGAGGTGATTGCCGCCCTTTGGGGATAGCCGGCCCTGGGGGCATACCTGGAGACCTGCAACGGCGTCCGACTGGTGCCAGGGGCTAAGAGACCCTTTCGCCAAAAAGCTGATCCCATGTGCACCAGGGAGCCCTCCCCGACTGACTTGTAAGGAGAGGTGGGAAGGCCTGATCGAGGCGATTAATCATGGTGCGCACGGCTTGCGTCGCAGCTGTCCGTGTGGCGCGCATCGCTTCGACATCGACGATGACCGCGTGCTTGAGATCGATCAGGTAATTGGTCACATAGGCGAAGAAGGCTATCCTCAAAAGCTTTGAAAGCAGCAAAGGCAATGATAGCTTTAATACCGTCTCAATATCTTCCAGGCCGATGACAATAGCTTCTGGAAAAGCCGATTTGATAGAGGCGTCGCCAGAGCAACTATTGCGCTACGTTGAGGTAGTCTTCCAGATCGAACTGATCATTGGCCGTCAGTTCTGGGCCCGACGCGAAGTCGAACAAATCGAGGTTTACGGGTTCGGCGGTCGCGGCAAAGTCACGCATGAAGTCGACAACGACCTCTTCGGCCGGTCGCTTCACCTTCTCGGCGGCGCGCACGAACTGCTTCCACAGATCAGCATCCACTCGGATCATCATCGTCAAGTCTTGGGCCAAGCCGCCCTCTTCGCAAAAGAAAACGACTCTACGGTGTTCCGTAGAGTCGCACAATGGAGGCAACGGCGGGTCTAGGCCCCGCCTCCGACGCGAAGGACGCTAAAGCCGCGAGCGCGGGCCTTATCGGCCAGGTTTTCCTGGATACCCGTGCCGCCGTGCATGACGATCACTCCGATCGGCAGGATGTCGAGCATCTGATCGTTGCGCTTGAAAGGGGCGGCCTTGCCATGCTTGGTCCAATCCGGCTTGAAGGCAATCTGAGCGACCTTGCGGGTATCGGCCCACTTGGCCGCGATCAGCTCGGCGCCCTTGGGCGATCCCCCATGCACCAGCACCATGTCCGGATGCATATACAGGGTGCGGTCCAGTTTGGCCCAGATCAGCTGGTGGTCGACGCAGTCCAGGCCACCCGTGAAGACGACTTTTGGGCCGGGTGGCACCAGCACTTCCGTCGAGGCCTTGCGCTTGGCAGCCAGGAAGTCGCGGCTGTCGACCATCGCCGAGGTCAAGGTCTTGTGGTTGACCTGGGATCCGAACTTTGGGCGCCAAGGAGAGCGGGTGTAGGCGCGGTAGAGATCGGCGGCCTGGTCGCGCATCGCCTCCAAGGTATCGCGGCGGGCAATCAGCCCTCGGCCGACCACGACCAGGCGCTCCAATTCCACAGCTCGTACTTCGGAGCCGTCCTGCTCGTCCTGCCCTCGGCGCTGGGCCACCTCATTGGCATCTAGCTCACGGGCCAGACGGTCAGCGGCCCGGTGGAAGAGGTTGACCGCACCCCAGACCAGATCTTCGAGATCGGGCTCCATGGCGGTGTCGTCGAGTGTCCCGATTAGGGCGTCGAATATATCCAGAACCGCACCTTGAAGTCGACTGTCCTCGGGAAGGGGGCGCGGATCCGGCTCATCCAAGCTCGGGCGATAGCCGTATAGCTCAAGTTCGGTCAAGTAGTGGTCGGTGGCCGTGCCCTGGTGGGCCGGTTCAAACTCTGCATCGTGGTAAGACATGGTGGGGCCTCTTCGTTCTGACCGCGCCCTTCGCGGCCTTCATGGCGACGAAAAACCCATGGACAGGCTGCCAGAACCGGCCCGCGGGGCCGGCCGCAGCGTAGCGGAGGATGCCGCCAGGCATTGCCGGCGGAATGGCCTTGGGTTATCGATCGCCCTCTGAAGAAGGCCGTAGGCGCGTGTCCGGCGACGAGGCGGCCCCCCGTAGCCATGACAGGGCTAGCCGGCTGACTAGGCGGTCGCCGTTGTAAACTGCTCGAAGAGCATCCTCGGCAGCTGCTGCACCAGCCGTTCCGTGAGGCGGTCCCGCCCCAATTTGACAAGGTCGCTGTTGAGGTCGTCGAGTTCAGGTTCGACCAGGATCACCTCAAGACCGGCTGCGTGCCCCCGTGCGAACAAGGCGTCGGTGGCCGCATCGCCGGCGTGATCGTTATCGCGAATGACAAGAAGTGTGCGCAGCGTCGGCGGGAAGAGCAGGCCCGACAGGTGGCTAGAACTCGTGGCCGCGACCAGTGGCAGGGCCGGCAGCGCAGCACGCAGGGAAAGCGTGGTCTCGATCCCCTCCCCTGCCGCCATCACTGTGTCAACCGTCCCGAAACGGATTCCGTTTCCGAGAATATCCCCCTTGGCCCGGCGAGGGGTGTCGATGGGTGCTTTCGAAAGCCCATTGCGGGCCAGGAATGTACGCGACACACCCGTCAGGTCTGCGCAAAGGTCGGTCACGGCGGCGACCAACGCGGGAAAGGCCTGGAGTCCACTCCCGTCGGATCCAGGCGCGTAGCAGCGGGGATGGAAACGCAAGGCGTCGAAGTCCGGTTGAAGGACGATGCCGCGGTGGGCCAGGTAGATCTCCGCGGGAGAGTTGGCTAAGGCCCGGCTGGCCGTGAAAATGCGGCTCGCGGCTGCCTTTGCATCCTCGTTCGGCTCTTTCGCCCGGTGTCCCGCCCGTGGCGCCGCAATCACCTGGGGATCGGGAAGTGAGAGGAAACGCCGCGCTTCTGCCAGCACTTCACGGAAGTCTCTGAAACCCCGTGAAAGCCGGATGATATCGAGGAGATTGCCGTGATCGCCACTGGCGGCGTCCGTCCATTTGCCCGCCGCACCTTTGCCGGCCAGCGGCCCCTGGAGACGGATATAGGTCGATTTACCGGGGACGCCTGTGGCGTCCCCGATCATCCAATAGTTTCCTTCCTTTCTGCCCTTGGGCAGATAGGCGCGGCAGACGGCTTCCGCCCTGGCCGCCAGCATCTCTGCAATCTCATTAGCGTCGACGCCGGCCATTACACGGGCTCCTTCGCGGAGACCTGCTCGATCGGGCAGGCTTGGAGCACACGTGCCAAAACCTTAACGCCTTCGGCCAACATTGGTACGAGGAGGCGCAGCTTCCAAGTGACGATTTGGCGGATGACGCCCAAGGCCTTCGGGCGATCAGTCATATGGTCGGTGAAGCCCGAAAGTTCGATACGGCTGCTTCCACAGGCCCGCACTCGGCGAAGCTGGAGCCCATAGGCCAGCGGCAAGACGGTCGGGCCTTCCATGAGAACCGTGTGGGGATCAGCAGGTCTGAGATAGACGCCACCGACCGCGCTGGCGGTTGCGAGCCACGCCGGAAACACCCAGCGACCGACGATGCGTTCTTCGTCATTGGTTTCCCGGCGATAAGCGCGCACCGATCCGGTCTGCAGGCGGCTCTGGATCTGCAAAAGCAGGCCCGACACCACATGGATCGTGTCCTTGAAAAGCTCGGGTATAGCGGCCACTTCGTTTTCCCATGCCGCCATGAAGACGGAGCGCTCGACTTGCTTCCAGACACTATCGCCCATGGATTGAAGGGACGTAAAGTGTTCACTGTTTGATCCCATTAGAACAACGCGCTTTTCCTCTCCGTCGTTGTCGAGGAAGAGGTTCCATACCCGATATTGCATGCAGGCCTGGCCAGTCCCTTTGTTGACAAGCAAGACGCCGGTGCGCGCCTCGGCCGGTTCAAGGATCTCGGCGAGTGAAAGCATGTGCGCGGGCTGGGGATTGGCTCTCAGTATCGACAGGGTCATCAGGCGATAAGGCTCATACGGGGCTTTTGAGAGCCATATGGAGGGATCTGCCGTCACAGACGCCAGATCAGCCCCAGAAGGCTTCTGAGGGGCCGTGGCGAGGGTCGAGGGCTGTAGGCGTCGAACCATTGCTCGCGCGGGCGACGGGAGCTGCGAGGTCATGCGATTAACGGCTAGGGCGGTGGGGGGACGCGGCGGGACATCCGATGCAACCCAGGCCGTGAGCGTCTCGCCATCAGGGGCGCCCCCGTACGAGGCGAGGTGTAAGGAGCGATCGTGCGTTGGTATCTTGTCGATGACCGTCAGCCGTATCTCCACCGTCGTGCTGTGACGGGGGTAGGCGCGTCCATGGAATGCGGCGGAGAACACGCCCCGCCCCGACGGCTGAAGCTGGAGGAATGACCTGCGCCAGGTCGGTTCGTCGGGTGATTGCAAGGAGCCCGCAATGACCACCAGCCGGCCGCTCGGCGCCAGCCAATGGAGGGCTATGCGGATGGGCTTCATCGCCGCGCCCCGGACAATTCCTCTGACGTCCTGAAACGCGGAAAACGGCGGGTTCATCAGAACGACCGTAGGCGTCAGTTGCGGGTTGAGGCAGGTGTCGATCTGCGCGGCGTCGAAGGGGTTGTCGCGTTTCATGGCTGGTATCAGAGCTTGGGCGGCGGGTACGGGCGTGAGGTTGGCAGAGGCGGTTAAAGTGTTCATCGATGTAATCCTTGATTGGGAAAGGAAACGAGCCCGGACCTCTCTTTGGCCTGCGAACTCACCCACCTCCCCGCCCTCTCTCCCTCTCCGATAACGGCAAAAGAAAAGGCGCTCCGCGAAGCCGCAGGGCGCCAGAAACTTTTGATGATCTCGGCTGAGCCTTACGGCCCCGGCGGAATGTAAGCCTCGAACGGATTGCCTTGAGCCAGGTGGCCGAAGGGCACAAAGGTGAATTCACCCTCCAGCACCGACACGGCGCAAATAACATAGCGAGGCTCGCCCGACAGAGCGTCCTTGCATTCAACGAGGCAGAGATTCTCCGCCCGTGCAGCACTAAGCATCGTTTCGAAGTTGGCCCTAAAGTGGTCAGGGATGCTCATGACGTTGCCTCCAGCCTAGTGGCGTTTAGCCAAGCATAGGTATCGAGGTACTGGGCGGTCTTCTGGGATGACGAGTCGACCAGTAACGCGCCACCGGTAAGGCTGCGGCCGTTTTCGCTTTGAAATCTGGGCAGCAGGGGGATGGATTTTTTGGTCATAGGAAGCTCCTGACGGGCGGTCGAGAGACGCTCTTTCGGCCTCCAACCCGTCGCCCGCTTCCCCGCCCCCTCTCCCTCTATGCGAGCGCGGCCATTGAACTGCGGCTGGGGTGATTGGGTTGAATGTTTTTCACTGGTTCGACGTTCAGGTGGTGACGTTTGTTAAGCTCTGATTTCCCGCCAAGCCTTTGATGTTTCGGTCACTTCGAAAGCGGATGTGATTCGCGAGTTGCCCTCTGATTCGCGGGGGCTTCGTCCGAATGCGGATTAGGGAAGGAAGGGGAGGTTTTCCACAGGCCGGCGAGATGGCTGCTGAGTTATAAGTTGTTATATTATAGTTAGAGTCAGAGTTAAGCTTTGGGCGCGGCGTTCTAAATGATTGCAATTGCGAAGCTTTTCGGCCTCGCCCGCCTTCGGTTTGTGTGTGAAAACACGTATGCTTCGTGGGCAAAAGCACGAGATGGCGTGGGCGGTAACACGGGTAGACGTGGGTAATAACACGTTGGCACTTGACGGGGCTGTGGAAAAGTCCAATTCTCTCCCTTCACGTGTGTGAAAACACGATTCCTTTGTGCGGCAAACTTGGCCAGTCCGGCCTGGCGGTGGCATTCGGGGTCGATTTTCAACCCTTATATCGGCCCAGGCGTGTGTGAAAGCACGATCTTAGACCGAAAATGTGGGTGAAAACACGAAACATGTGCCAGCGTGTGTGAAAACACGAAAGGTTTGCCGAGGAAGCGTGTGTGAAAGCACGATATCGCGCAAGCCTAAGCGGCACAGGGCATTAGGCTTCGAGCGTGTGTGAAAACACGAAATAAATGGGTTTCTGACGTGGGTAAAAGCACGAATCATCGGCAGTATGTGGGCGAAAGCACGAATCGGGCGATACCGTGTGTGAAAGCACGAAGGATGGCGGCTGTGGGTGAAAGCACGAAAGGAATTTGAGCGTGGGTGAAAACACGATAGCCAAGCCGGTGACCAAGTCCCCTCTCCTGCCCGACCGGATGAGTCAGCCGGACTTTTTTGTTTGCGATATTCTCGATGCGGCGCCAAAGGCTGATATCGCGTCGATGGAGCATCCGATCTTCAGCGTCTCTACCAAGCCGGATACCGCCAAGCGTCGCTATGAGAACAACGGACGCTTCGTCGAAGTGACGCCGAGCACGGAAGGCCTGGCCACGGTCCACGATCGTGACATCCTGATCTATTGCATCAGTCAGATCATGGCGGCGGTCAATTCTGGCCGGAAGATCAGTCAAACGGTGCGTTTCAAGGCGTTCGATCTCTTGATGGCGACAAATCGGGGCACCGACGGCCGGGGTTACGAACAACTCCGCGCCGCCCTCGTCCGCCTGCGCGGGACAACAATCGAGACGAACGTACTGACGGGCGATACCGAGGTTTTGGACGGCTTTGGCTTGATCGATAGCTATTCGATTAAACGGGAGACGCGCGAGGGCCGGATGCAGGACTTGGAGGTCAAGCTGTCCGACTGGGTGTTCAATGCCATCCAGGCCCGCGAAGTGCTGACATTGAACCGCGAGTATTTTCGGCTGAGAAAGCCTCTGGAACGCCGGCTTTACGAAATTGGCCGAAAGCACTGCGGAAACCAGCCGCAGTTTCGGATCCGGCTTGACCTCTTGCAATCGAAGTGCGGGTCGCACTCGACCTTGCGTGAGTTTCGCCGTTTGGTGCGGGTCGTCGCGGAGCAGGATGCCGAACACCATCACATGCCCGACTACTCCGTGGCGCTCGGCGACGATGATATCGTCACCTTTACCAACCGCGGATCGGTTGCGGCACGGGCCTTGCCCGGCGCTGAAACGCCCGGCCAGAAGATGCGTCCGCTCGATACAGACGTGTTTCTGGCGGCTCGGTTCTTGGTGCCTGGTTTTGACGTTTACGGTGTCGAGCGCGAATTCCGCGACTGGATCAAGACGGTTCCAAAGGATCCGGAGAAGGCGTTCTTGGCCTTTTGTCAGAAATACGCGTCGCTGCGCAAGAAGAGTGCGAGCGTGAATTGACGGTCGCCGACGGCGGTTTGCGAGGTCGGAAATCGACCGAGACCGGTTGGCATTTGGGGCGTCTAAATCGTCGGAACGCTAGACATGGGCTTGGCGCGGCGTGACATCTTCTCCCCTCCTTGGGAGGCGGAGGGTCGCTCGCCAGTCCTTGCCTGGGACCGCGCAAGGCGTTGATATTAAGCAGAAAATATGGCCATTACCCTAGGGGGTTCTAGGGGGTAATAGGGTCGTCTTGGCCGCCGACGGACAGATAGGTCTGTCTATTGCTCTGTAGAGGCCTCTACAATAGAGGGGCCTAGGTTCTCGAAGAGCGACCTACAATAGAGGCCTCTTCGCTACCCTAGTGCCGTCTACAATAGACCCTTCTATTGTCTTGTAGGCTCCTCTACAATAGGGCCGTCTAGACACTTCTATAGTGTTCAAGGCAGCCCTACGCGAGCCTAGGGTGCTCTACAATATAATCGACCCTAGAGGGGGCTAGGACGACCAAGGACGACCTATGGGCGCCTACAATATAATATTGTAGAGGTGTCTACGACCGTGCGGGCGTTTGTAAACCACCCGTAAACCATATTGGTCGATAGTGGGCTCTACAATATTGTATTGTAGAGTCCAATAGAGGTGACGCATGCCTGTTATCAGTTTTGCGAACAGCAAGGGCGGATCGGGTAAGACGACGACGGCCTTGTTGCTGGCCTGCCACATCGCCCAGTCGAAGCCCGTGACCATTATCGACGGTGACCCGCGCCAGCCGATCACGTCCTGGGCCAAGAAAGAGGGCAAGGTTCCCGAGAACCTGACCATCGTTGGCAATATCACCGAAGACAATGTCCAGCAGCTGATCGAGGAGGCTGCGGCGAGGAACCCGTTCGTGATCGTCGACCTGGAAGGAACGCATTCGCGGACCATGGGCTTTGCGATCGGCGAGAGCGATTTCATCGTTATCCCTTGCAAGGAGCAGCAACAGGACGCTGAGGCGGCGATTCAGGTCATTCGCAGCATGCAACGCGATTTCAAGGCGATGCGCCGCGAAGTTCCATTCGCGCTTTTGTTCACCATGACCAAGTTCGTAAAATCGCGAGCCTCGCGGATCATCGTCGATCAATTCAAGACGAGCCCGATCCCGACCTTTGATACGGAAATCTTCGAGCGTGACGCCTATTCGCAGATTTTCCTCAGGGGAGGGACTATTTACGACCTGGGTAAGGCCGTGAACAACGTCGATAAGGCCGTGGAAAACATTGAAAACTTCATGGTCGAGCTTGTGCAAACTTTGAAAACTAAAATGAGGGAAGCCGCCTAATGGGCACGCCAGCCAACGCTCCGAAGACGCTCGATCTTGACGGCCTCCTCGACGATTTCGAACCGCGGGTAAAGCCGCAGGCTTTGGCAACACCGGCGGCGCCGGCAAAGCCCCGAGCGCCGCAACGCGAAACGGTGTTTCCGTCGCGCGAGCCCAAGGGACCAAGGCACGTGCAGGTCAATTGCTACCTGCGCTCCGACGTGGGCGAGCGCTTCAAGGCCTTCCTTCAGCGTGACGAATACACCAAGTGGAACTATGGCCAGGCGATCGAGTTTCTGTTGGATTTCCACGAGAAGCACAAAAAGACTCCGAAGGCCTGATCGAAAGGCAGGGGAGGGCGCCGAAGAGCGCCCTTTTCTTTGTCCGCCGAAATCGCCCGTAGGGGCGCGTCATTCCGGGGCTCTTTTTCCGCGCAAAAAAATCGCAAAGCCCGACGTCCGCAGGTGCCGAAACGGCTGGGCCAAACGTTGATCGTCTTTGCGGCCGCATTTTATGCCAGCCGCTCTTGCTCTGTTCCCTATTCGGGCGAAATCGCTCTAGTGCAAATAAGAGGGCTGGGGTAAGAAAGCTCGCCTTGTGACTTTGAAGGACTCGATTTTTGCAAGAGATGAAAGCTTATCGGGTTGAAACGCGCTTCAAGGAAGCGGTTGAATTGACAGGTCCGGAGCATCTCTACATCCGGCAGACGCCCAACAATACTTACATCATCACAGCCGTGCATGCCGCGAGGGGGACTGAGTACATCTTGTCCACCATGCGCAATCGTGAAGCCGCCCGTGAATTTTCAGATCTCGGACGATGTGTGCAATTCGCCATCGATCTAACCGGCGTTTATAATATCCACTTTCAGTTGAATCCGGCCGCGCGGACGGAAAAATAGCGTAGCCGCCAGCTGGCGCTTTGCACACGAAGTCACGTCGTTGGGACGTATAGCCGGTCTTTTGCACAAAACCATTACAATGATGCGACAAAATATATAATTTGTCGATGCGATCTATTGCATTTGTGTCAATTCCAAGTTTTATCTGACGCGGGGATGCACTTCTAAGTCTCTGAAATTTCCAATCAACAAGGTGGCCGGCGGATATGGATTTCGCAGCAGCAGCGGAGCTTTGCGCTCCGAGCGTGGCATCGCGCACGCTTTCAAGTATCGCATTAGTAGAATCCACATATAACCCTTTTGCTATTGGAATTGTCGGTGCGCGCCTTGAGCGGCAGCCAAAAAGCTTGGCCGAGGCGGTGGCCACTGCGCACATGCTGGAAGACCAGGGTTACAACTTTTCGCTAGGTCTTGTTCAGGTCAACCAGCGCAATCTGGCTCGGTTCGGCCTGAGCATCGAGACGTCTTTCGATCCCTGCAACAACCTGCATGCGGGCGGCGTGATTTTCGCCGACTGCCTAAAGCGGGCAGGGGGAACAGACCGCGGCTTGGGTGACGCGCTCTCCTGCTACAACTCGAACAATTTCAAGACCGGCTACCGTAACGGATACGTCGCCCAGTACCAGAAGATCGGCGCCTGGGCAGGCGACGACGGCGCCATGCCAATTGCGGTAATTGCAGCCCGACCCGCGGGCGGTCGCGCACGGAAACTCAAGGCAAATGGCGGCGCGGCCTCGCGCACGCCGACCTTGAGCGCAGCGCCCCTTTTCGTCTCGGCGGTGTCCGCGTCGACCCCTGTCGTCGCGCCATTGGTCGGCCAGGCACCACCCCCCAAAAGCGCCGAAACGGCGCTTCTTTTCTAGGAGAACCCTCATGAAGCTGACGACGAAGAAATGGCTGTCCGCGAGCGGCACGGGGATCGGCTACGGTTTTGTTTTGGCGTTGCCGGCGTCTGCGCAAATCACTCAATTAACGTCCGGTTTGGATTGGATCAAGGGAACGATCACCGGCATTGGCGTCGTCGTGATCGTGATCGCACTGATGTGGGTAGGCATCCAAATGATGTTCATGCATGCGAAATGGAGCCAGGTGGCTCACATATTTTTCGGCGGGATTCTGGTGGGGGGTGCGGCTGCGATCGGGCCGCAACTCTTTGGCGGCGGCACCAGCAGCTGAGGGCATTCCATGAGCTATCGCGACCCCGTTTTCCGCGGCTGCACGCGGCCACCGACGTTCCTCGGCGCACCGATGGTTCCAGTCATCCTGGTGACCGGGCTCGCGATCCTCCTGGCCATGCTTGGCCTATTCGTCAGCCCCTACATCTCAATCGCAGTCATCACCCTCTACATTCCGACCTATGCGTGGATGCGGATCGTCACCAAGAGCGATGACCAGAAGCTCAACCAGTTGGTCCTGCGGTTGCGTCTTAGGACGCACATGCGGGGCAGCCGGCGGTTTTGGGGCGCGGTCACCTATTTCCCTTTGTCCCTGAAGAAACGCTGACGATGAAATCGAAAAACCAGATCAGGGACGCCGTCGCCGTTCAGGTGCCTGTCAGCGAATTTGTCCCGTTCGGCGCCCATATCGGTCCGGATGTGGTCAAGCTTAAGCGATCCGGCGACTTCGTCGCGACCTGGCGTTTGTCAGGGATCAGCTTTGAAACTCAGGACGCCGCCGCCGTCGCCGCCGCCAAGGAGGGGCTCGTTAATCTATTGCGAAGCCTGGGCGGCGGGCCGTTCGCGATCTGGTCGCACAAGATCAGGCGCGAGGTGAGGGAGCGGCTCGATGGGCTTTATGAGAACGCCTTCGCTGCCAGGCTGAACGCTGAATATTACGCAAGCTTCGAGCGCCATAGGCAGATGCGCACCGAGCTTTACTTGTCGCTGCTTTACCGGCCGGCGGTCGACGCCGTTCCAAATCCTTTCGGAAAGCTGTTTGGGTTTGGCCGGTGTAGCCTGGACGACATCCAGGCGGCCAACGCCGAGGCCGTAGAGGCGTTAGAGGATGCCGCCAAGATGGTGGAGCGCGCGCTTGAGCCTTATAGGCCGCGTCGCCTTGCTACTTTCAATCGAGGTCAGGTGGTCTATTCTGAACTCTTGTCCTTCTACGGCTACCTGGTCAATGGGGTTTGGGAAGACGTACCTCTGCGCCGAGCCGGGATAGATCAGTATTTGCCGACCAGCCGGCTGCATTTTGGTGATTTGAACGGGCGTCTGCAGATCGTCCATCCGGCCGGTCAAAGGTTCGTCGGCTTCTTGGATATCCAGGATTTCCCCAAGTGGACGGAGAGCGGTTGCGGCAACACGATCCTTTATGCCGACTACGAGTTCATTGAGACGCAGTCGTTTTCGATCCTAAATCGCCGGGACGCACAAGGCGCCCTTGAGCGCCAGCGCGGCCAGATGCACGCCGCCGAAGACGCGTCGGAGACCGAGATCATCGAAATCACCGAGGCGCTCGATGACTTGATGGCCGGCCAGATCGAGGTCGGTGAATATCATTATTCGCTCGCCATTCTGGCAGAGAGTCAGGATCGGCTGGGCAAGGCCATGTCCGATGCCCGGGCCGTGCTTCAGGAGCAGGCCGGATTTAAAATGGCGGCGATCGACGTCGTGCCTGAGGCGGCGTGGTTTGCCCAATGTCCTGGCAATTTTGAGCTTCGGCCGCGCGAGGCCAAGCTGACCAGCCGCAACTTCGCCGGCCTGTCACCGTTTCATAATTTTGAAGCGGGCAAGCGCGAAGGCAATCCTTGGGGGGAGGCGGTGGCGTTGTTTCAGACGCCATCGGGCCAGCCTTTCTATTTCAATTTCCATGTGTCGTCGGCGCACCGGGACTCCCAGGGTGAAGCCTTGCCCGGCAACACCTTCGTGTGTGGATCCACCGGCAGCGGCAAGACAGTGCTTCAGACGGCCTTGCTTGCCTTTTCTCTGAAATATCCAGGTCTGAGGGCGGTCTGTTTCGATAAGGACCGGGGAATGGAGTTGGCGATCCGAGCGCTAGGCGGCGAATATCGCGCGCTTGAACGCGGTCAGCCGTCGGGTTTCAATCCCTTCAAGCTCCAGTCGAGCGAAGCCAATATTCAATTTTGCGAGCGCCTGGTACGGCTGTTGATCGGCGAGGTTTCGGCTCGCGAAGAGAACGAGATCTCGCATGCGGTGCGCACCGTCATGGGGCACCATGTCTCACGTGAAGTGCGCTGCCTGTCGCTGGTTGCCCAGAATCTCTCGGCCGTTGGTGACAATTCGTTGTCGGAACGACTGCGCAAATGGCTGCGGGGCCAGGCTTTGGGTTGGGTCTTCGACAATCCCGACGACACCTTAGACGTCCAGAAAAGTCGAATCCTTGGGTTCGATTACACCGAGTTCCTCGACACGCCGGAGGTGCGGACCCCGGTCATGGCGTACTTGCTCCATGTAACGGAGGACCTGATTGACGGCACGCCTTTCGTCTACGTGATGGAAGAGTTTTGGAAGCCGTTGCAGGACCCGCATTTCAGCGATTTTGCGAAGGACAAGCAAAAGACAATTCGTAAGCAGAATGGGCTTGGCATCTTCGTCACCCAGTCGCCATCCGACGTCTTAACCCACCCCATCGGCCGGACCATGGTCGAGCAGAGTGTAACGCAAATCTACCTCCCCAATCCAAGAGCCGACCGGCAGGATTACGTCGACGGCTTCAAGCTGACCGACGCCGAATATGAGGTGATCCGGTCGCTTTCGGAAAATTCACGGACCTTCCTCGTCAAACAAGGCCAGGTCTCCGCGATCTGCCGTTTTGACCTGGCCGGCATGAACGAGGTGCTGAGCGTTCTTTCGGGGACGACGGAGAATATCGCGGTTCTGGACGCCATCCGAGCGGAGGTCGGCGACGACCCTGACACCTGGCTTCCCGTCTTTCTTCGCGAGCAGACGCTCCGGGATCTTAAGAGGAAATTGGCATGAAACGCGCGCTGCTGGCCTTGGGCCTATTGGTTTTGACCGCTAAGAGCGCTGAAGCCGGGAAGGCTCCGAAATCGGCTCTCGACAATGATCCGGACCTCTTCGCCGTCGTCACGCCAGGCCGCCTTCTTGGCAATCAGCCCCGCAGGCAATGGCTAACCCTCTGGTCGGTAAACGGCAGGGAATACTGGGCCGCCTGGGACTGCAGGGGCAAGCCTTGTGACACCGAACGGCGCGTGCGTGAGCGGGCAGCATCGAAGCCCATTGCGCTCCTGCCAACGGATCCCAAGCCGGCGGATGCCGAGCGTGTTCAGGGGGCTGGCTCAAAATGAATTTCTTTCAGTCCTTCGAAGCCGGGATCAACCAGGAACTCGCAAAGTACCTCAGTGGCACCGCGGCAGCCCTATGCAGCGTGATCTCCCCCGCGGTTGCCGCGGGTATTGTGATCTACATCATTCTGATCGGCTATGCGGTGATCCGAGGGGAGGCGAGTGATAGCCTGCATTCGGCCATGTGGAAGGCCGTGAAGTGGTCCCTGGTGGCAGCGATCGCCCTGAGCGCTGGCAACTTCAACACCTACATCGTTGGCGGGCTGAACGGCATCGAGTCCGCGCTATTTCAAGCGACGACCGGATCGGTCAGCGCCGGCACTCTGCTTGACGACTGCCTTACCCAGTACGTCAATCTGTTCAACCAGCTTGTCCAGGCCATCAACACGAACGGCATGGGCATGTTCCCGAACGTGGCGGTCTGCCTGGCAATCCTATTGTTGGCGATGGCCTCCCTGATTTTCTTTGGGCTCGCCGTCTGCGTTTTCATGCTCGCGACGGTGGCCGAGGTCTTAGTCATTGCCCTGGGACCGGCCTTCATTTCCACCCTGATCTTTCCGCCATTGCAACGGTTCGCCGACGCTTGGCTAAGCGCTGCCTTAAATACGATTGTCGTCAAGGTCTTGGCGGGGATCATCCTCACGATAAGCACGTTATTCCTGCAGAGAATGGTTGGGCAAGTTTCCGGCTCTTTCGACACGACAGCCGTGCTGATGGACGTGCTGAAGATCCTAGTCGTCTCTGTCTCCTTCGGCGGGATCTTTGGCTATCTGCCGATGCTTGCGGCCCAGTTGGTCGGTGGGGCGCCACTGCCTCACGTCGCCATGCCGCGATTGTCGCGGGGTGGTTCGTCTGCGCAATCGCAGCGGTTAGCGGCGTCCTCGTCGGGCGGGCAAATGCAGCAAGGGCGCAATCTTCCCTTTTCCAACGGTGTGCCGATCTACCGGCGCAACACCATGCAAAACCTCAACAGAGGGTGACCCCATGTCGATCCTAACGGCTCAGTTGCATAAGCCGCTTACTGCCCTTGGCGCCTTCGCCCTGCTCGCTGTTCCAGCCTCGACGGCCTTTGCTATCGGCGGGTTAGGCGACATTGTCTATGACCCGAGCAACTATCTGGAGGCGGTCAAGCAGGTCCAATCCTGGGAGGCGCAGTACCAGCAAATGACGCAGAGCCTGACAAAGGCTGAGGCGACGCTCCAGCAGGTCCAGACGCAAGTCAATGCCGTCACCGGGGTTCGGGGGTTTGGTGACCTGCTGAACAATCCGACGCTGAAGGCGCTTATCCCTTCTGATTTTTCCACAACCCTGGCCGGCCTGAACGCGACCGGGACCCTGTCGGGGTCCGCCCAGCAGATCCGCTCGAGCACGGCGGTCTACAATTGCGGCGACATCACGGATGCCGCAGCCAAGGTCGCCTGCCAGGCGCTCCTGGGGCAAGGCGCGCAGTCGCAAGCCGTGCAGCAGAATACGATGGCGCTGCTCAATGAGCGGACCACTCAGATTGACGCGCTGCGCGCTGAAATCAGCTCGACACAGGACCCGAAAGGCATCGCCGAACTGCAGGCCCGGTTGGCCGCGGAACAGGCCCAGGTGACCAACGATCAGAACAAGATCGCTGTCGCCAACGCCATGCTCCAGAGCAGTGCCCAGGCGGCCGCCCAGGCGCAGGCCGAGCGGACGAGCGCCTTGATGGCGACCAACAAGACCTCGGTGCTCGATCATTTTGATTTCACCGCGCTCGGCTATGCGCCTGGCGCTCAAGTCGCGGATGTGGACCAGTAGGGCGCATGAGCAAGAACACCGTATCGCCGGCCCAGCTCCCGGGTTTCTTCGCCGACGCCAAGGGCTGGGAGGCGGACCGCACGAGCCTTCTGGAAAGGAGCGAGCGTCGGGCCTGGTTCGTTGCCGGCAGTTCGTGCCTGGTGACGGCGATCGCCGTCAGTGCCGTCGTTGCGCTCCTGCCGCTGAAGCGGGTCGTGCCATATGTCTATGCGATCGACCGAGCGACCGGTGCGCTGACGGTGATGGACGCGGCCAACCAGCGCCAGATCGTCGGCAACCAGGATCTGCTCGATAAGCACTTCGCGACGGCCTATGTCGTTGGCCGTGATAGCTATGACTGGAAGCTTCTGCAAAGCGACTACGACGACACGATAGGTTTTTCCGCGCCGAAGGTCGCGCGGGACTACGCGGCCCGCTTCGATGGCCCTAAGGCGGTCAACAAGGTCTGGGGCGCGAGCACCGAGCGCCGAGTGGTCATCTCCTCGATCCAGCTCGCCCCGGATGCGATCAGCAAGAAGGCGGTCGTCCGTTACACCGTTCAGCAGCGCGATACCCAGACGAATACGTTGCAGCCGTTAGAGCATTACATTGCGACCCTCGCCTACGAGTACCACCCCGAACGGACCGGCAGGGAACAGGACCTTATCCGCAATCCGCTGGGCTTCACGGTAACGGCCTTCAGGGCCGATCCGGAGATCGGGGGCGGGGCGACCGGCGCCTTGCCCGGAACGGAAGGGCAGGGGAGCGTTGTGCAGCCATGAGAACGCTTTTCCTTTCCGCCTTCATGATGGTTGGCGCCTCTGTCGCATCCGCCACGCCCGTTCCTTATGAGACCGATGCCCGGATCCGCACGGTCGATTATGTCGCGGACGGTGTCGTCACCGTGCGGGTATCGCCCAATGTCGTGACGCGGATCGTTCTGGACCAGGGTGAGAAGATCGTCGCCGCGGCGACCGGTCTACCCTCCAAATGCGATAACGACGACCACCCCTGGTGCATCGTGGCGGATGCGGACACGAACGAAATTTGGGTTAAGCCGAAGCGGGGTGCGCGCCGCAATAATCTTGAGCTGAAGACCGATCGCCATGACTATAGCTTCGATCTGGAGGTTGGGTCGGCGAAGACCTATCGGATCACCATGCGCTATCCAGCCCCGGCCGTGAGTCTAGCCGTGGCCAAGACGTCGGCACCGCCGGCGACGAGCGAGAAGCAGGTGGTTAGCGAGCGGCTGGCCCAGGCACAGCCACAGGCCAAGAACACGAACTATAGCCTGCAGAGTAACCAGAACGGGGCGGACATCACGCCGCGCGTGGTCTTCGACGACGGGACCTTTACCTATTTCCGCTTTCCGGGAAACAGCGAGGTGCCCACCATTTTCATTGTGGGGCTGGACGGTAAGGAGGCGCGGACCAATTACAGCATGCAAGGTGACGATGTCGTTGTTCAACGGCTTGGGCGAAAGTTTGTACTGCGGCTCGGCAAGGCCGTCGTGTCGGTCTGGAACGAAAAGTTCGACGCTCAAGGGACGCCGCCGGTGAACGGTACGACCGTCCCGGGCGTCACGCGTGAGAGCGTGGGGGGCGGCAATGGCAACTGATGATCCGTCGGACACCATCACCCCCGCACCGAAAGCAGGCTCCGGCATCAATGACCGGCCGGCGGAAGACATTATCAGCGTCAATGCGCGCGGCCGGCGGCAATCGGGAAAGCTGACGCCTTTCTTTGCTATGGGCGGCGTAGCCTTGGTCGTGCTGATCGCGGGCCTTGCGACCGTCAATGTGGTGCGGGCAAAACTCTCGGGCCCGAAACCGACGCCTGCCCCATCCGCGGCGACGCCGGCGGGCCTCGCGCGCAATTTCGATATCGACCAGGCGCCGCCTTTGCCGGGCGCGGCCTCGGCATCGGCCGGCGGTGCCGCAGCCGGGACACAGGCGGGTGCCGAGCCCGCTTGCCCGGACGGTTCAGTCGGCAATGAGCTGAAAGGGCGGGACGGCGTGGTCGTGCGCAATGCGGACGGCCAATCTGTCAGGGTTTGCCCGAATGGCCAGGTCGTCGGTGTCGGCGCTCCTGAGAGGGCCGCTAAGGCCATTCCGGTGGCTGGGCCCTACCAACGGGTCCAGACAGCCTCCAGCGGGCCCCAGAGCGCCGTTTACGGGTCATCCAGGCCGACAGGCGCGATGGATGGCTCGATGATGCTCAATGGCGGTAAATACGGCTCCGCGGCCGTTCTGTCCGATCCCCAAGCCGCTCTGGCGGCAACCCAGCAGGCGGTGATCCCCACGCCGCCCAAGGCGGAGGGCTTGCTGACGGCGTCCTCCGCCAACGCCCTGGAGGCCGAACTGACGCCGTCGAAGACCCCCATGGTGCAGGCGGCGCGGCTCAGCGATCTGAACATGCTCCTGCCTAAAGGCCGGACCATCGATTGTGGCATGTCGATGCGGATCATCTCGAGCCTGGCCGGGCAGGCCAGTTGCGTGGTCACCTCGAGCGTCTTCAGCGCCAACGGCAAGGTCGTCCTGATCGAACGCGGCAGTGAGGCAGTTGGTGAGTACCGTTCGGAGGCGTCGGTCGGCCAAAAGCGCCTTTTTGTCCTTTGGACGAGCATCCGGACGCCCGGAGGTATCGTAATCAATCTCAATAGCCCGGGCGCCGACGAGCTGGGGGCGACGGGGCTCACCGGCAATGTCGATGGGCGCTGGTGGGAGCGGGTCGGATCGGCCTTCCTGCTTTCCACCATCCAGGACGCGATTTCGTATGAGGTCGCGCAGGACCAGACAAAATCCAACAGTCAGATGCTTGTCCTCTCCAATACGGCTCAGACGGGCAACACCATGGCGCAGAAGGTGCTGGAGAGCACCATCAACATCCCGCCGACGATCTACAAGAACCAGGGTGACCGGGCGGTCATCTACGTGGCGCGAGATCTGGATTTTTCCAATGTCTACACCCTTCGCGCCAAGCCCTAGTTTCGGCCGGGACACGGCCGTGCGGCAACTGCTGCGGCCTCTGGAGCGCTTCCTCGACAGGGATGGCGTAACCGAGGTCGTGGTCAATCGCCCGGGCGAGGTCCTTTACGAGCAGGACGCGGCCTGGCGGGTGGAACATATCAACGATTTGCCATTCGAACGCCTGATGGGACTGGTGCGGGCGATCGCCACCTTCGCTGACCAGGACATCGGCGCGAAGACGCCGATCCTTTCGGCGATCCTTCCTGACGGTCAGCGAATCCAGATCCTGGTCCCTCCGGTCGTGCCGGCGGGTACGGTATCGCTCAGCATCCGGCTGCCCGCGAGCTCTATTCGCTCGTTTGAGGCTTATCAGGAAGACGGTGCGTTTGACCGGTTCGTCTGGCCCCAACCCAGGGCGCTCCTGAAAGTCAGAGAGGATTTGGAAGGCGAGGATCTGAGTCTCGTGGATGCTTTGGCTGGCCGAGACCTGGCGGGTTTCCTCAAAGGGGCGGTTGCCGCGCGCCGCAATATTGCCGTCGTGGGCGACACGGGGTCAGGGAAAACCACCTTGATGAAGACACTCTGCCAGCACATTCCATTGTCCGATCGGTTGATCACCATAGAGGACGTGCGCGAGCTTGCTTTGCCTGACCATCGAAACACGGTCCACCTGCTTTTCAGCAAGGGCGGCCAGGGTGTGGCCGAAGTCACACCGGCGGATCTGATCTCGGCCAGCATGCGCATGCGGCCCGACCGCGTGCTCCTGGCCGAGCTGCGGGGCGGGGAGGCCTTCGATTTCCTGAAGCTGCTGACCACCGGCCATTCGGGCTCGATCACTTCTTACCATGCCGAAAGCTGCACCTTGGCGCTCGAGCGGTTTGTGCTGATGGCCAAGGAACATCCCGACGCCGGCATTTTCGACGCAGAAGCGTTGAAGCGCCTGGTCCGCTTGACGATCGACGTCATCATCCATGTCCGGGCGGAGGTCACGACGGGACCAGATGGACAGTCCGTCAAACGCCGCTTTGTCAGTGAGGTTCGTTTCGATCCAGTCGGCCGCCGCCGTGACCGCTTTGAGGACCATATCGTCCAAAGGGGCGCGGCATGAGGGACGCGCGCGTAAACCCGTTTGTCGCCTGTGGCTTCGTCGTCGGCTACGTGCTGATCGCGACTATCCTGGCGAGCTGGGCGGCCGGCGCCGTCTTCTTCGTGATGCACCGGACAATACCGCATGGGGTCACGCCTCTGACCTGGCCGATCTATGCGCGGTTCTATTGGGCAAACGCGCAGCAGCGGCAACGGCTTTTGCTGGCATTGGTGCTTCCGGCGTTGCTTACGCTGTTTCCGCTTGGCTGGATTTTCAGCTGGTTGTCGGGAAAGGCGCCCGAACTTCACGGCGCCGCCCGTTTTGCAACACCGGCCGAGGTGCGTGAGGCCGGGCTTATGGGCAGCGCCGGCATCATTGTGGGCAAGCTTGGGCGGCATTTCCTGCAGTTCCCTGGTCAGCAGTCCTGTCTTTTGGCCGCGCCGACGCGAAGCGGCAAGGGCGTCAGCGTCGTCATCCCAAACCTGTTGAACTGGCCACAGAGTGTGGTCGTGCTCGATATCAAGCTCGAGAACTTCCTACTGACCTCAGCCTTTCGCGCCCGCCACGGCCAAAAGGTCTTCCTGTTCAATCCCTATGCCGAGGATGGCCGCACGCACAGGTGGAACCCGCTCGATGGGATCAGCCGTAACCTGAATCTGCGGATTGGAGATCTGCTGACGCTGGCCGGCAGCCTCTATCCGGCTAATCCGGGTGATAAGGACGCGTTTTGGGCGGACTCGGCGAAGAACCTGTTTCTAGGCCTGGCCCTGATGGTGATGGAGAGCGAAGGCCTACCCGCCACGCTCGCAGAGATCTTGCGGCAATCGAGCGGAAAGGGGAGGGGGCTGAAGGAATACCTCACCGAGCGCATCAATGGCCGCAATGCCTCAGGCAAGTCCTATTCAGGGGACTGTCTCGATGCGCTGAACCGGTTTCTAAGCGCATCGGACAACACGCTCGCCAACATCATCAGCTCGTTTACCGCGCCGCTCGTGCTTTTCGCCAATCCCCTGGTCGACGCGGCGACCTCGGCCAGCGACTTCGATGTCAGCCGGGTACGCGATGAGAAGATGTCGATCTACATCGGCATCGCGCCCAACCGCCTGGGGGATGCCTCGCTTCTGCTGAACGTCTTATTTTCGCAGCTGATCAATCTTAACACCCGGGCCTTGCCGGCCGAGGGGCGCCATCCGCTACAGTGTCTGCTGATCCTCGATGAGTTCGCGGCGCTGGGCAAGATCGGGGTGCTGGCGCGGGCCAATGCCTTCATTGCCGGGTACGGATTGCGCCTTCTCACGATCGTTCAGAGCGTAGCCCAGCTGGAAGGGGTCTATGGTCCGCACGATGCGCGAACCTTGGTCACCAACCACGCCATGCAGATCCTGTTTGCGCCGCGCGAACAGAGGGACGCCAACGCCTATAGCGAGATGCTGGGCACCTATACGGCGAAGGCCACATCGACTGGCCGGTCGGTCAGCCGGGGGCTCGGTGCCGGCGGATCCAACAGCGAGACCGTCTCCGATCAGCGCCGGCCGCTCTTGCTGGCCCAAGAGCTGAAGGCCTTGTCGGACGATGAGCAAATCATCGTGCTGGAGAATACCAAGCCGATACTGTGCGCTAAGGCCAAGTTCTTCCGCGAGGCCAGGTTCCTTGACCGTCTAAAGGCGATGAGCACCACACTTAATGCCCAGAAGGGTCTGCCCGATAAGGCTTTACTGGATAAGGCCGCCTTCGCCAAACGCGAATTGGCGGTAGCGGTGCCCGCGCTGGACATTGACGGCCATGTCGCGCGTGTTGAGCAGCGGACCCGACCGATGACGGCTGATGATCCGATCGACCTAGGCCGCCTCGACATGGATCTGACGTTGCTGCCGACATTTGAGGACCCCGAGAGGCCATCTGACGCCGAGGTCGCCAGCATTGTCGATGCCTTCTTCGACATGGCCGAGATCGAAACCATGCCTGTGGAGCTGACCCTGGCGGTGGAAACGCAAACCGAAAACATATTGGTGGAGGCTTGAATGAGGCGAGTTACGATCTTTGGGACGTCGATCATGCTGTTGGCTTTTGGCGGCTGCAGCTCCGGGCCGCTGGGGGCGCCAATCGGCCTGGATAAGCGGCCGGCCAATCCTGTGTCCGCCGGCGCTGATCAGCCAGTCCCCTGGAAGGCTGCCATTTCCGCGTTGTCATTCCCCGCTGGAGGGCACTGAGCCATGGCCGACGTCGGACCTGCCAAAACCCACGATCTGGACGCCATGAGCAACGCTGTGATCGAACGTTTCGACGACGTGCCGTGGAACCTGTTTAATTCAAGCGATAAGGGATCTCGGGAAGAGACGCGGTTTATGGTGCTGCGGGCCCGCGACGACCTTTTGAAGGTGGCGGAGCTTGACGCGCCCCGGGCCGCGCGCATCTGGGACGAGCACGTGCCGACCTATGTGCCGCGTCCGGCGGCACTGCCGGTACTTGACGCTGAGCTGGATCTTGAGCCGACAAATGCGATCGAGCCCGGCCGAAAGCGCCGCCGGGCCAAGCCTGAGGCCTTTTTGGACGTCGCCGATCCGGCGCCGACCGGGCTTGGCCGTTCCTTGCTCGATGTCTCCGCGCCAAAGCCGGATCCGGCTGGGCCCGAAGGGGCTGCGCCCAAACCGGACCCGAAACCGGAAGCAAGGCCCGCCCAAGCCCAGGCGGAGGATCGTTCGGCGCCAGATGATCGCAAGGAAGAACGCATCCGTCTCCTTTTGGAAGGCATTGCCAAGCAGTACGTGCAGGCCGAAGGCAAATATCATTTCCGGGACCGCAGCCGGGAGGTCGCCTTTGAGGACCGCGCAAAGAAGCTGGTGACGGCCTTCGATAACCCGTCCGTCGTCAGTTCGATGATCGACCTTGCGGAAACGAAGGGGTGGTCGTCCCTGAAGCTATCGGGCACGGATGATTTCCGCCGAGAAGCCTGGCTGCAGGCAAGTCTTCGGGATTTCGAGGTCAGCGGCTATCGACCGACCAAGCTCGACCAGGCACGGCTGGCCGAGCTGCGCGCGGAGGTCGCGGGACCTGCTGAAAACATCATGGCCAAGCGCGATCTCGGCGCAGCGCCCGAAGAAAAGGTCAGGGCGGGCTTCTCCAGTATCCCGGAGGAAGGGCGGCCAGAGCCGGCGGTTCCATTGACGGCGATCCAGGACAAGGTGGTGAAAACGCTTGAAGCCGCGATGCGGCGCCGCGGCGATTCCGAAGAGGCGATCGCCAAAGCTCACGACGTCGCCATTGAACGCCTGACCAGCAGCCGCGTCCACGTGGGGGTACTGGTCGGTGTCGGAACGGCGCCTTACCAAGACCGCAATGGCGAAAAGGAGAGCCATTATGTCACGCTTCGCGACGACAAGGGACGCACGTCGAAGGTCTGGGGTGTCGATTTGCCGCGTGCGCTTGAGGCGTCTGACGCGCAGATCGACGATCTGGTCGCTGTGGCCTATCGCGGCAGGAAGCCTGTGACAGTCGATTTACCAATAAAGGACGAGTCTGGTCAGACCGTCGGGACCAAGAGGGGGACGGTCGATCGCAACACCTGGGAGGTCGTTCAGTTTGACCGGCTGCGATCCGACACCAAGGCTTCGGTTCTAAAGGCGGCGGCGCAGCAGGAGACGTCGGGCAACATCAAGGTTTTTGACCGGACAGCGAAGTCTGTCACGCCGCCGATTGATCGGCGTACGGAGCGTTCCCGGACGCGGGAGCGGACATTGTGATCGCACCCACCCAGAGAGCACTCCTCCATAGCGCGTGGTTTGACAATCGGCTTGCGCTATGCGTGTCGTCTCTATAACAATTGTTGCTTGAGATTTGTCGAGCGTAGCGAAGACAACATGAGTAACGTCGTTCGGTAAAGGCGGAGTGGTCTTTGCGCGCACAGCTTTTCGATGTTGAAACAATTCGAATACACGAGTTAGCTTTGCATGAAGTGTATTATTGAAACAAATGGTGCCATCGAGGTGTACACGGGCGGCGTCGGCGCAGCCTGCCAGTTTGACTATCTTCTGTGCAAACCTGACGGCTTTCGGGTACTCGCCGGCGCTCATCCCGACGTTCGGGTCATTGTGAAGGCGGTCGATGTGGACACCTTTGTGGTCCTGCTTCGCAAATCGGAGGATGGCGGCGACGTTGCCCTGGGCACGGGGGCGGAGCCGGTGTCGCTTCAGCGGTTTCGCGATCTCGGCGATGGCGTGCGGACCGCCGTGGAGGTGACGTCGGCCACCTATATTGGGTTCGATCTGTTGCGGACATCGGGTGCCGAGACGTGATTTCGTCGGTTTCGTCGACAGGTCGTTCGTACATTGAGAGTAGAGAATACACAGACGCTACATTTTGTGGCACATTACCGGGCCTAATCCGGAGCCATGTCATGACCGCCGCCGTTCAGGACTTAAAAGCCAGCCGGAAGCGAATGAAGATCGCGTCCAAGGTCGCTGGTCAGGTCGAAAGCGTGCTGCGTGGCGAGGCTGGCGTCAAACAGGCCAATGTTCAGATGACGGCGCAGATTGCGGGTCTGGTGGCGAGCACGGTGGTCACGCCACCGCCGGCGGTTGGGTTTGAGCTGTCGTCGCACCGGGTCGAGCTGGAAAACCCGGCAACGAAGATGATCATGGCCTTTGCCGGCCAATCTCTAAAAGGCCGGGGGCTGGGAGAGGTCGTCGGTGCGGAAGAAGGGAAGGCCCGTCTAGGGGCCGTCTCGGTGGCTATGCCATTGGAGGAATGGGCGGACGCCGTAGCGGGTTCGACCGAGCTTGAGCGCACCATGGGGATTTCGCGGTCGACCCTACACAAATGGCAAAAGAGCGGGGCGGTCATTGCGCTTTTGAAGGGGACAAAAAGTCACGTGTTCCCGGTTATTCAGTTTATCGACGGCCGGCCATTGAAGGGTATTTCGGAAGTCAACCGTTTGGCCCCGTCACCTCGCAAGGCTTGGCTGTGGCTGATCCAAGAGAATGAGCTTCTGTTACACCGAGCGCCAATTGACGTTCTGAGGAACGGTGAGGTCGCCAGGGTGATCGGGGCAGCGCAAGAAGACTTTGGGCGGTGTTAGATTATAGGCTCTCGATCCAGTTGGGAATCGCCGAAGCGTCATCCATGCTTCTCTGCCACGGATGGTCTGGTATCTGCGGCTGATTGTTCGCCCGTGCGCGCCGGCGATCGCCACCACATAATGTCGTCGACCAGACGAGACACCACATGCCTCTCGACAATAAGAGTAACCGACTTCCGGCAGAGCAAATTCATGCCTGTTTACTGACGGTTCAGCCGGCGCCATTCACGTGGCGAGACGCCTTCAAAACGGGCGAAGACTCGACAGAAGTGACTTTGGTCGAAGAAGCCGCACGAGGTCGATATGATCGCTAGGGCGACTTTGGTGTTCTTCAAAAGAGATTTAGCACGTTCGACCCGCCGGCGTAGCAGCCACCGGTGAGGTGCCATGCCCATCATTTGGCGGAAAGCCTGGGTGAAGTGGCTGGGTGACAATTCGCATAAATCGGCGAGCGCCGTGATCGATGGGTTGTTCTCTAGGTTTTCCTCGATGAAGTCCGTCACCCGGCGCACCTGCCAAGGGGCCAGGCGGGCTCCGCTTGGCCGTGACGAGGCTTGGGCGCCACCATAGCGATGCAGGATGTGCTCGAGGAAGGCCAAGGCGGCGTGCTCGACAAATAGGTTCGAGACGCTCTCGGGAAATTCCAGTGACCGGCCTAGGGCCTGGGCCATGCGGTAGAGGATGAGGTCGTGCTCGCCGAGGCTCGGCTGCATGAGGCCGCCGACTTGCTTTATCCCCCTTTCGTAAGCCAGTTCATCGATGGTTGTCTGCGAGATGTAAAAGCGAATGAGGTCGAACGCCGAATTCATGCCGATGGTCGGCCGGGCGCTCAGGTCGAAGAGAAAAATCTGGCCGGCGCCTTGGCGCATCGGTAGAGGCGCAGCCCTATTGCCGTATTTCAGGTCGCAAAAGCCAATGTCGACGAGGGGAACCTGGATCGAGAAGGCGTTTTCCGGCATGGGCGCTGCTGTCCGGCCCGGCTCGACGCAAGGGTTGGTCAGCCGCGTGAATTTGATCGGCGCGGTGCCCGACAGGCGCGCTTCAAACGTCGGCGCCGAGGTAATATTGAAGCGCTTGCTGAGAATGGCGTCTGCGACGGGTTCGGCCACGGCGAGGGCCCCTAGACCTGGCAGCCGTTTTGATCGGCATAATGGGCGACCGCTCGCCGCCGACGCTGAGCGGGGGCGCCGACGCCTTTATCGCTGCGGTTGGCCGTGCGAGCGCATATGGCGCTGCGCGTCTTGCGACAAGGTCGCTGGGCGCCAGGCATCTGGCGAGGAACCCCCTTAGAAGGCATCTTCTGCTTGCTTAGGTCAATGCACGGTGTCCCAGCGGTACCTGGAATGCTGCCGAACCCCTCGACGCACTTTTCGTCCCCTAGTGAGATTTGAAATTCCATCACTGCGTTGCCTTAAACACCACCAAGGGGAGAAAGCTATCACAATAACAACCCAGGGCAACTGCCGGCCCTCGATCGATATCGAGTGAGGTTTCCCAGACACGCCCTGTCTGGGCATGTTGCTCTCAAGGTTGCATATCACCTTCGCGATGGAACTTGCCGAGCCACCTGGGTCTGGTTTGGGCGATACTTTGTGGAACGCTCTAAAGGCGCAGTGTAGGCTCGCCTGACGACTTATTTCGCAAGCTCCATGACGCGATCAGGATCGAGCTGGGGCCCTTCGCCCGATCCAGCTTCCACGCCGGTTACGGATATCGTCTTACCCTCGTGGTGCAAACGCACGCGCTTCGTCCAAAGGGCTAGTGTAGCGTCTGCGTTGGCATCGAAGGGCAGAACAAAGGCCCGGGCCGCGTGGAACTGGTCGCCATCGATCAGGCCGAGCGATAGAATCACGCCGCCAGTTTGGATGTCGGCGATACGTATTTGCATCGTGTCGGTAACGGGAGTCGGATCTGGATCAGCGATGGCGTCGATGGGACGGTAGCCAACATTTAGATACTCTGCCCGATATGGTGTGACGTTGATCCCTTCATAGATATCGCGGGATAGCGGCGACAGCTGCCAAGCGATACGCTCTTGGCCGCCCGGCGCCTGGTCCACTGTCGTCGGCACGCACTGAGTGTTTGGAAAGGACGCTTTAAGACACCAATAGTCGTTGCGATAAAGAGTGCCATCCACGCCACGGTGTATGTCTGAGGCCGCATAAACGAACGTTCCCATGGGGGCACCGGCATTGGTTCCCCAGAGCGCTAGAGGCGAATTTAGCCGGTAGCGCGGGCCGAGCTGTGCGGCGGCTGACAGCAGGACGTCGTTCTTGGCCAGCGGGCCTGTAGATACGTTCAGAGTTGCGGGGTTGACGTGTTCGGCGCCGAATTGCCAAGGCGCATCTTCGACCGTCTGCGACGGCTGCCCCCCAAGCGCGAGCTCGTAACCCATCCAATAATAGGTGGCAAGCCCGGCTGGCGAGAGGTCTGTTGGCACACCGTCTTCGACCTTGATGTGTGTCACCGACTTCGTTTGCGGCACATAGTCCATCGAGATCGTATGGCTCGCGGTGACCACGCGAATATGATTGTCGTGCATGTCAGCAAGCGGACGTGAAATAACACCATACGACGGGTCTCCCCCGGCAGGTCCCGTGAGTGTCCAAAAAGCCGAGGCGCGCCCGTTCTCAACCACCAGCTTAAGCGCCAGGATCATGGGGGGCGATGGCAGGTCGGCTTCGGAAATCTTCGGGTAGTCGAATGGTAGGCTATGTCGGTCGGATAGGGAGAAGGCGAACCATTGAGGGGTTCCGGGATAGTAAAACGAGCCAGCCATCGTGCCTTGTGATGCGCCGCCATAAAGGCCGATCGCCTTGCCGTCTACGGTCCGTGCGATGCAGTACATGCTGTAGCTGGTCTTGTCGTGGAACACGCCTCGCGTATAAGCCTGATTTGCGCACCAGGCCTCTAGCGGCATTGACGCAGTGGCCAGACGTTTAAAAGTCGCGTGGTAGATCATCGTTCCAGCTGGAATGACGACGTCGTTGTCCCAGCCCCATTTGTCTCCCGTCGAGGCGTGGACCTCGCCATCGAGCCGGGCCGTTCGGGTGAAAGCTACTGGCGCAGACAGGATGGAACCGGCTTGGTACAGGCGATCGGTTTTCACGACATCGTCTGGCTTGGCGATTGCGACGGAGGCGGTTAATTTGATCGAGTCACCGATAAGCCCGGAGACATCGTGATCGATGTCCGGCGTCGTCTGGGCCGAAGCCATACGAGCATGTGTCGCCAGCACGAAAAGTGCGGCCAAAATTACGGTATTGCGGATCATTTAATCCCCCCTGGGCGCCCCATCTCTAAATCATCGACATATCATGTTTGTCGCCTGGCGCGGGGGAGATTTATGCTGCCAGCGGGCGCAGAGTGTCACGCACGCTGAAGGTATGCGACTAGCCAAAGCTCATACCTGGCCTTCCATTTAAAAAACGCTCGCATGGCCGGTGCCGTGTTTGCCGCACAGATCAGACACCGTCACATCGCCCTCGTGCGCCTTCGGGATCACGATTATCTGCGCGTCACGCAATCGACCGCGCTTCATTATCTCGTCCAATTCTGGGGCCAAAGCAGACTGTAAACCGGATCAAATCGAGGAGGGGGCAATGCCGGCGATCGCGCGCTCGATCGCTGTAAAATTGCACCACGTCGCGGCCTTTCGGAAAGCCGCGTTCCACGTAGTGGTTGACTCCTGAGCAACCAGAAATATCGTTAACATTTGTTAACCATGCGGTGGTGTAGGTCCGGCCCATCGCTTTCGTGCCGTTCTGACGGTGTGTTACGGACTCGGAGATTGCGATACGGAGGGGAAAATGAGTTCGGAATTGGGACCAATTCGCCGAAAAACGAGCGGAGCGCGTTCTCGCTCACTGCTCGATTCATTCGGGCCCGGTGGGGCAAAGGTTGCAAAATTTCTGTCGAGCATGACGCGGGCTTTGGTGCTTGCGCTCCTTTGCTCGTTTTGCGCGTTTATCATTAACACCTTAATAATCATTGCCGCCGACGTGATCTTTGCGGCCATGGGGGTAAAATCCGGCGGCTGCGATCAGTATGTTGGTACCCTGGTTGATGTGCTCAAAGAGTATGGTCAAAAGCCCTTTATCGAAACCCTGAAGCATTGGTTTGAAACAACACTTTTCAAAATAAACGCCCCCACCTCAACAGCGGTTGGATCGGCATTTGCTACCTACCTGATAACTATAAACGATGCCAAAACTACAATTACCGAGCAAATTCGGGCGATCGTATCGGTCTGTGATGAAGCATGGGATGTAGATGGATTCTTACAGGAGCTGACTGAAGCAATGAAGGGATCAACTGATCGCCCCGGTGACCATTTAGCCCAGGCAAAATATCTAATTGAAGTTTGGGGACGATACAAAGAGGTATTTGATTCAATCTTTCGGGATCACAATGGTGACGTAGCGCGCCTAAAGATATTGCTTTCGGGTGACAACGCTGCGAACAGTGAACACCTTGGGCAGGCCAATGGGTACATGAACCAGGAGGCCTGGCAGATCCTCTCGCGTATAGCGCTCACCCACAAAGAGAGGCGCCAGTTAATCGTCAACGGGCTCAGAAACCTGCTCGACAAAATTGGAGTAATTGACCAGGCTTCAATTCTTGAACGATACGCGCCCCCGCGGATCAATTTTTACACGCTAGCGCTCGCAATCGCCTTTGGCCTGGGCTTTTTCGTCTTGGCGCTTCGAGCGTTTATAAAATAGGCCCCCGCAAGCCTCTCGATTAAAGCGATGCTATGCTTAAGCTCGGAATGATGGGCGGCATCATCTCGGAATAGTGGGCGCGATCATCTCGGAATCCGCATTCTCTCTTCGGAAGACGCAGATCTTGCTTGGCATAGATGCGCAGGCGGCCACCGTCTCGGCTTTGGGGAATCGCTGTTGTTGTCATTGCGTTTTGCGCCGATCGCATTAAAGGCGCTGGCGTCTCTCTGCCTAGCCTCCAGAGTAGAGGGTAGTGAAGGGCTGAGAAAGGAAGAAACCAACGGAGGATTGGTTAGGACTGTTCTTCCAGGTTAAATCCAGACCGCCCGCAAGCTTGCCTTTCAAAGGAATGAAAAATATCGGCAGATCGACGGACCAAATGCGGTTGCGAGTATCGTATGTCGGCGCCAACTTGAAAGCCCAGTTGTCGTTTATCTTGTCTCGGAATTCGACTCCGACGAGATCTTTTGTCTGCATGGCGGGCGTGCCTATTGAGCCGTAGACGCATTTCGTCGTGTCCGCGCTGCCCGCAGGGCAAGCAACTTTCTGCTTGTTGTCTTTCGCATCATATTGATGCTTGTAAGTAAACAGCAGCAGGTAGGGTTGATCAATAACTGGCTCGAAGCCAAAGAAAGCACCGACCGACCACGGCACTTTGTCGACAGTCTTTTTAGAGAGGCTGTCGGCGTCAAAATATGCGTGCTGGGCGTAGCCGACGCCGGTCGTCAGTCCCCAAAGTTTTGTGTGTTCGTAGTTCCCAAGGATGCGGTTCCATTCTCGGGTCAAGCTCGGATCGGCGAGCGCCGCCAGTTCGCCTTCCCCACAATAGGCCTTGTTGTCCAGCGGCGGCTTCATTCCGGCAAGACGGCCTTGGGCTTGTGCGGCTTCTATCGCGGGCCAGACTTAACTGTCGTTCCACGATCTGTTGGCCAGCACGATTGATGCTGTCGCCGGCGCCGTCGCGGATGGCGCGGACGAGCTCAGAGTCGCTGGTGGGGTCTCCGGATTGGGCGCCGATGCCGAGCAAGGTCGAGACGGCCGCAGCGTTGACGATGCCAGCCCAGTGGTAGTCAACCTTGTCCTTCAAACCGGCATAGCCGCCGGCGTCGGCCGCGGAGAGCTTGTCCAGAACGATGTGGGGCCCGCTGCACGTTCTCAGCCATGCTGTCTTCTTCGGCGACGCCGGCGTTGCGAACCTTGCATGGCAGGCCGACGTCCTCAGCAACGCGCCCGGAGGCGACCAGGCGACCAACGGAATCGTAGCGACGACCGCCGGCGATCACTTCGAAGCGGCCGGTGGGCGTACCGGCCTCGTCAAGCTGGTTGCAAACCAGCAGGCTCTGCAGCACACCCCGTTGGGCGATATCGGCGGTGAAGTCTTCGTCTTCGTCGTCCGTAGGGATTTTGCGGACGTTTTTGGGCGATTTGACCAGCAGATTCCAGGGGATGCTGCGGAAGTCGCCGGATTCGGTGGTTTTCGGTGTTTTGGCCATTCTCGTGGCTCCGGACGGCGGTGGAAAGCCATTCTCTCCGCCTCAACTGTCGCCACACCTGGGTCCCCCTCGAACTCTTGCTGGCGCGGGCGGCAAGGGCTGGACCGCTGTCGCCGCGACGGGGACGCCAGGGCTTGGCTCAGCCAGTGCCAAAAAGCGGCGGCCCCTGTTTTTTCAACAGGGGCCGCGATCAATATGAGACCTTGAAGTGCCTAGCCTTCTTGTACCGCCTCCAGGGCGATTTTTGCGCCGCCACCGCGCCGCTTGCGCCAGTTGGTGTAGAGCGTCATGGCGATGATCACCGCGATCCCGATAGTGACGCCGATGGCCACCGCCAGCAGGGACGACACGAAGGGCTTGTCAGACATCTGACGGACCAGGGTCGTGGCGTTGAGATCGTTCAGGCGGGTGCCCAGGATTTGGGCCAGGGTACCGCTGATGAAGCCGCTGAACCACGAGCGGATCTTTTCACGCAGGACGAGGAGGCTGCCGATAAGGGCGGTCAGGAAGCCCACTGCTACACAGATCAACATGATGCTTACTCCATTGACGAGGCTTGGGGAGTCCGCCTCTCTACTTTGGGTAGGCGACCACGGCTCAATCGATGGGCGAAAAATTTTTAGATTATTTTCACCATGAATCCGCGGGTGGACGCCTACTGGGAGTGTAAGGGCATTCCTTAGGACAGGAACGAGGAGGGCGACCATGGCTCAGGTCGACTACTGGACCGAGTTCGTTAAAGACGAAGTGGATATTCGGGTATTTGCCGCGCGGCGCGCCAAGCGATCACGAAATCGCATTACTCTCAGCGGCGAAGACGCCGGTGAGCTTGAAGTGAATGCCTTGGTGAATTCGGTATTTGTCCGGATTCTGGACGGCAAGGCGGCCTGGTCCGACGACGGCGTCAACTTCAAGACCTGGTTCTGCCGACAGATACACAATCGCATTCGCGGCATGGAGCAGAAATCGGGCCGCGTCCACATCAGGGTCGCCTCGGCGGAGGAAGACCCGGAACTGCCCTCGCTGGAAGGATTGTTGGCGCCGAACGGATCGATGGCGCACGGCCTGGACGAGGCCTCAGCCCGACGATTTTTAATTCTATTGGACCGGCAAGACCCGATGCTGACACGCGTTGCGGTCCTGAGCCGGGAACGTTTCACCCTCGCCGAGATTTCGACGATTCTTCATCTCCCCCAAACGACCGTACAGGCAAAGCTGGCCGAAATAAGAGACGCGGCGCGTCGCTGTTTCCCCTTTGCCAACCAAGGATAACACCAATGGCCACGCACAATTTCGATAAGGTCCGGGCCACCGCCCGGAGAGACGCGGTAGCCGCTCTTGAGGAGGCTGACTGCGATATTCCGTTGTACGACATCGCCACGATGTCCTGGATGGAAAAAGAGGCCGAGCTGGAAGCGGCGGGTCTGCAAACGCGGGTCGCACCGGAAGACTACGGTGCGGCCGCGATGATTTTCGCGGCTCAAGCCCGGTCTCAGCCCAAACCACCGCCCGTCATTCGCACGGGGTCGGTTGAAGAGCTGTGCAAGCAATTGGTCCTTGAGGATGTGGTTGTCCTGTGTGGCGCCGCGGGTAGCGGCAAGACGACCTTTGCGCGGGAGGTGGTCCGTCACCTTGAGGGCAAGGGTGAGACGGTAATGTATTTGGATGGCTCTGGGTTGCGCATGACGGCGCAGGACCGGCTGTCCAAGGAAGTGCTGTCGGTGATCGCGGACCGGACGGGCGCCCAGCTCGACCAGGATGTCGAACTGGCTGAAGGTGGGTTTTTGGCCTATGTGCGCAAGCGGCTGCGCCCCGGCACCGTGATCGTGCTCGACCAGGCGGAACGTATGGCCGATCGTACCGAGCCGCTGCAATGGCTTACGGATCTGGCCGAAACGGCGCGGCAGGCGCGGGTGCGCGTGTTGATCGCGTCGCGCGGCGCGGAAACCAGCGACGCTAAGTCCGCGGGCCGGTTTCGCAGCGCGGCGGCCAAGATCCGGCGCAACGTCAAGGGCGGCTTGTTCCAGCTGGGAGAGTTGTCGCGCGTCGAGATGGAGCGCTGGCTGGGACACAGCTTTTTTGACGAGCATCGGCGCCAAGGCCTGACGGTCGATGCGCTACGCAACGTGATCGGGGGGCGGCCGCGCCTTGCCGTGGACTTCCGGCTGTTTTTGGCGAATTCGCCGTTGAAGGGCGAGGCGGCCTTGGAGGCATTTCGGGCCTGGTCCGAGGGTACCTATTCGCCGGAGTGCGCCGATCTGATCGAGGTGCTGCGCAAGTTTCCTGAGTGGTTGTCAAAGCCGCTGTCGACGCCGACTTATTTCCGCCAATTGGTTCTAGAGACGGGAGCTGTGATCGAGACGAAAAACCGCGAGCTGGTGTTCACTGCGCCGGTCATCGCCAAGCGTTTTGGGCGACTGAGCTTGCCCAACAATCTGCTGCGTATGACGGGCACCAGCATGGAGGCGGTGGTGGCGACGGCCAGGATGATCGAATTGGTCGGGGCGCCCTTCTGCGCCTATTGCCAGCCACGGGCGCCGAGTGATGTGCTGACGGCGGTCGTTCAGATGCTTGAGCGGCTCGGCCTGTCCGACATCGTTGTTTCGCTGGTCGATCCGGTCAATTCGCGCCTTTGGTCCAAGGTGTACCCTTATGTAGCCGCCGATGTAGAAGCTGCGCGTTTGGACGCGGAGGCGCATCCTGACTTCGCGATCGCGGCTGGCAGCGGGCGTGCGCGCGTGACGACCACGGGCCGGTTGCTGCTGCCTATCTTTGGCGATGCCGGCCGGGTGGCGGTCATGGCTGAGGGTTTGCTTCCGCCCGGCGAGGACGCGTTGGCGCGTTTCACACGGGTTCGGCAACTGAAGGGTTTTGCCGAACATATTGAACCGGTCGTCGCTTTGGCGGTGGCTCAGGACGCGTACAAGCACCATGTCCGGCTTCAGCGAGCGCGGTATTACCGCGCGTCCGCGGCTTCTAAACCTACCCACGATGCCCGTTCCAATATGCTGCTCAATGCCGCGGAGGTGATGAACTGTAGTTCGGTTGCCGTGATGCAAAAAGGGGTGTCGAACTGGATCGTGTCCAGCCTGCAAGCGACCACCTGGCAGAGAGAGGATCGGTGGGAGGAACTGCTTAGCAACGGCAGCCTGGAGAGCTTGAATGGGATTGCCTACCATTCGTCACGGCGCGGGCTGGTATTGGCCGGAGAGGAGATGGTGCAGGCCTTCCCCAGGCTAAGGAACGTAGACGGAGAGGCGGCGGTATTCGTACAGCCCGTATGGCAAAAAGATCTATGCCGCCTGGTCGTGTTCGTATTCGAGGGTCCCGCGTCGCGCGGGATTTTTGGCCTCAAACAGATGGAGATGAGGAACACTGCTCTGTTGGCAACGACGTGAGCGCCTCGATTCTGCCAACGACGGCGCGTTCAGAACCCGACTGAACGCGCCGTCGTTTTGAGGGGGCCCTTGGCCAGAGACGCCGTCAGCAGGCGTCGCCCATGGGGTGCGTGGACAAAAAATGATCTTTATGGCTGAATTGTTATGTGCTCTGCTGCCGCGTGGGGCGAGGGCAGATGAGCAAGATACAACTGTGCGTCTTTGATCTAGACGACACGCTGGTACGAACAAGCGACCTGGAGGAAGAGAGGGAAGCTTGTGCGAACACCAAGGATCGCGACAAGCTCAAGAGCTGGCGGCGAATGAGCGCCCGGAAGTCGGTACGCCGGCCTTCGTACGTCACCACTATTTGGTCGATGCCATCATTGCCTGGGAAGACACCCTTGATATCGACACTGGCCCGATCGATCCGATCGACATCATTGTGAGCGTGATGGAGGATGAGGAGAAGACCCAAGCCGATCTGGCTCGACTGTTTGGCGCCGAGTCTCGTGCGTCAGAAGTAATGAACAAGCGCCGCCGGCTTACGGTGAACATGATTTATCTTCTGAACAAGGAATGGAACATTCCGGCTGAGTTGCTGATCCAGCCGTACGATCTCGCGCCTTCCAAGCGGGCGGTCTAGCGGGTGATTAGGGACGGGGACGTGCTCAAAAGGGCTAAATGGGCTGAGAATTATGTTGCGTCCCTCTGCGGGGAGGAGGATGGCGTTGCCACGTCGCCTGAGGAGGACGTGAATGGTTGGGATCTCATGCTGGAGTTTCCCGAAAAGGCCTTTGATGGCCCTGCAACCCAGCGTCCAGCGAACCAGCTCGCATTCATTCAGGTCAAGTCAACCATCGGCCGGGATCGCCGGGTCCAAATTAAGCTGTCGAATGTCCTGAAGTCGTGCCGCCAACCGCAACCCTGGTTCATTCTGCTGGTTGCGCGCGATCCCAAGAAAGGGGTTAAGGAAGCCTACGGTTTGCACGTTTGGAAGGAGCACATGGCCGACGGTCTAAAGGCTGTTCATCAGGCTTCGGTCGACGGCGTTCCTCTCCACAAGAAAAGGCTCACCGTCTCATTTCCCGAAACAGCGAAAATAACCGAAGGTGTCGTTTCGTGGATGCAAAAACAAATTGATGCGTGTGGTGAGGACTACGGCGGACAAAAGCAGGCGCTTGCTGACACTCTCGGTTACGAACAGGGGTATGGGCTGGCTAGCCTGACTGTCGATGGCGAGGAAGAGGATATTGTACTGGCCATTCTTGGCCTGAAGAAAAGCATTTGGGCGAAGAGCTTTTCATTCATCCCCTCGCGGTTTGGAATTCCAGAGAAAACTGCCAGTATCGAAGGCGCTGAGGGTGAGGTGCAGTTCCAGCCGACGCCCAAAACCACGGTAAGTCTCAATTTTCGTGGACCCGATGGCGCCCCGTCATTAGATTTGACCGCCCATGTGTATACGTTTGGGGCCTATGACGAGCTCAATAGTAACGCTCGGCTTAGATTTTCGGCGCCGCCCATAGAGCTCGTGTGGTCGCCCGCAACCACCCGTACGAAGGCGTTTTTTCAACTGGAATGGACCCAGGGGTTATCGCTTGCCCAGTTGCGGAATTACGCGACCCTTTGCGAGTGGTCACACATCGGGGAAATTAGGCTGGAGATATGGGACCGGGCGAACTTTCTCCTAGATGGTCGCGTGAGTTTTGACAAAGCGAACATCACGCGGGAACCAAAGCTCCTGAGCATGATCTGCGAGGCCCTCAATCCGTTTCAGGCCCAGTTTCCTTTATACGATATAAGGGTCTGTCTCGCCGATCTTGAAGCGGCAATAGAACGGCTGGGATGGTTTGCGCCCATTTCGAGCCATGGCCCGTTTCGGGTCGAAATTCCATTGCCGGATCTTAATCCTCCAAGCGTAAAGTCATTCCTCTATTATTTGATTTCCTGGATTGGCGATTGGGCGTTCGCGTCGGTGGTCCGGCGTGTCGTGGTTGAAGACATAGTCGTAAATGAGACGCGCCGGTTCACTACTGGCCAGCCAATCGTGCTGGAGAGGTTTATGTCAAAAGGAGATCGTGCCGCGGTCGAGGCTAGGGTTAAGCTAGCCTATGCCCGTCACGTCAAGACCTACGAAGCTCAAGAGCAGATCTTAGACTTCGGTGACATGATCGACTGGGGCAAGAAGTCGAAGGAACGGATTGATCCCGGCGCCGAGCGTTGACGCCAGAAAAATTATTCCGCGATGGCCTCAACCATAATTGGTGATGACGGGTTGGTTTTAGTTTGCATTCATCAGAGCGAGATGATCCGAATTCGCATACCAAATTTCAACTATCGGCGTTCCTTGCAATTTATCGAAATATTTTGTGCCGCCAATCTGAATGACCTTTACATTGTGGCCAAGCTTGTCTGAAAGAAACGAAGCTATAGCATAGGCTTTTTCTTTTTGCGCTTGGTAAAAATATCTAACGTTAGTCTGTTTTACGGTTATTGGGACCAATCCAACTGATGGCCATATTTGATCGGATGAAAAATTGTGCTTTATGTCGTCATTTAGCTGCGTAGCACCCAGCTTTTGCTCTTTCTCAACAATTTGTGTTACAATTACGGCAGGATTTTCATCGGGATTATAACTTGCACACAAAGAAATTCTGATGAAATTGGGGGAGAGCTGAGCAAACTCCTTGTTTGCGAAGGGTATATTGGGCGACACTTCCGCTATCTTTGCCGCCCAGTCATTCGAAGAATTAAACCGCGCGCTGATATAAATATTATTACCGGATTTAGTGCCTGTGACCGAGTTAGAGGGGGGCTGAACGGTCTGAGTGCTTTTGAATAGAAGCGGTGTTATCTCAAATGGCTCTTTTACATCCAGTGGAACGTTATCTATAATTTGATTGCTGTTTTGAAATTGCTTTAGTTGCTTGTATAAGCTGCTCGCGGCTGTGTAGCGCTCGGCCTGTTTCGAGTCGCCGGAGCACCACTCAAGTTCAACAGTCATCGGGGTTGCGGGCGGTGTCGTTGCTGGCGCTGTGACGGCAGTGTCGCCGACGGGGGGGGATTCCTGTGTGGGCAATGTGTAGGCGGCCCGGACTAGAATGCCATCATCCCTGTCTGGCCCATGTGCCGACGCAGGTTTCAGGTACTCATAAGCAGATTGGGAGTCGACCGTGGTTTGAAGAGCGGTTAGCCAGGTAACGGGGGATTTCTGATCATCGATCAATACAGCATGGTCAACCGCGTAGTTTGAAATGCTGTTGCCGATTTGCCATTGAGCCGCTGTCGACTTGCATCCTTCTATGCAGAAACTCGGGGGAAACGGAATGTTCAAGTCATCCGAATCGGGGGTCTGGTCGCCGTGAGTTGAAAGGGCGATGGGGTTCACGATTCCGGCGAAAAGGTCCGCGAATTTCTGGCCGCTCGGTGACTGTTCAATCGCTTTTGACAAGGCGGCGGCATATTGAGAGATGCCATCTTCTTTTTCGCCGAGCACGCCGGCGGGCGCGACTTCGCCAGATTTGCTTGCAAACGCAAAATATACTCCATTTCTAGAGCCGGTCCGTGCTGGGCCGAATACCTGGGCGCCATGTAATTTTGCCAGCTGCTCTCGGATTTCATTGGTTCGACATGCATCCAAAACCAATATTACGGCTTTTCCGTACATATTTGAGTGCAGGGTGTTGAGGGTGTCGTCGAGATTGACGGCTTGTCGTCCAAACAGTGATGGACTTTCGTGGACCTTTATGGCGTGAAGGTATGCGTTTGCCTCTGATCTCAGGTCAACCGCCGAGTCGGCGCCAAACAGATAGTTCTTGCCGTCGATTTCGGCACCGTGTCCGGAAAAGTAGACAAAGAGCAGCGCTCGGTCGGTATTGTTGACCTTGTTAAGGAAATCCAGAAGTTGCCCTCGGAGCTGATCTGTGGCGATTGGGCATTGGTAGAATATTTGGCTCGCCTTCCAATGACGTTTCAATAGTGCCTGATAGATCACCTTGGCGTCGTTGCATCCAGTGGGGTTTATGGATAGGCCGTTTGTGTATATCTGTACCCCGGTAACAATTGCGAAGCGATTGGGTTCAAGCGGTGTTGTTGGTCCCTGCGTTGTTGCCGACGCATTGTCGCCGGCGACGGCTGCTGCGACGAGCGTGGCGGCCAGGGTTAACTTACACGCAAATTGTTTATGACTCGCCATGGTGGTTTTGCCCCGTAAAAATTCCCCAACCGCTTGCATAAACGAATATCGCTGATATTTAAATGGGGTGGCCAAAAATTAACCAAGGCCGAAGGGGAAGCAGCTATGAAAATCACGCAAAGGGTAATTGCCTGGTCGAGTCTGGTGGCGTTGTTAAGTTTATCGGCCACGGAGGTCAGCAGTCAGGCAGTAAAACTGGAGCCCTTGTCAGGTGATAATTCCCGAGCGGACCTCGGAAACTATGATTTCGATATAAATCCGGATCATACAAAGGCTGTCACGGGCCCGTTCAAGTTTCCCAGAGATGCCGACGACGCAGTCTATGGAATCGACGTCTCGCACAACAACGGAGTTGTGGATTGGTCCCCGATGACCCCTAAAAACGGCGTACAGTTCGTGTTCATAAAGGCTACACAAGGGAACAGGTTCGAGGATCCGCAATTCGAGGCAAACTGGAGAAACAGCAAAAAGTCCAAAGGGCTGAGGCGGGGGGCTTATCACTTCCTATCTGCTGGCGTCCCGGGGACCGAGCAGGCGGCTGCCTATATTCAAGCCTTAAAGAATGTTGGTAGATTGCAGAAGGAAGATCTGAGGCCCGTGGTCGACGTCGAGTGGGATTGTGCAAAAAAGTGCGCCCCCGGTCAGGACCGTTGGGACGGCTACACGACAGACCAGATTGTTAAAATTATCACCGATTGGGTAACTTCTGTGAAGAGTGCGACAGGGAAAGATCCGATAATCTACACGTCAGCAGCGTGGTGGAATTCGCATCTTCATCCCGACTCAATTCAGACTGTACCGGTTTGGATCGCAAATTACTCAGCTGCCTCGATAAAACACGGGCCTCCTTCGATTGGGACTCATTTTTACGCTGCTTGGCAGTTTACGGATCATTCGACCGTCGGCGATGGAATGGCGAAATTCGACGCGAATATATTGATTGGCGCAAGTATGCATCTCTTGTCGTCAGACTCGACAAAATGAGGTAATCTGGCGATGCGGAGACATCCTCGCATCGCCGACCCGCAAGTCCGGGTTAGCTCGTAAGCCCCGATGGTGGTAAACCGAACCAAAGCTTCCGGACCCGACGTTTGGGGTAGTCTGCGACCACAGTGGCGAGCATCCGATACCGTTAGTCGCACACGAAGGATCTCATGGTCATGAAAGGTGTTTATCATATCGTCGAGCACGCAGACGGTTGGGCTTACAAGTTCGAGGGCACCTTCTCGGAAACCTTCCCCACCTCTTCGGCGGCCCGCCTGGCCCCGCGCCAGCCTGGTCGGCGGGCTTCTGGCGGCGTGATGGGATTCAAGTCGCTCGACTTCGACTAGCTAACGGCGGCCCAGCCACCGGAACTGGGCTTCTCGTCGCGGACCGCGCGGTTGAAGTAGTCGCGCTCTGACAGTCCCAGCTTCATCTCCAGGCGCTCGGCGACGAGTTCCATTTGAGAGGTCAGGCCGTCTGCCAGCCGTTTATCCCCTTGCTGGTCGGCCATGCGGCTCACGGCGTCCGCAGTCTTGTACAGGGTGCTCTCCAGTCGCTTGTCGAACCGCGGGCGGCCGTAGCCGAGGTCCGCCATCATCAGCAGCAGGTCATCACGGGTGAGGTCCTCAGCGAACTTGGCGGCGCCGATGGCGAAAGCGAACTGGTGCGTCACCTCGTTGTCCATGAAGACCGGCACGACGTCGTAGAGCGGCGCCAGGCGGCTGCCTTTGCCATCGTGCAGGATTGAGGTGTTTTTTCCGTGGTTGTCGGTGTTGCCGACCATCAGGTTGAAGAGGGTCTGGGCGAGGAAGCCTTGGATGAATTGGCCGGGCACCGAAACCTGTTTGGCAACCGATCCAACGGCGGCGGCGCTGAATCGGTGGTCCGGCGAGGGGGAGCTGCGCTCGTATTTGAGGTCGGGAGATAGGCCCAGGGCCTGGCAAAGGTCTTCAGCGTGGATCCGATAAATACGATTGTCGCGCATCTCCCGATCGAAGCGGTCGACCAGGATGGCGTTGATGGTCAGATCTTTTAGCTCAAACACCTTGATTTCGAACCTGGTGGTTTCGATGCGAAGGTCGGTCGCCGCGGCCAGCAGGGCGCACTCCTGGCGCGTCAGGACGGCGTCGTCGGCGGGCGAGACTTTCAGGATGTGGGTCGTCGGCGCGCGAGTCTTGGCCTTGGGCAGCCAGTATTGGCCGTCCTTGTATACGGCGGCGATCTTGCCCTGGACGCCGGCGAGGGGCGACGGGTCGCGGTTCTCGTCGGGGATCCTCTTGTCCTTGTGAAGAGAGCGGACGATGTTGTGGAGTTCGTCCTCGGTCAGCCGGTCGTAGTCGTCGGGAAAGATGCCGGGGCGCTTTCCGGGGCCGGTGCCTTCCGGCGTAATGGAAATAGCGCCGGGGCAGTCGGCGCCGAGGTGGAAGAGCAGCGCGCCGGTGTCGCCACGATCAATCTTGTAGCTGCTGAGGACCCGATTGAGCTGCGCGCCTTCGAAAAGCAGGTTTTCGAAGTAGCCGCGGCAGGCGGCGTCCGAATAAGGCTCGATCCGGATTGGCAGGGACAGGGAGATGCGCCCAGTCTGGGGCAGGTTCGAATCGTAGGTAAAGGTCAGGGATTTGTCGTTGGCGCGTTCCAGAACGCCAATGCGCGTGTCATGCGCTTCGAGCCAGACGTCGAGTTTCATCACCGTGATACCGCGAACAGGTCGATGCCGATAAGCGAGCAAATCCTCAGGTATGTCTCCAGGCGTCCGCCGGCAGTGCCACGCTCGATGTTCGACAGGTTAGCTTGGGTAATCCCGGACAAGGAAGACAACTCGTCCTGGCTCATCCGCAGGGTTTTCCGACGGGCGGCAATGGCCCGTCCCAAGGTGTCAACGGTACGGATTGGCGTGGGCTCGACAGCGTTCATCATCATTCTCGATATCGATTTCGATATGAAATAGCCAAAAAAGTTTAACAGCACAACAATTATACTGTTTGCGATATATTTTCACGCCGACAGCAGCGAAAGCCTCAATTTATATCGTTCTCAGTATATTTGAGACCCGAAGCGCGCGCCTTTCCATAGTGCTCGAATGGTTATCGTTCCCGCGTTTTCTGTCGATCGCTCAGATTGAGTTCGCGATGGAAATGGAAATCCGATTCGTGCCTTTGCCGGAGGTGATTGCTATATGCGCTTAGACGTAAACGGTCTTTGCGTGGCAAACCGCCGTCGTGCCGCACAATTTTTGCGCTAAGTTTGGTTGATCATTTCAACTTTTTGTGCATCCTTGGTGGCGCTGAAGTGTACGCGCGCAACCAAGGGCAAAGGGGTTGGCCATGGACGACACAGTAGCGTTTAAACAACAATTCGATCAGGCGATTGAGCGGGATATTGACGCCAAGCTTGCCGCCCACAAGGCGAAGGTGGCGCGTGTCAAGGCGGGTCGTTCAGCGCTTATGGCTCTCAAAGCCCCGACGCCGAGTCCGCTCTATATGTTGTCGGTCGGGGACTCCTGGTTCGACTATCCGCTGGTGGGTAATGGACCGCTGCCGGGGCAGACCGACGTCATTTCCCAGCTTGAAGCTATGGGGACGCAAAACCCCTTGATCGCGAACGTGGCCCATTGGGGCTATTCGGCGATCGAAGAGCTGGCCCTGCCGCGGCAGGAGCGGATGGTTCAGACCCTAGCAGATGCCGACAACTGGTCATCGAGCGGAAAGCCCGATGCTATCCTGATGTCGGGCGGCGGCAACGATATCGCGGGGGACAACTTCTGCATCTATCTGGATTTCAACGACGGTCGGTCCACGGGCCTCGATCCTGCCCGGTTCGCCGGGGTGATCGCCTCGATCAAAGTTTCCTATCTCGATCTCTTCAGCTTCAGGGACCAATACGCACCGGGGGTTCCGATATTCGGGCATGACTACGATTTTCCGACGCCGAATGGGGTTCACCCCATTTGCTCGGGACCCTGGCTGCAGCCGTCGCTCGCCTACCGCGGGTGGACGGACGTCCAAAAGGGCGCGGCCATCGTCAAGGCGGCCCTTCAAGCGTTTAGCGCCCTGCTGGTCAGCCTGGAAGCCGATCCCGCCAACAATTTTCACCTTGTGCCTACGCAAGGGACCTTAGCAGCCGGGGAATGGGCAAATGAACTGCACCCCACGCCAGATGGGTTCAAGGCCATAGCCGCAAAGTTCGAAGTGGCGTTGCGCGCCAAATTTCCGGGGCGAATCTAGGCGGTTTGGCGAGCCGCGCAGGGCGGACTCTCAAGACTGGCATGCGCGAAAGACAACTCTGAGGAGGGCGTGGTGTTGACGACGATCCACGACGCCAGGCGTGAGGAAAACCGAATGGTGCGGAAATATCTTGGATTAGCGAGCCTTTTGATTTGCTTTGCGGCGGGTGCCGCGGCTTCGGCCCCAAGCGAAGGGCTGGCCGGCAAGGCAAATGAAAATCAATCCGCCACCCCAAGGGCGAAAGTTACCAAAACTCCGCCTCTAAGCGACAATGCGTCCGCGAGCGTAAAAGGGCAAGCGTCCGGCGGCATGAGCCATTCGTCCGATGCGGAAGATCATCCCGAGGAAGAGAAGATTAAATGGACGGATCAAATCATTGCCCTTTTTACCATCATCCTGGCGGTTGCGACCTTTCTGCTCTGGATGGCTACCCAAAGATTGGCCCGCGGGGCAGAAGACCAGGCTCGTGATTTTAAATCATCGTTGGAGATTACAAAGATTAATCTTCGCTCGGCTATCAGGGTTAGTGTGGACCGAATAGACCCATGCGAGGTCGGGCGGATACCTAAGGTAAAGGTGACGTTTAAGAATGTTGGGCTCAGCTACATTCTAAACCTAGATATTGACACGACGCAGCTAGGGTATGCTCCGACGGATAAACTGAAGTCTTCTTTTCAATCGGCCCTTTTGACGCCTAGGCCTGAACGCGTCACCATCGCGCCGAATGACGTCTATGAAATCGACGTCGACGCCGGGCAAAATGCGCTAACCGATAATATGTTTCGGCATCTTCTTATCGGGGATCATGCCTTCTATTTGCGGATTGTCATAAAATATGATGACATCTTTAATGACAAGCACGGGGATGATTCCAAATTTTACACAGGCGGCCGGAGCGGAAACCCGACACTGCCCTTGGTCGAATATCGCGACCGAATTTGAGGTCAGCATTTCGGCTCGGCAGGGGCGCAATTTGTCGGTTCCTTCAATTCAAGTTTGTCACATTTCCCATGCAGCGGAAATATCACATAGGCTGTAAAAACATTTCCGATTTCGTCTTTTAATTGACTGGCGCAGGCCGGAGGATATCGATTGTCCACCAGTCGGTGCGGCGGGCACTTGGGGCAAATTCGAGTCCGTGTGAGATCAGCGTCAATCTGGCGCCATATCCCATCCGTCGTATCCGAATAACGCAGTGGTCAAGGCTGCAATGTTTTCGGATGGATTCAATGACTATTATCAACATGGTTTTGCAGTCGGCGGTGTCCGCTTCCGCATTGCAATGTTCGTCCACAACGTGCGGCGGGGAGCAGGTACTTCTTGTGCTCACCATAGGCGGCCTTATGGGGATGGTCGGGCAGGGCGTTCGTGCCGTGGCGGGGCTGAAGGCGTTGTCGGACGCGGCCGCAAGCCAAAATCCTAGTGAGCAGGACCAATTCCGGGCCATGCGTTTGATCGTTAGTCTGATCATTGGCGGGTTGGCGGGCATCGCGGCGACATTGGCCGCTGGAACATCCAATGTGTTGGCCCATATCGGCGACGTCGAGACGCTCCTCATGCTCGCGGCGGCAGGCTACGCCGGTACCGATTTCATCGAGAGTTTCCTTTCGAATTATCTGCCAGGTGGGAAACCCAAATCACCGGAAGGGTCGGGTGGCGCAGGTGGCGGCACCCTAAGCCCGGGTGGCGGTCCGACGGGACCCGCCCCCACCGGAATCACGCCTGCCTCGGCCTTCACGCTGACAGACATGGGGCGGCGCCTTGACGTGCTCACGAGTGCTATTTCTAGCGTCACCGCGACCTCGCCATTTGGGTTGTTTACGGCTGTTCGGCAGGCGGTACTGAGCGAACTTGCCGCATTTGACAAGGAAACAGACGACGTTGACGACAAGACGTTTTCTGACAACTTAAATTTCACTTCGGCCGAGTTCGCACTCTATGTCGACAAGGTTACCGCAGACATGGGCCACACGCCCTACGGCACTTTCACAGCGAGCGATGACTTCAAGACCAAGCATTTCGGTGACACGGTCGACCAATTCATCTCTGCGGTGGTCGGCGCAATTGCCTCGGGAGGGAAGTGATGCGTGCTATTTGGATTGCAGCGACGCTCGCAGCAATGGTGCCAGCAGCAGCAAATGCGGCCGGGCCACAGTCTGCAGATATTTGCCAGCCCAATGGCGCCGCCAAGGGACAGATGGTTGTGAACCCAGAATGGCTAGCCGACTACTTTTTGACGGCCGATCACGTTGATCTGAAATTCATCCTGGCCAAAAGCGACGCACTCGGTGCGGCGGGCGCCGCGAACGACAAGTTGGGCGTCGCGACCCGCCTGATCATGAGCCAAACTTGCCTTACCGAAGACGTGCAGAACAGTGCTTGCAAAGCCTACCTCGATGCGAAATCCGAGCTCTTAGGTTTCGTCCAGCGTTCTGCGTCGAAACGTCCTGACGCGACCTACCGGTATTCCGGCCAGGCAACAACGATCTCAGGCATCGACTCGGTTTCAGACATCCAGATGGAGAGCTTTTTCAAGGGCGAAGGGCCTCCCATTGTTTGCGTTGTGTCTACGAGCGGTGTTGCGGATAGCAAGCCGGGCGGTCTTTCCGGAAAATCAACTGGCCCCTCGGACGACGCGACTGAGAAATTCACCTTCCCATTCTTGGTGCGCGGCTCGCCAGACGGGTTCAACTTGGCGGACGACAATGATCGAAGCTCAGCTGCCTTCAAGGCTTTACCAAAAGCCACAATCAGCAATGGCTGGGATGGAAGTAGCGGCAAGACGACCAACAAGCTCGTGCTCTTCGTCGGCGCAGCGTTCGACAAGAAGACCATCGCCCCCTATGTCGGCGTAAATCAGAGCCTTGGCATAGCGAAGGATAAGACAAAGAGTTACAACACCAACACTGCGGAAATCGGCGTTTCCTTTGCGAAGACATACACGAATGACCGTAAAGGCGACCCCAACGCCGACCTCTCGCCGTGGCAGATGTCGAGTTGGGCGGTCAGTATCCGCCCTGACTATCTAAGCGATTTTTACAATAAGAACCGAGTGGCGACGGCCGACATCACGGTGACACCGACAATCCCGACGGTTCTGAATGTCTTCAAAGTCGTCAACCCGTCGAACCCAGTGTTCTATTATGCCTACACCTTTGAACTGCACCAGGACAACGGCTGGTACGTGGTTCGCGGCCCGAAGGCGCCGAAGGACTTTACGCGTCTAGGGGCCAAGGCAGGCTTCGTCATTCAGAGCGCAAATCCGAATGTTCCGCTGACCTTGACGGTGAACGACACGCTGATTTACGGCTTACGCGGCACGCCGCGACATTTCGACGATACCTATGTCGATCTTGCGTGGTCCCTCGATCCCAAGAAGTACTTTGCCATCGAAGCGACTTATACAAACGGCCGTAACGAATATACGACCGACATCGATCGCACCTGGACCATCGGGCTTACGGCGAAATACTAGAGCGTTTTCCGCTCATGTTGGATCATATCCACAGCTGATGAAGTCGTTCCTGCACTCTGCCGGTGTGATGTGGCCGCTGAGGTTGCCGATAGCTGCCCATAGACCGTCGACGGTGCGTTCGGCGGCCTTTCGGAGGAGGGCCTTCAGTTTGGCGAAAGCCTTCTCGATTGGATTGAAGTCTGGGCTGTAGGGGGCAGAAACACCAACTCGGCGCCGGCATTTTCGATCAGCACTCTGGCGGCGGCGCGCTTTTGACTGGACAAGTTGTCCATGATCACAACGTCACCTGGCTTGAGCGTCGGTATCTTCTGACACGTAGTCATCGAGATACTCTGGCAGAAGAACACCCTGCTTGCGGTCTTCACTCTCAACGAAGCGCTTCATCTGAGCCTCCGGCGTCGAACCGTCGGCTATATTACCTGACTCGTACGTTTTCACACAGGCTCGGGCAAGACCCGACTTCGCCTTCGCGGCCAATGCGGACATTCCTGCCGTCGCAATTTGAAAGTGGCGGACGTTTACGCCAGCGTTTCGCCTGACCCAGTGGTGACAGTGTCAAAGGTATTTCGAAGCGGGGACTGGATGCGCCTGCTCAGCGCATCAGCGGTCGTTCCGGCGGGCCTGAATGAATTTCTCCAATTCGGCGTAGTCACCCTGAAACAAGCGCTCCACCAGGTCGTCGAGCAGGCTTGCGACCAAGGCGTCGCGTTCGATCAGGGCGCGGTAGACCAGTTGGCCCCCGGCGCGCTCGGAGCGTACGATCTTCTTGCGCATCAGTCGTGCCAGCAGCGTTTTGATCGTGGAATCGCCCCAGGCGCGCCGCTGCTTCACCTCGGCGAAGAAGCTTGCGGGTGTGAGCGGCCCTCGGCGCCAAAGGGCTTCCAGCAGCTCGCGCTCGGCTTCGGTGACGTCTATGCGCTTTTCCAAATCAGGCCTGCAAGCCATTGCGCTCACGCGCGCGGATCAGGCTGTGCGCCGCGGCGGCGGCCAGGCCCGCCAGGGCGCCTGCAACGACAAGCGCGAACATTTCCATGACCCCGGGCGCGAGCATTTGGACGGTGGGGTCGAAGGGCAGGAGAAGCGTTGTCTGCATCATGTGAAAGCCGTTCAGCGCGGCGCAAAGGAGACCAGAGAGAGGGCAAAGCAGGCTCAATGCCTTCATCGGCGCCGACAGACGGCTGAAGGGTTTGACGCGGTTGAGGACGGCGGTCGCAACGCCCAGAAACATCAGGGCGATAAAGACGAGGAAGAGACTCTTCTCCGGGAGGGCCGCGTCCTCGAAAATGGTCCAACAGGTTGAGAGCATCACCGGCGTCTACTCTGCCAGAACCTGGCGGTCGATCCTTGCTTCAATCGCCCAGGTCAGGACGATGGCGATGATGCCCGACAGGGCGCCCAGCGCGATCAGGGTGGCGATTTCAGCAAGGCCTGGCGCCAGCACCTTCAAGGACGGCGTAGAGGGGACCGTGGCAATGCCTATGCACATCTTCCAGCCGGCATAGGCGGCGCCCAAAAGACCCGCCACTGGACCGGCAAAGCGCAGGCTCGACACGAAGGTTGACCCGCCGGAGAGATGGCCGGGCCGCAGTTTGAGGACCGAAAGAATGACCGCCGCTACGGTCGCGACCACGATCGCGAGCATGAGACATTGCTGGGCGGGTGCCGCATCGGCGGCGACATCGATGAAGCTGAACGGCGCCGCATGGGCGGCGGCCGGAATCATAAGGAGGGCGGCAACGAGTCCTGGGCGAACCAAACGATACGGCATGAGGCATCCTTTCGAGACTACATTTGTAGACTAATATGCGACCGGACCGAATGGCTGTCAACCCTGTGGCCTGAAGGTGGACTACACGTGTAAACTTTCTTCTTCCCAAGTCCGAGAACCTGGACTACACATGTAGTCTAACAAGAACGAACATTGTGGATGAGGAGCTGCAGATGCCCAAGAATGTCCGAAATTCCCTAGTGCGCGCCGCAATCCTGACGCTCGGATTGGGCCAGGCGCTCTTCGCTGCGACGCCAGGGCAGGCCCAGGATGAGTCGGCGAAGGATGATCCTTACAGCTATACGGCGCCGGATTATTCCAAGCCGGGTCAATTGGTTACCCTCGCCGATGGCCGGCACATCAACCTGCGCTGTATGGGGGCTGGAAAGATCACGGTGGTCCTGGATGCCGGCGGCGGCAATTTCAGTGTGGCATGGCGCCTGGTGCATAGTAAGGTCGCCAAGTTCACCCGGGTCTGCGCCTACGATCGGGCGGGTTATGGTTTCAGCGACCCGAACACGCGGCCTGCGACGGGCATGAACATCGTCGATGACCTTCACCAGACGCTTGCTGCGGCCGGCATCCGGCCGCCATTGCTTTTGGTCGGGCACTCGGCCGGCGGAGAGTATGCGACCCTCTACACCGAAACCCATCCCGAAGATGTCGCGGGGCTTGTTCTGGTCGATCCCGGATTTGCCACTTGGAGCCATGACAACGTCACCATGGCCTGGTCTGCCCATCCAGACCTTCTGGCCAAGGCGCGCGCAGACCAGGCGGCGCATACCGCGCTGATGCAGACCTGCGCGGACCGGCTTCGAGCGGGGGCGTTTAAAGAGGGCAGTCTGGGTGAATGCGACTGCATGGACACAACGTACATGCCCGAACTTGCCGATTATGTGCGTCAATACTGCAGAAGCCCCAAACAATTCGAGGGCATGATTGCCGAAGAAGCGGCTGGGTCCGGCAAAACCGGTGACTGGCCCTCTCAGACCGAGAAGGAAATGATGACGGCGGCCCGTTCATTCGGCGCAACGCCTCTCACGGTTCTGGTTGCCGGTCGGGGCTGGGGTTATACCGCCAGCGACGACCTCAATGCCCGACTGACCATAGTCTGGCGTGCGGGTCAGGTGGCGCTGGCCGGACAGTCCGAACGAGGCAAGCTCGTCGTGGTCCAGAACTCAGGCCATAGTATACAGCTTGAGCAACCGAACGCAGTGATTGACGCTATCCATGACATGCTGGAGGTTATCTCCGCCCCAAGTGATACCGTTCGAAAATAGTTATTTTGCGATCTGAGGGCGCGGTTCGAAGTTGGGGAACTGCGCCTTCAAAAGCATAACGGGGGGAACAGGCCGCACTTTGGCCTAAAACAAAGATTTTGGTACTGGCGGCGCTTCTTCGAACGAATTTGCCACAACCGCCACTCGGCTGAGGTCGTTGACGCAATTTCTGTGAAGGAGGGGATTATCGAATATGCCCGTTGCAGTTGAGAAAGGCGCGCTACCCGCTGAGTCCGCGCTTTGAGTTATGCTATCTTCGACAGGGGCGGAATTGGCCCCGACGTGTCGTAGTGGGCGTGGTGCCCCCTCATAATAGCGTCCGCAACGCCCGGATTCTGGTCGAAGTCATTGGGAGGAGCTGGCGCGAAGTCGTTCGGACCGATCCGATCGAAGATCGCGTAACATATCTCGCCATTATTGTACTTCGATCGGTAGGCGATCCCATGGAGGGAGGAGTGCCGCCGAAAAAGATCCAGGGCGATATCTCTGCATGGCGGATAAGCATCTCCTGAGATCACGCCAGCGTCGGTTCCGTAGGCCTGCAGCCCTTCGTCGTATAACTTCGCGAGGATTATCGGGGTGGCGAGCTTGATCTCCGACCAACTTCTTTCATCGACGAAGTCCTTTTTCAGGATCCGGCCTTTCGGCTTGCGCAGAACCGTTTCTACGAAGGCGCCAACGAGCGTTTCGGCTGCGTAGATGGTGCCATACTCGCTGTTCGGGGCGTCGAAACGGTAGACAGGTGGCGTACCTGCCTGCGGCCCAAAGAAGATGGGGCCGTGTATTTTCTTGTGGATGCGAACGATGAGTGCGCCCGCCGGCAGGGTGACGGTTGGGGCAGTGGGGAGCGTCACAACAACGCTCCCCCGCGGTACAGATTAACCGTCCAAGAGGCCCAGATAGGCTTTCGCTGCGTGTTCAACTTTGGAGGCCTCACCCGCCCTAAGTGCGTCTATTGGCGGATACCCCAAATTGGGATCGATCTCCATTAAAAATTGCAACGCAGACCAAATCCCGGCCGTCTCAAAAAGCTGAAGTACGCCTTTCAGCCCAGGGATAATGGTCGCTTTGCCATTGGCATTGAGGAATTGAACCTTGGGAATTACCAACTCGTTTCCAAGCATCATCCCAATCATCGACAATGATTTCAGGCGCTTATATACGCCTTGTCGGCTTATTTCCAACACCTCGGAAGCTTCTGTCAAGGAGTAAGCCCCACCAGCCTGATTAAGGAGTTCGCCGAAAACGGCGGGAACGTCTTCTGGTTGTGCTTTGGGCCCCGACTTGGGCGTCGTTTGGACCTCGGACAATATTTTGGCAGAGTGTTCGATTTGTCGGGCTTCATTGTCGAGAGCGACTGACAATTCATCCAAGGCCCTTGTCCGGTCTCGGTCGTGTAGCAGGAGCAGCTCTTGGACTGCCGGCGTGGCCTCTGCAAGCATTTTGAAAGCCCGATCCGCCAATGGCATAACCTCGGCGGGCCAAGTGTGCTGATAGGTCAACGCCTCCCTAACCTGGCGCGTGCGATGAAGGATATCGCTGATGCGTAGCAGGTGAAAGAGCATCCCAATGTCTGCCCGTCGAGGCGCGGCCCGTGTCTTGGGGACGAAATTCACGCCGGCAGCTAAAAATGCCGCACCAAGCAGGATCGTGGCAGTATCAACCCGTCGCTGAAACGAGATAATTCGATCTATGAACGGGCTATCAACTAGTGCGGATTTTCCAACGCTAGTCTTCCCGAAGGCCGTGATCCCGGTCATATGGTTGTCGCGGAAGGCTAATTCGTCGGATAGTTCCGGGGAACTGCCTAGGTTTCCGAGAGTGAGGAGGCCTTCAGGAGGGGGCGAGCCAGCAAGAAAGTTGAGGCCCGGCTCAGCGACAGAGCTACGGGCGGAAATAACTAAACTCTCGGGCCAGGAGACCCGCAAACCAAGAGCTATGGGCCCGTCGACGACTGCAGATGCTGAAGAGCGATGCATGTGTGAATCCGCCACTGTGGTTGATATCTCAGTGTATGTAAAGATTATTAATACACCATCAACCGGTTGATGAGTACCAAAAAATTTAACGCTCGCTTTTTATCAACCGCGGGGTCGTTGCTCAGGCGTCAGTCATGATTTGGCCCGATGCAAAAAATCAATGCTCGTCCTACTTCGTCTTCTTGGTCTTTGGTTGAGAGGGGCCCGCTAAAGCTCCACACAAATCGTTCTTCCACGCCTACCCAAAGATGTGTGCATTGGGGCACACTGACCCGCGATTTGCGCTCCCAAACGACGAATGCGTAGCGCCGTTATGGCAGACAGCTCCGCCGTTTCCACCTCAAGTCACCCCTAATAAAGCTAATCCTGCTTGCGCACGCCTTTAACATCACGGCCGCCTTGGTGCAGTATCAGGTAGGCTACCTTGCCCTTGTCATCCTTGAAGAATTCGATCTGGGCATCGACGGCTTTGGCGAAAAAGAGGGTGTTGGACTGCGCAAAAACCGGAAGTTTTCCCTGCCCTGTGGCTTGGGAAACCAGTTGGTCGCCTTCAAGGGTGAAGGCTATGCTGAAGGCGGGTGAGAGCTCGTAGGTTCCTACATAGGATTGTAGGATGGTGCGGTCGACATGGACTTCTTTGCGAACCGCCGGGACGGTGACGGTTTCACCGTGGGCCAGGCGTAAAAGCGCATTGTGCATGACAGACGCTGTCGCACCCTCGATATTATCCAGGACGATAATGTTGACGTCATCGTCCGGATAGTGCGCCATTTCCGAATTGAAGCCGTTGATATTACCGCCGTGCTCGATGGTGGCCCGACCGTCTTCGGAATGGATGAAAAGGCCGTAGCCGTACCCAGCTTTATACGGCGCGGTCATTTTTTTCAGCGATGCCGCGGACAAGACTCGGCCACCGTATAAGGCATTTTCCCAGGTTAGCAGGTCGTGCGTGGTTGAATACATGGCGCCTGCGGAATAGGGCGTGGTCATGTCGACAAAACCGGCGTTCTCCAGTCCATGCATCCCCGGCGCATAGCCGAGCGCACGATGCGAAAGCACTTCGGCGTTGATGTCGTATCCTGTTGCGTCCATGTGCAGGGGCGTCAGAATATTGGTCTTGAGAAAATCGGCATAGGTCTGGCCGCTGACCTTTTCGATGATCAGGCCCAGCAGAAAGTAGTTTGAATTGCTGTAGGCCCAGTTGGTGTCGGGTTCGAAATCGAGCGGCTTGTCACGAAATAGGGCGATGACGTCTTTCGGCGTCGATGCCTGCCGCATCAGTGCCTGAAACCCAGGCTGGGCGGTGTAGTTGGGAAGCCCCGACGTATGCGTCAGCAGATTATGGATGGTGATCTTCTGCCAACTCGCCGGTGCGTCTGGCAGGTAGGTCTTGATGAGGTCATCCGTCTTGAGCTTGCCTCGTTCTTCGAGAAGCAGGATGGCTGCGGCCGTGAATTGCTTGGTCATGGAGCCGATGCGCAACTTGGCATCGGTCGTCATCGGTGTTTGCCATTCCAGATCGGCGTAACCGTAGGCCTTGTCGAAGACGACCTTGCCGTGCTTGCTGACCAGGACTGTTCCCATAAACTGATCATTGGCCGCGTAGGCGCGGACGACCTCGTCCATTTTGGCAATGTCTGCTGTGCCGTCGGGGCGAGGTGGGGGCCGTGGCAGGTCTGCGAAAGTAGCAGCCGTAGTCCGTCTCATCGTGATCTGCGAGACGTTGCCGCCGGGTCCCCACTGAAAGGTGCCCGCCCACGCTTTTTTGGTCGCGTCCCAGTGCGCGTCGAAATGGCCGCCGACGACCGGAACAGCGAAGACGAGATGATCGGGTGTGGCGGAAAGGGTTTCGACCACACTGCTGAATGCCTTCGGGTCTGGGCGGGATACCGGCTCTTCATGCGCCTCAAAACGGCCCGTGTAGCCGTCTGCCGCCTTGTCGATATGGACAAGGACGGCCATGTGATCGTCGATCGTGCCGGCCCATGCACCGGCTGCGTCTTCGGCGTGCACCGCGCCGGCGCCAACAGTGGCGGCCAAGGTCAGAAACGCAAACACAGTGGCTTTCATTCGGTCCCCCCGACGCTTCACCGTTGCGGATCGCGCCTCAACTGTCGTGTGTAAACATACCGGCGATCTTACCGTCGGGTCCGACATAGATGCCCCAGATCTGGGCTCCATGCTCGTAGGTCACACGCCACATTTCCCCTTGTCCCTGCATGCCCAGAAAGTCGAGTTTGGTAATCTTGCCCTTGGCGGTTAACATCGGTTGGATCCCGGCGATCTGCTGGTGGCAGGCGTCCAGCAGGCCTGCTCCCATAAGATCGGCAGGACAATCCCCTTTAGCGTTGGCCTCCAGCGCCTTCTGCAAGATCGGTCCATCGACACCCGTCGGAGCCGAGGCCGCCGCCGAGGCGCTCGCCGAAGCCGGTGCCGTCTGAGCCAGGGGGGCTGCGGGGCAACAAGCCAGGATGAACAGGGTTGTGCTCAAAGCGGTTGTGACGATTTTCATTACAAACCTCCGAGTATGGGCAGCGTATCACGCGGCACAACTAGGCATGGCACGGAAACACGGTGTGCGCAACCATAGGGTTCGGTAAACGGTCCACTTCTGAAATCGTGGCCGAAATTGCATTTATACCCAGGCGCCTGGGGCACCCGCGTGAACAAATCGATTTACTCAACGTAGTTCGCGCCCGGCGGTGCTCGGCAGATGTCGACTTGACTCGGTGACCCTTCGATCGAGGCGGGCATGAGAAGGATGTTATACTGGCCGTCAGTGTCAAACACGTATGCGCCACCTGAGCCGTCCGCTCCAAAATCGGGCGTATGGTTTGGATTTTCACGACGTACAACGTCGCGGTCCGAAGGGCGAGAATTGGTTTGTCGCGTAACGGTGAAGTCTCTTGGGACGATCTGCGTCCAGACCGCGTCGTCATGGCGAAATCCGGCCACTCCAGAGGCGGAGATGAAAAATCGCTCCCCGTGCCGAGCACGCAGCAAGAACCCGTCGGAGCGGCCCTGGTACGTCCAGCAGCCGTGACTGTCGAGTTGGACAAGAACCGGCCTGACGTCGTTAACGCTTGCATCTGCCGTCTTCGGCAGTGGCATTACGATCGCGCACAAGGCTGCGCATAGCTTTGGCAGCTTACCTACGTGCATTCTGAGGACCTCCGACCGACAACTCGGTATCTGGTCAGGGTTAGGCGATGCAACAGCGAACACAATTCAAAATGGCTTGACCCGGGTGCTGGCCCGATCTGGTCATAGAATTCAACCCTTATCGCTGTTCCGAAGAGGACTTGCGTTGCTGAATGAAGACGATCGAGTTTCTAAGTCTTCATCTCGGCAGCTTAGATTGGTCACTCGGGGATATCCCTTGCAGGTCGGCGGGCGTGACTTCGCGCTTGATCTGCTGTTCTTCCGTCGTGGCCTGAAACCGCAGCACAATTTGTCGGTACGCTGGCTCTCTTTAAAGTGATGCGAGGCTATTCTTGTTCCATACGGATGAGCGGATTCAGCACACCTTGTCGGCCGCAAGCGCTGTCGTGCCGGGGGCTGCGTCTTTGGCATCCGGGCCTATGCAGAGCTCGAAATGCTGGCTTAGCGATCGGCGCATATGGCTGAGATCATGGCGGAGATTTCAGCCCAAATCGGAGAGCTGAATTTGCCCTAGTCGCTTGCGTCTCAAATGCCGGCCACAAAATGCGCTGAGTTTGCCACCTTGATGATGGCGGACGTTGAGGGCTGGGCCCAACTCTATCGTCTCAAGGGTGACGTGTGTCATTGTTCTTCCGCACGTTTGCCGAACGTGATGGCGTCGGCGTCAAGAGGATCGGGATCAGTCATTTCCGATTTGAGGTGTGGCCCGGTTAATTCGGTCGTGAAACGACTTGCCGGCCTTAAAGTGGGGACGCCGCCTCGCTTTCAGGAGGATGGTTTCGCCTGTCTTTGGATTGCGCGAAGGGCCCGGTTCACTTGACCTGACCGTGAAGACGCCGAAACCGCGCAATTCGACCCGGCCGCCGGTTTGCAATGTCGCGATGATGGATTCGAGAATAACGCCAACCGCTGTCTCGGCATCCCTCTGGGGCAGGTGGGGATTTTCCGCCAGCAATTGGGCGATCAACTCGGATTTAAGCACAGAGGTTGCTCCGTCAGGCGTGGGTGCCGGCCTCAGAGCGATGAAGGTGCCGGAAATATTGCTGGGGTGCAACATTTGCGTGAGGGGCGCCTTGGCGTCGCCCGCGGAACGTTCGAAGTTGGCGTGGGAGCGTTGTGAGAGTCTGGGCCGCCGTCTTGGGCGAGATGAGGCGGGACTTTGGGGCGTGGCCGGTGTGGTGAATGGCACAGTGTGATGTCTTGCCAACAGTGCAAAGGCATTCACGGGATCATTCGGTTGAATCCTTGACCCAGGCGTTTAGCCCCGTTACCGGCGATTCACCCTATCGATTCCGCGTGAGGCATGATGAGTGAACGGTTTGAGGACGAGGCCTGGGCACGGGCTCTTCTGGATTCGGGGGCACGCCCTCAACTTGGCCACGAAGCCCGTGCTGAGGCTATCCGATTGATTGCGGACCATTTGGAGGTCGTGACGGGCCGAGGCGTGACACGGGGGCTCGCCCGAGCTCAAATTCGGCGGGAGATGATCGAAAGTTTGTCGGCGGTGGCGCCGATCGAGGTGATCTTGCGCCGGGCGCGCCGCAACTGCTTGCAAAAGGGTGATGGCCACCCGCGCGTGCGTACGCCCGCTTGACGGTTGCTTCGTCGTGGCACGTCGGCTGCCGCGGCGCGTCCCGTGGCAGTCTCTCACGCCGTCACGCAGGGCCTTTCAACTGCGTGTCTAGCCACTGAAACGCTTGGTGTTTGACGCCGGGCGGGAAGGCATGGTTGCCACCGTCCTCATCGAAATAAACGACGTTCAATTCGCTTGGGGCGGCCATCCGCAAATAGGCGCGCCTTGCGTGCGCTTCCATGTCGCGTGTGTCTTGGACGTGCGCGTCGCTGAAGGCGCTGTCGGCGGCATTATCGCGACCCCATTCAGACAGGCCGCGGGTCAAGAGCATGGGCCTTGGCGCGATCAATCCGAGATAATCGGCTGTGACGCCAGCCGCCAGAAGTCCGGGAAGGGCGAAGGCGGCCATGCGTCGCTTCGGCGCTTTCTCGTCGTAGAAGGCCGTTTCGCTGAATAACCCGCAAGACGACACGCCACAGGCAATGCGCGGGTCGTTGAACATGAAGTAGACCAGAGCATTACCGCCCGCTGAGTGTCCGATGGCACCGATCCGTTTCGAATCGACATAGTCGAGCGAAGCGAGGACATCGGTTGTTACGCTTAGATCGTAGGCTTCCTTGCCATAGGCGGTGCGGCCGCGCAGAACCAGTTGCCCAACCCAGTGGTTGACCAACATGTCGTCCCGGTCCGGATCAACGGAGGTCATGTCGTTCGGCATGACGCGGCGACGTTCGGCGTGCTCGAAGCGGTCGGGGCATATGACGACGTAGCCGCGCTCGAAAAGCTCAAGGCCGTAGGCCAGAGTTGGGTCGCCAGCTAGGCCCGCCACTTCCGATTTGCCGATGTGCGACTGAGGCCCGTCCTGGTGGATAGCGACAACCGCCGGGAGGCGGGCGCCAGGCGCGTGATCGGGGACGAGAAGGTAAGCCCGGATCAAATCGATCGGTGTGTGCAGAACCGGATCAGCGGCCTCGGCCAGATATTCGATCTTATAGCGAACCCCACCAGCAATTTTTGAGGCCTCAAGAACGGTAAAGGCCGGCTGCGGGTGGGCGGGCATGGTGCCCAGAACGCGACGGAGATTGTCTCGCAGGGAAGGCGCTGGCCGAGCGGTAGCGGTCGTCAGATCGGCGAAGGCCGCCGGTGTCCCTAACGCCAAACCTTTCAGAATTGTCCGCCGGACTTGGGAGTTCATCGCCATCACTTGGGTTTGGACACGAACCTTAGATCCGCTGTCGGCAAGGTCGAGTGAATAATTGGTAACCTCGCCGATTGGCCCGTCGTCCTTTGAGCTGTAGCGGTAGGCTGGGAATGAACCACGGGGATGAGCTGTGGTGCGAGGTCCACGTCACTGGATGCCGACTATCCCTTTGACCCATTCATTGTGGCTGGCCGGCGAATATCCGGATTTGCCCGTTTTGGGATTGTCCCAGCGCTGAGCATAAACATCCGCGTGCCCACCAAACATGCCGCGAAACAATGCAAGCTTGTCTGCTGTCTTTGACTTCATGGTAACAGGTGCAGCCGACAGGCTGGGAAGCGGCATCGACCCACGGGGGCGAAGACCTCGGATATCCTCGACAAATTTGGCTCGCGCCGTATCAATCTCGATCAATGCCGGTTCGAGTCGGCGATGCGCTCTTGAAGATCCTCGGCTGGCATCGCTATCAAATCTCGCAGTTTGTGCGCCAATCCTTGGTCAAGGATTCGGTATCCGCGGAGAAATTGGCTGATCAGCGATCTACGCCTTCGGCCACTGTTGCGCCGCGTGAAGCACGCGAAGCACAAAAACCTTCTCGGCGTTGAATGTATAGGCGACAATATAGTTCGGCCGGACAACCATTTCCCAGGTACCTGCGACCCGACCGGGGCGAAACAACTGGGGCCTAGCCCGCAATCTGGCGACCTTTGCCTCGATCTCGTCCTTCAAGCGCTGGGCGGCGTCAGGATTGTCGTCGGAGATATAGCCGGCAATAGCCAGAAGGTCGGCCCGGGCGGCGAGGCGTCACTCATGCGCCAGCACGGCGCTTCCGGTCGATAATCAGTTGGGCTTCGTGCGTGACCGGCTGGTGGTCGACCCCCGGCCGGTCGTCCGCGAGGGCTTCGTGGACCTTCGCTCGGAACCATGTGTCATAAGCGTCAGGCGTTGTGGTCAAGCCTGCCGGCAACCCGCCGTCCTTGGCAATGCGGGGCAAAAGTATACGGTGGGTAAAGCCGGGTTCATGACGTCCCTCGATATCGATTTCGATATAGGCTGGCCGCGAACGCTTTATGGGACAAAGACTATATTGTTTTCGATATATTTTTTATTTCAACGAGATTAAGGCGGCACGGTATATCGTTTTCAATATAAAATTGGGATGCGTGTAGAGTCCTGACGGCTTTCCCAGATGACGACCTTGCTTACGTCGCGAACTGCCCAGATTTAGGTGGCTGCGTTCAAGCGCTTTCAAACATCCCCCTCGGCGGCTTTCAAATTCCGGCCGCGAAAACATGGAGAACTTATCGAGCGTGGAGCAGACTGAAGCCCCGATCACAAACTCGAAGGAGTAGACTATGAACAACGAACATATCAAGGGCGCTGCCGATAAGGCCAAGGGTGTTGTCAAGGAAGCCGCCGGCAAAGTAACGGGCGATGTCTCGCTTCAGGCCAAGGGCCAGGCTGACAAGGCGGCTGGTGCAGCCCATCAGGCGGCAGGCGACGTCAAGGACGCGGCCAAAAAGGTCAATGAAGCGGTTCACCGCTAATCGCTTAAATTCAGGTCTGCCTGGTCGCGTCTCAATGACGCAAGACCCATCAAAGAGCCCGCCGGTATGCGCTGCCGGCGGGCTCTTTGATCGCGCAGGACGGTTGGTGAAAGCCGCCTTTACCGACGATCGATACCTTAATCTCACTTTCCCAGAAGCCGGGCCTCCATAAGGTCGGTTTCCCGCACGAGTTTTGTCAGAATGCCTTCGGTGATCTTGCGCGAGCGGATTAGCCTGTATAGTTCGTTCCGCTGAGCTCGTATCGCCGTCAGGCGCATTTCGCGTTCGAGAAGGTCGACCTGGCGATTTCGCTCGATTGCGTTTTCGTCGCCTACCAGACCTTCCATTCTCATGCGGTAAAGACCCTTTATTACAGCCTCTACCACCTACGCACTTTCAAGCTAGACAAGATCAAGATCGATCCGAGTTTTGTCGCGGCGATGATGGCCGAGACGGAGGGGCCGCGATCGCTAATGCGCTTATAAATCTGGGAAAGGGTTTTGGGCTGACGGTGGCGGCCGATGGCGTTGACGACCTGCGCCAAGGTGTATCATTGAACAGGCGGTGTCGAAGGGCTGGGTGCGATGTTCGGAAGAGACTATGACCGCCGAAGCCGCAGCAGATCGCGTTGCCGAAGATCGCGCCGGTCGGTACAAGCGACACGTTCGCCTAAGCTAGGCTTTGAACCAAGGCCTAAGCGGCCGATTTGAACGTCCGGTAGGTAAATCCTTGGCAGTTTTATCCCAAGGACCGTGTCGCTGAACGATACTCTTCCAAGGCCGCGATAGCGTAATCCGCCAGGCCTGCGGCATTGCCTTCGTCCACTTCGGACCACCTGGCATATCCCTGTTTGAAAGCAAGGACGCCCAGTTCGGCGGCCAGTTGCGCGGCCGGACCGGCCACGCCGCGGGCGGTGAGAGCGGCCGTCATGGCGGCCGCGAGGCCCACGCTCTTCAGAGCATCGCGTTCCTGGAGTTCGGTGCTCGCGGCCACCGCGGCTTTCAGCCGTGGCCCGAGTTTACGATTCATCGGCCCCATCTCAGCCGAGGCGCGTTTCAAACCTTCCGCAACCGCTTGGAGCGGGGTGGCGTCCGAAGGGGCGTCCGCAATGCCTTCGGCCAGCAGCCGGCTCAATGTTTCCTGGCCAGCTACGAGCAACTCGCGTTTGTCTGGGAAGTGCCGAAAAAAGGTGCTTTTCGTCATCCCCGCGCGCTCGGCGATCTGCGTCACTGTCGTGGCGTCGTAACCCTGCTCAACGAAGAGGTCGACCGCTGCAACGATAAGGCGGTCGCGCGCGCCAGGTTCCCATCGAGCCATTGATCCCTCATTTGTGATGGGACTCTTGTCCCGTAACCTGCTAGTAGTGATGGGATAAGAGTCGCATAATTGCAGGAGAATTGCATGCACGTTTTCGTCACTGGGGGCACCGGGACGATCGGTTCGCCCGTCGTCGCCGAACTTCTTCACCATGGTCACAGCGTTCTTGCCCTGGCGAGATCTGATCAATCGGCGCAGGCGCTTCAACAAGCCGGCGCTGAAGTGGTGCGGGGAGGGCTCGCCGACCTCGACGTCCTGCGCGCCAGTGCAGCCCGGTCTGACGGGGTTGTCAGCCTTGCCTTTACGCCAAACTACGATAGTGCCGAAGGGTTGGCGCTCGCGATCGCCGAGGAGAGCGCCGCCATGGCTACCTTGGGCGAAGCCTTGATTGGTAGCGGTCGCCCGATTGTCACCGTTTCAGGCACGCCGTGGGTGGCGGGCCGCGCATCAACTGAAGCGGATCCTCTTCCTCTGGTAGGCCCTGTCGCCGGCCGCGCGCGCTCGGTCAATGCGCTTTTGGCGCTCGCTTCAAGCGGTGTTCGGGCCACGGCCGTACGTATGCCGCGTACGGTCCACAACGAGGGCAGGGGCGGCTTTGCCGGACTGCTGACCGATCAAGCGAGGCGTTCGGGCGTGGCCGGTTATCCCGGCGACGGCGCCCAGCGCTGGCCGGCCGTTCACGCGCTGGACGCTGCCGTCCTGTTTCGACTTGTCCTCGAAAGGGCTGCGGGAGGGACCGCTTGGCATGCCGTCGCTGACGAAGGCGACGCGGTACGCGACATCGCAACGGTCATAGGACGGCGCCTTGGTCTGCCGGTTCAACCCGTGCCGGCAGAGACCTTTGGTCCGTTCGGACCGATCTTCGCGATGGATCAGCCTGCATCGAGCGCGTACACGCGCGAAGCATTGGGATGGCAAACGACTCATCCTAGCCTGCTAAACGACCTGGAAACGGTTCGGCCTTAAGTGGAGGGGAGCTCGTCGCAAGGTGGGCAGCAGGCTCTCAGGCTTCGGTCTTCGCCAATAGATACGTCTACATGGATGATCTGAAGAGTGTCTTGTTAAGCCTTGCATCGAGTGATCCCATTGATTCCTATTTAACACCCGTGCAGACCTGCAAATTCTTGATCAAGTTGCGCGCCGTCGATTTGGTCTATTGGGAATCCTACGATATGAAAAAGATCGACGACCTAGCCGGCCGTTTAGCATGTGAGACGCCTGGGCGGAATTAAGGATGATCGCAATTACATCTAGCAATTGCGGCCCGGTGATTACACCCGCGCTAAGGCGAGGAGCGCCGCCGCACTATTGAAGTAGACGGTGGCACTTCATTGGGAATTACTTCAAAATAACGCCGATATTTACTATTGACGTTTTAAGCAATTTGCATTGTTCGTCGATGACGGGACTTACGACTTCGCTTTAACAAAATAGTTTCACAACAGGTCAAACGGTTCGCAACCGACGCCGGACTGCACTGCCTCAGGTCACGAATTCGCTGGAGGGAAGGGCGGGGCGCTATTTGGGCAGAGCAGTCGTACCGGTCACGGTGAAGCCTGCCTTGACTGTTTGCGTCGCGCCGGGCTGGCCGCCGCCGGCATAGAGGGTGTAGGTGCCGGGCAGGACCTTGCGATTGCCCTGGGCGTCGACCTGCGACAGGCCGCGGGCGTCGACTGTCATCGTCACCTTACGGCTTTCGCCGGCCTTCAGATGCACCCGCGTAAAGCCTGCCAGGGCCCAGCGCGCGGTCAGGGCCGTCTTCGGTTTTTGCGCGTACAACTCTACGACTTCGTCGCCGTCGCGCGGACCGGAATTCTTTACGGTCATGCTCAGTGTCACCGGCCTGCCGGCTTTGACGCTTTTCGTAGATAGGGCAGGCGCAGCATAGGTGAAATGAGTGTAACTCAAGCCCTGGCCGAATGGGTGCAGCACCGGTCCGTTATAATAACGGTAGGTTCGGCCCTTCATGTCGTAGCTTTCGAAAGGCGGCAAGTCAGCGACGTCGCGATATATGGTGTAGGGCAGGCGGCCTGACGGATTGGTCTTGCCGCTGAGCACGCTGGCGATGGCGTCACCACCCTCGACGCCCGGATACCAGGCCTGGACGACCGCGTCGGCATTCTTCTCGACCCAGGGATCGGAGATTTCGCCGCCGGTCATATAGACGACCACCAGGGGCTTGCCGGTCGCCTTGACAGCCTCGAGCATCTTCTGCTGGGCGGCGGGGAGAGCCAGCGAGGTGCGGTCGCCACCCGAGAAGCCCGGATAGTTGACGGCCATCTCCTCGCCCTCAAGATCAGGCGAAAGGCCGACGAAGGCCACGATCACATCGCTCTTTTTCGCGGCTTCGACAGCGCCGTCAACCAGCGGCTCATTGGGCGCGATCCAGTCGAGTGACGAGGCGCGGTCCTCGGCCGAGCGCACATAGTCGACGCGAACCGTATGTGGGTTTGTGTCGGTAAAGTCGACCTCGACCGGATGGCCGGGCTGGGCGCACATACCTGAATTGCACTTGGGGACCGCCGTACCCGACAGCGCGATGTCCGGCGTAATGATCAGCTTGTCGTCGACCCAGACCTTGATATTCGGCGCCGGCTGGCCGGGGCGCGGGGCGACCATGCGGAAACCTATCTGGTAGCTACCCGCTTTCGGGGGAACGATGACCCCGCTCCAGCGCACCGCAAAGTCTTGTGCCTTAAGGCCTTCCGGGGCGGTATGGTACCAGTCGAAATTGATGACGCCGTCGGTGCGCGTGAATTTCGGCGTGCCGTCGAAGGTCGTGTTGTCGAAATACTCGCCCTTCAGGCCCTGTTCAGAACTGTTGGCCGAAGGCTTTAGATAGACCGACGGAATCGGCATGCGCATGCCGTCCATCAGGGGCGCGCCCGGCGCATAGGTCACTCGGTCGGCCCCGAAGGTCTTCCTCAAGGCGTCGAGCGGGTAGGAAGGATCCTTGGGCACGCCGGTATAATTGCCTTCGATGCTTTGCAGCAGTTCGGCATTGGGGCCAATGACGGCGATGTGGGGATTGCCTTGCAAGGGCAGGGTGCCCTTGGCATTGCCGAGCAGGACGATGGCCTCTTCGGCAGCCTTCAAGGCCAGGGCGCGATGAGAGGGCGCGTTGATTTCGGAGGCCGGGATGGCGTCGTAGGGGCTACCGTCAATGAGGCCCATGCGGATGCGGGCGGCCATCAGGCGGACCAGTGAGACGTCAACGTCCTTTTCCGACACCAGCCCCTGCTTGACGGCGTCGGGAATGGCGGCATAGGCCGAGCCGCAGTCGAGATCGGTACCGGCCTTGATCGAGACGGCCGAGGCGTGGGCATTGTCCGGCTGGTCCTTGTGACCGGTGACCTCGTCACCGACCGCGTCGCAGTCTGACACAATGAAACCTTTGAAGCCCCAGTCGCCGCGCACGCGTTCGTTCAACAGCTTGTTTTCGCACATGGCGGCGCCGTCGACCGCATTATAAGCGCACATCATCGAATAGGCGTGGGCGTCGGCCAAGGCATTTCGGAAGGCGGGCAGGTAGGTGTCTTCCAGGTCGAAGGCTGATGGATCGATATTGACCTCGTGCCGCGTCTTTTCCGGGCCGGAATGGACGGCGAAGTGCTTGGGCGTGGCGACGCCTTTAAAGACCTTGGGATCATTACCTTGAATGCCGGTGATGAAGCCGATCGCCATATGGCCGGTCAGGTAGGGATCCTCGCCATAGGTTTCCTGGCCGCGGCCCCAGCGCGGGTCGCGGAAGATATTGATGTTCGGCGACCAGTAGTTGACGC
>FTDD01000112.1_pt1 | contig 83153 bp, 65 predicted proteins | sample 1639881 | NCBI WGS metagenome assembly FTDD01 (sample SAMEA3914869, study PRJEB12502) | metagenome | biome: forest; material: soil | place: USA | collected 2012-03-12 | depth 0.1 m | reverse complement strand
TTATAGAGGCCAAGTTTCTGGCCAAAACGCGAGTAGATGAACTGATAAATGGCCTCGCAACAGATTATGGGAAACGAGGGCATTTCCAGCTTCAACCGGCCAGCAATCTGTTCAGGGGACCAACCAAGCCTGAGACGGCTTAGCACATAATCCCGTAAAGCCTTGTGGCGGATCAACCTGGCAGTTCGGCGCCGGCGTCTGCGCGCTTTCATATCTGCGGCTGACGGAAACCAGCCGCGAAATTCGGCGTAGATGTCATTGTGGTAGTTTCGACTGATCTCACGGTAGATCGTCGAACGATGGCGGCCCAGCATGCGTGCGATTTCGTCGATAGACAAAATCCCAGCCTTGGCCAGGTCAAACAGCTTTACGCGTTCCTTGAAGTCGATATGCGAGTAGAAGGCTCCCATTGCGCTTTCCCTTGATGCCCATAGGGCATTGAAAACTAAGACAAGTCGCACTTCAAAATAGAGTCCACCCTGCTACATGCATTGTCAAAGCCGGATAGAAATGTCGCGGTTTGCGCAAAATAGAGATGTCAGTCGGGCGAGGGAGGCGCGCAGCTTTTCAAGCGAGCGCAGCGCCGACCCGCCCGTTTAGCCGATGTTGAACATGTGGCTTGATTGGTCTCGACGCTTGGGTCCCTTAACCGTTCTTACGGTAACCGGGTGCGCTTCCTGACTCTGCTTGATCAGGTCAAGGAGGCTACCCAGGCGCTTGTTTTCGACGATATTTGTTTCTTTGACTTGGCGGATCTTGTCGAAGGTCCGGTATGCCAGCTCATGATCTTCGTAACGGATCAACAGCCGACCATCGGGATAATCGTAGACAGTGACCCGCTTGCCGATAGCAGCCTGAGCCGCCTCAGTCGGTTCCAGGATAAACATCACCTTGTCGTATTGCAGGGTGAGCGCCTGGGACAGTGTGCGTTCCACGCGCCAGGTGAAGGTGTCGTCGAGATTATCGCGGTCGGTCATGGCTCTGTGCAGGTCCTTTGGGTTGGCGGGAAGCTTGGCGAAGCGGGCGTTGTAGTCGGCAATAAAGCCGGGGAGAAAAGCATTGCCGTCGGCCATAGAGTTGACGCCGGCCAGTCTCAGTTCCTTGACCAGTCGATCTTGTAGCGACCGGTTGGCGCGCTCGACACGGCCCTTGGCCTGGCTGGAGTTGGCGCAGATAATCTGGATGTTCAGGTCACTTAAGGCCCGGCCAAACTGCGTCAGGCCATCTGTATTAGCCCCGCCAGGCTTGTTGACACGGAACACCGCATGCTTGTCGCTGTAGAAGGCGATCGGCTTGCCAAACGCTTCCAGGTAGGTCCGCGTGGCCTTGAAGTAGGCGAAGGTCGATTCCGTCTGAACGAACTGCAGGTGCATCAGGCGGCTGGTGGCATCGTCTATAAAGACGAGTAGGGTACACTTTGGACCGCGGCCCTCGAACCAGCGATGATCCGAGCCATCGATCTGGACCAACTCACCAAGGCAATCACGCCGGTTGCGCGGCTGATGGACCTTACGCCGGTCCTGGCGCTTGATCCATAATCCATCAGCCACCATCCATTGCCGCAGCGTCTCAACACCAATCGGCAGCCCGTGACGTTCACGTAACTTCTCAGCTGCAAATGTCGGCCCAAAATCCTCATAATGTGCGCGGACGAGCTCTAAAACGGTCTTACGGAAGCACGGCCCATGCGCATGGTTGCTTGGCTTGCCGCGCTTCTTCGATGCCAGCCCAGCAGCACCATCGCGACGAAACGCGTCCAGCAGCCGGTAAACCTGTCGTCGTCGGACGCCCATAAGCTCGGCCGCAACATCAGCCGAAATACGTCCATCCGCAAAATCTATAACGACTTGAAGGCGCGCGAGCTCCTTGCGGCTCATAGTGATCACCGTCATCCGCCAGCTCCGTTCTGGGTAGCACTGCACAGCCGTCGGACTGTGTCATTTCTATCCGTGAGAGGCGTGTCCTTTCTATCGGTGATCTACATCCATTTTGCGCATAATAAACATTATGGGAAAAAATCTTACAACGGACTATTTATAAGGGTGCGCGATCGCTACGACGGCTACTAGAACACTAACGATCTCGGCTAAATCGCTTTGGCGAACATATTGAAAGTCAGTCGGCCGATCGACGGACTGTCAGAAAAGATAAAGTCGTTTGGGACGTCAGCCGAATGCAAAGCGCAGCCCCGATAAATTAAGAGCCTGTTAAACTTTGGATCAAGCTGGGCAATACGTTCGAAAGCGTCATCGGACCCGTTGAAATAGACCATGGGCGGCGGTCCCGACGCCAGCAGCTCCCGCTGACGGACTTCAGCATAGTGGTCGGCGCGCTCAGCAGTCACTTGCTCGAATCCGGTGCGTCTATGCCTGTAAAAACTTGTCCCGCCCTTCGGCACCCCGCTGAGGTAATGCAGTATGGCAAAAAAATCGTTGTCGGTGCGGTCGAAATGCGGAAGCCTCTGGTGGAGCGTGAGGTCTTGGGGGCGGCAAGTGATCATGGAGAAACTTGCCTCCACCGGTCTAACGCCGCGTATGCCGAACGCCTTTATCATCAGCGGCGTCACGGCTTCGAGGGAAGCGAGCACATGCCGCGCAATGAGTGCGTCCTCTGGCCCGAATAAATGGCGCAGACCAGGATAATAGGTCTCTGCTTCCCGGGCAAAGGGAGCAAGAGATTGAGCGTATCGGGTCAATATCTCTGGATGGTCCATAAAATCGTCGATCACGACCAGAGGGTTCCGCTCGTTGCCGAGGGCGATCATATGCGCGCTCATTACGACTTCGCTTTGCAATGCGCCGCGATGAAGTCACCTTGGCTGGGCATGGCCGTGGCCATGCGCGCGATGTCGGCGGCGATCCGGTTCATGGCGTCCGGTGTGCGTTCACGATCGAGCGCATCGACGATCGGATCATAATCGAAGGGCTCTATGCCTTGGCCCATTAGTACGGCGACCCAGCTGGTAATCGAAAACAGCTCGTCGTCGTAACGAAACACACGGCCTTTTGACCGGTAGAGCTCAAGCTTGCGGCTCAAACTCTCCGGCACCTCCATTGTCCGCACGTGGTTCCAGAACGGCGTGTCGTCGCGCGTTGTCGCGTGATAGTGCAGGATGATGAAGTCGCGCACGCCATCATAGGCTGCGGCCATGAGACGGTTATATTCCGTGCGTTCGACCGGCGCGAACCGCGTGTCGGGAAACAGGGCCAGCAGCTTCGAAATGCCCGTCTGGATGAGGTGAATGCTAGTCGATTCTAAGGGCTCGAGAAAGCCGCCTGACAGGCCGATGGCAACTACATTGCCAATCCACGTCTGCTTACGCCGACCGGCTAAGAACGACAAATGCCTGGGTTCACCCGCCGGCGCCCCGGCTAGGTTTTCCAGTAAGATGCGCGTCGCGGTCTCGCGGTTTGTATGTGCGCTGGAGTAAACGTAGCCGTTGCCAGCACGATGCTGAAGTGGGATTCGCCATTGCCAGCCAGCGTCGCGCGCCGTAGCGCGGGTATATGGCATGGGATCTCCGTCGTTCACCGATGGCACGGCCACGGCTCGGTCGCAAGGCAGCCAGCGCGACCAGTCGTCAAATCCGCTCTTCAGGGTCTCTTCGATCAACAGGCCGCGAAACCCGGAACAGTCGACGAAGAACTCGCCCTCAACCCGCCGACCATCCGTGAGTTTTACCGACGTGACGTGCCCGGTGAGGTCGTCGCGCTCGACATCGACGATTTTACCCTCGATCCGCGTGACATTGCCTTGCGTCGCGTAGTCGCGCAGATACCTCGCGTAGAGGCCGGCATCGAAATGAAAGGCATAGTCCATCTGTCCAAGCGGCGACCGGGGATCGCCTGAGCGTGCGAACCGGCCCTGCCCCGCCGCCACCGTGGGCAGCGAATACTCCGCCAATTGACGATCGGGTTTGAGTTTGCGGAAGCGTAGATAGATCTGGTGAAAGTCGAGGCCATCGAGATCGACGCCGTAATTGCCGAACGGGTGGAAGTATCGGTCGCCGATCCGCCCCCAATTGCGGAACTCGATGCCCAGCTTGAACGTTCCCTGGGTCTTGGCAATGAAATCGTCCTCGTCTATCCCCAGGAGGCGGTTAAACTGCGCAATGGTCGGGATCGTCGCTTCTCCGACGCCGACCGTGCCGATATCGTCTGATTCGATAAGCGTAATATTCGTGTAGCCGTTGCCTAAAAATCGCGAAAATGCAGCGGCGGTCATCCAGCCTGCCGTCCCGCCTCCGACGATGACGACCGATCTGATACGCCCTTGCATCAGACGTCTCCTTTCAGAAAATGCTTAAGATAGTCACCGTGCGTCTGAAGCGGCGCGACCGCGCGAGCGAGCCCGCTGCGAAAGTCCTGAAGCATAGCGGCGGTAGCGTCGAATGGCGCCTCTTCGGCGACCGGGTCCGGCCGTCGGGGCAGAACGCCTTGGCCAAAGAGTACCGCCAGCCAGCTGTCGACTGCGAAGCTTTCTCCGTCGTGAACAGGCAAGTGACCACGATCGCGGAACAGGCCGAGATCGTGCGCCAGGGTTTCTGGCGGGGCCGTGTTGGCCAGATCTCGCCACATTTCCTCTGGCCGATCGGAAGCCAGATAGTGCAGGATCACGAAGTCGCGCAGACGGTCAGCCTCGTCCGCCGTCTGCCGATTATAATCAGCGATCTCGACGGCATGAAAATCCCGGTCGGGCAGGCTGGCGATGACCCGGTCTATGTGAGCATACGCCACATGTAGGCCGATGCCTTCCAAAGGCTCAAGAATGACCGCAGCGTCGCCGATGGCGACGACATTGCCCGTCCAGGCCGCCTTCCGTCTGCCTTGTGTGAAAGCGTGCTCCGTTCCGGCCGCATGGGTACCGGCCGTGACAATCGTTTCGACCTGACGGCCGCGAAGCGGTGCCCTCATCTTCCAACCTGTCGCGATGGTCTGCACGGTCTCAAAGAGCGGGGGTTTTGCGGCCGCGCTGCCGCCGGCTACGGTGACGTGCGACGTCGGGAGCCACCGGGACCACAGCAAACGCCTGTCGTCGAGTCTGCCGGCAAGATCGCCGATCGTGTCGACGTAAAGGTCGGCTGCAATCGTGGCGCCGTCGGCCAAAGTTAACCCGATGACGCGCCCATTTGCACCGTCCACGACGGGAGCGATCGCACCCGCCAAGGGAATCGCGCCTAGATGCAGCGCATAGCCGCGGAGATAGTCAGCGTAGGCTGCCGGATCGAGATGAAGACCGTAGCCGAACCTAGCCATCAGGCGTTCGGAATCCTGAACGGGGTGACTAAACCGGTTGCTCTCCGCCAAGGCACAAGCAACCGAATAGGCCGAGAACGCGCCGGCGGCGGAGCCTATACGTCTCCAATGGTGGTGAAACGCCGCCGACGCGATTGCTTCGCCATGCTCACCATGGCAATGCAAATATGGCGGCATGCCAGAATTCCAGCCATCGAACTTCGCGCCGAGCCGGAAAACGGAATCGACGTGTTGCATCAGGTGCCGCTCTTCAATCCTCAGATCGTGATGGAAATCAGTAATCGACGGTGTCGCCACCGCGTTCAGGTCGGCCATCGACGGCGGAGCATCGACGTCTTCGATAACTGTCACACGAACGCCGGGCACGCGAACGGAAAAGGCCGCGGCAGCGGCCCACGCCACGACGCCGCTGCCGATGACGGCGATGTGTCTCAGAGCGTTAGGCTTCATAGCCGGGATTGGCAATATTGCGCAACGTAGCCGGCATGGTCCGGCATGCCAGCGACTGCGGCATATGTCTGAGCCTTAAGTTTGGCGAAGGCCATTTCCAAAGCGGCTTCCTGCACGCCGTCGGCGCGTTGATCGTAGCCTTCCGGCCATACGCCCTGTCCGAAATAGACGGCTAGCCAGCTTGGTTCGAGAAAGACGCCTTGCCGATATTTCACTACACGGCCGCGCCGGCGAAAAAGGTCCATCTTTTCCTTGAGCGTGTCAGGGATCTCCATGGTTCTGACGTGGTTCCAAAACGGCGTGTCGTCGCGTGTCGTTGCGTGGTAGTGCAGGATCAGGAAGTCGCGGATACGGTCGTATTCCAGATCGACGACGCGATTGAACTCGTCACGGTCACTGTCCGCGACCGAGGCTTTGGGAAACAGTTCAATTAGCTGTGTGATCGCCAGCTGAATTAGATAGATCGATGTCGATTCAAGTGGTTCGAGGAATCCCCCCGACAACCCGACCGACACGCAATTTCCCACCCATGACCGCGCCCTGCGGCCGGCCCGGAAGCGCAAGAGGCGCGGTTCCGCAAGGGGCTCAGCTTCGACAACTCCTCGTAGGCGGTCCGCCGCCGCCTGGTCAGTGATAAATCCGCTGGCATAGACGTAACCGTTGCCCACGCGGTGCTGCAGCGGAATGCGCCATCGCCACCCCGCCTCCATGGCGATCGCCGAGGTATAGGGCAGCAGGGGCCCAGGCGCCGCCCGCGTAGGCATGGCGACTGCATGGTCGCACGGCAGCCAGTGCGACCAGTCGACGAACGGCTCGCCGATCGCCTTGCCGAGCAGAAGCGCGGCAAATCCGGAGCAATCGATGAACAGATCGCCTGATATCTCCTGTCCGTCGCTTAGGACAACTGACGATATGTCGCCGCTATCACCATTGCGCCGGACCTCGGTGACACGGCCTTCGATACGGTGAACCCCGCAAGTTTCGGAAACCTCGCGCAGCCATGGCGCAAACCGAGTGGCGTCGAACTGGTAGGCGTAGCCGAAAGTGGCGAGAATGGATCTCAGGTCATGGTGCGGGGGTGCGAAGCGCGCCGCGCGGGCGGCGACGATCGGCAAGGAATAGTCCTCCAGCGATCCCACATTCGCTTGTAAACGCAGCCAATAGTGATGGAAACCGACGTCGTTCACGTCGTTTCCGAAGGCGCCGAACGGGTGGATGTAACTGTCGCCGATCCTCCCCCAGTCGCGAAATTCAATGCCGAGTTTAAAAGTGGCGTTCGTGCGTGCCATGAACTCAGCCTCGTCGAGGCCGATGCGCTGAATAAAAGCACGGATATGCGGCAATGTTGCCTCGCCGACACCGACGATCCCGATCTCTTCAGATTCGACCAGGCATACCTCGGCGTGGTGCGGAAGTAGCTTTACCAGCGCCGCCGCTGTCATCCATCCCGCGGTCCCGCCCCCAACAATGGTAATTTTCAACGGAGCCGTATCACCGCCCTGCATGTTTGCTCGATGTCCTCGCTACTAAATGCGGTCTATGAGCAATGTAGACTCAAGCAATAATATTGCCGTGTCAAATACAAAATACTGAATTGATAGCCATATAATATGACTACAAGTTTATGCATATTGTAACGTAGTCATATAATAATTGCGGTTCATTTACAACGGTACATACATTTGATGTATTCATTATATCAATATGATTGTTTTCGTTTCGAATTCACGACATCTCTTAGATGCTATCAATAAGCACAGATTCCAGGAGGAACAATTGAAGCGTCATCTAAAAATAGCAAACTGCCATCCGAGTCCGCGCATCCAGGCGATGGCCGCGGGAGTTTCGGCCGTGGCATTGCTTCTCGCAGCACCGGCCTTGGCGCAGTCCACGCCCGCACCGGCAAATGGACAATCGCCGGACGCCGCGAAAGACACGAACGTCGTTGTCGTCACCGGCATCCGCAATTCCTACAAGAGCGCGGCGGCCATTAAGCGCAAGTCGGATACCGTCGTCGATGCGATCACAGCCGACGATATCGGCGCCCTGCCGGACAAGAACGTCACCGAAACGCTCCAGCGCATTCCGGGCATTCAGGTCAACCGCTTCCAGGCGGTCAATGACCCCGACCACGTTTCCGAACAAGGTCAGTCCCCTGCTATCCGCGGCCTGCCCTACGTGACGTCGCAGTTCAACGGTCGCGACGCCTTTACCGCAAACCGCGGCCGTGCGCTCGACTTCCAGTCCATCCCGCCCGATCTGGCTTCGCGCATCGAGGTTTACAAGAACCAAACCGCTGACCAGATCGAGGGCGGCATCGCCGGCAACGTCAACATCGTTACGCGCCTGCCCCTGGACACCAAGCGGGACTTCTTCGCCATCAATATAAACGCCAACAACGGCGATCAGCGCAAGAAGACAACGCCCGAAGCCGGCATGGTTTTCAGCAAGCAATGGGACACCAGCCTTGGCCGTTTCGGTGTCCTTGGCTCAGCTTCCGACTCCAAGATTGACGACCGGGTCAACAATGCGCGCGTGACGACCTATCGCGACTATCGTAACGCCGACACGTCACGCAATATCGCGGCACTGAATGGTGGTGTCACAGGTGGTGCGCCGGGAGTCGATTACTACATCCCGCTCGGCAGCGGTTACAGCCAGCAAGACGTGGATCATGACCGCGTCGGTTACAGCGCGGCCCTGCAATGGGAAAGCAACGACAAGACCTGGATGGGCAGCCTCCAGTATATCCACGCCAATACAACCGAAGAATATCTCGAACGGACAATCGCGCCTGTCGAGGATACCGGAAACGTATCGCTAATCGGGGGTGTCAGCGCCGGCACTTTTAACGGCAACAATGTGCTTTTGAAGGGAACCATCGGCAACGGCGATGGCACCGGCGTCGACACTCAGGAATTGACGCGCGGCGAACACCTTACCAGCAGCACCAACGACTTTGCCGGCCATCTGAAGTGGAATGCCAGCGAAAAGCTGCACTTCGACTTTGATGCGCAGTATGTCAAATCCGACAGCAGCACGCTCGATACGTCGGTGGTCGCCATCTCGGACCCGATCTACCTGTTCGACAATACGGGAAATGCTCCGGTTACCACGTTCAAGCAGGCAGCGTTCTATAATCTCAACTACAGCACTGTGCCGTATGCGAGCGTCAGCACTAATACGAGCGCCACGGCAGATCCGAAGACCACTTTCTGGCGGTCGGCGCAGGATCACGAGGACAATACGACAGGTGACGAATTCGCTTTCCGAGCTGACGGCGGCTATGACTTCAATGATGGCAGCTTGCTGCGTCGTGTGAAGTTCGGCGCACGCTATGCGGAACGCAAGCAGACCATTCGTTCGGACGGTTACAATTGGGGCAATCTGTCAGAACGATGGAACGCCCACACGACGACAGCGTCCGATGCTTTGCCTTGGGGCTATGGCCTGACCGACACTGCGGGCATCCAAACCTACGGCTTCCTTGGCAACCCAGCGCTCAACTATGCCCAGCTCCAAGCTGGCGTACAGCAGATCAAGGCTGTCCACCCCAGCTACGGTTATCAGCCACTCTACACTGGTTCGCGTAATGGATCGGGGGTAGACTTGGCGTCGATCGCCAACGGCGCCGGTGACGGCTTCCATAACCTCGGCGAAATCTCAACGAACAGGGAAACGACTTCAGCAGCCTACATCCGTGCCGACTTCTCTTCCAAGGACTGGGGTTTGTTCGGCGACGTCGTCGTCGACGGCAATGTCGGTGTTCGCTACGTTCATACCGAGAGCGAATCCTCCGGCTATTACACCGTACCGAATGCCCAAACGGCGTTCCAGGGCTACACGTTCAACACTGATGGAACCATCAACTGCACCGTCGGCCGCACCGGCGGGACCACGCAGTTCGGTTACAATCCCTGCCTGAACACACCGGCCGAGCGGGCCGCTCTCCTGAAGTTCTTCGGAACAGGATCGGCCGCCTACACAGCCAACACCACCACCCAGTCGTACAACGATGTCCTGCCGAGCATCAATATCCGTGTCGCACCGACGAATGACCTTCAGTTCCGCTTCGCATATTCCAAGGGCATCTCGCGACCAAGCTTCAACGACCTGCGCAACTACACGGCGTTTGGCCTCGTCGGACCGACCCAGACCCTTACACAGGACCAGCCCTACCCGATGCCGGCGCTCGTCGCCAGTTCGTACGGGAATCCCCTCCTCCGCCCAACCAAATCGGACAACTTCGATCTGACGTTTGAAGATTACTATTCACCGGACGCGTCGATTACGGTCGCCCTCTTCTACAAGAAGCTAACGAATATCTATTCAGTCCTTAACGGCATTGCGACGTCGAACGGTGGCGTATCGAATAATATTGGCGTGGACCCGGCAACACCGTCGATCCTAACATACACGAACAACGGTCAAACCCTCCAGGCTTACAATTCGGTCACCGCCAATAACGATGTCGAGCACAAGATCAAGGGGGTTGAGTTCGCCATCCGGCAGGATACTTTTGCCTTCCTGCCTGACATGTTCAGCGGCTTCGGCGGATCTTTGAATATCACCTATATCGACGCGGACCCACTGGCCAATCAGCCTGTTCTTCCGGCCAACTATACGCCGGTAAGCAAACTTGAAACCTTCGCCTTCCCGGGGATTTCGAAGTACAGCTACAACGCGGAACTTTTCTACGAGCAACATGATATCTCGGCTCGCCTCGCCTACAACTGGCGCGCCAAATACTTCGTGTCGTCGCAGGACTCCCTCGGCCCGAACGACCCTACCTATGTTGGCGATTCCGGTTTCCTGGATGGACAGGTGTTCTACAGCGTAAACAGCCACCTGAAGATCGGCTTCACCGGGTCCAACCTAACGGATACAGTGATCAAGACCTACAATGTTATCAACGCTTCGGGCCTGCAAGCCCTTCGCGCCACCAACAAGGCGGATCGCCGGATCACCTTCGGTCTTCGCCTGACCTACTAAAGCTCGATTGATAAAAGCTCCATCGCCACGGTTAAGCGTGGCGATGGAGCCGCATTTCCTGCCGCCAGGTCTTGAGACCGGCGGCGGGTTCGCCTCGGGCCATTAACCAAACGAACAATCAATTAGACAATAATCAGGGAGAGTGCTGTGACGCATTCCGCAATCCATAAGCTATGTCTGCCACTACTAATGGTGTCGGCCGCGGCTTTGTCACTTGCCGCGTGCGGCGGCGGGACACAGTCAAGCTCCGGAGCCGGCGGTTCCTCTTCCTCCTCATCGTCGTCTTCATCTTCTTCAAGTGTGGCGACAATCATCGTTCCGGACGTGCCTGCGGCGGCCAGCGTCAGCCTCGAAGTCCACTCGGACGATGGCCGCGCACCGATTTCAGCGCTGATCTACGGCGTCAACGGCGACTTTGCCAATGCACGGCTTCGCCACCTGACTTTCAATCGCGGCGGCGGCAACCGCCTGACAGCGTATAACTGGGAAACGAACGATTCAAATGCTGGCACCGACTACCAGAATCAGAACGACTCCTATCTGGGCGGCGGCACAACACCAGGCGGTGCCTGGACGGGACTAATCCAAACGACACTTAGCAACGGGGGCGACTACTTAATGTCGATTCCGTCAGCTGGATATGTCTCGGCAGACCACAATGGCGGCGGCGACGTCAACCAGACCCCCGACTTCATCCATACGCGCTTCAATCTTTCACTAGCGCGTAAGGGATCGGCGTTTACCCTGACGCCCGACCTAACCGATGGCAAGGTCTACCAGGACGAGTTTGTTAACTATTTGAAAAACATGTTCCCGGCGGCGTTCACCGGTACGCGGGCTCATATCGCCTTCTCGATCGATAACGAGCCGGACTACTGGTATGCAAAGCACCCCCGCTTGCGTGGGAGCGCCACGGCGGCCGACGGAACGAAAATAACCTATGCCGAGCTCTTCCAGCGTACCGAAGATTTCGGGTCTGCCATTAAGGACGTGGCGCCCAACGCCTACCTCTATGGACCTTCGCTCATCGGCTATAGCGGCTATATCAATCTCCAGTCGGCCTCGGATGCGACGGACCCGAAATATGCCGGCAAGGACTTCATCGATGCCTATCTGGCGGAAATGAAATCGTACGAGACGACGCACGGCCGCCGATTGCTAGACGTACTCGACCTGCACTGGTACCCTGAGGCGCAGTCGGCGTCGGGCATACGCATCACCGGCCCCGAAGCAACTGACGACGTTCGGCAGGCGCGCACCCAGGCACCGCGTTCACTCTACGATCCGGCCTATACCGAAAAGAGCTGGATCACCCAGTACGTGACGCCGCAGATCAAGCTGGTGCCCTGGCTCCAGGCCAAGATCGCCGCGCAGTATCCGGGCACCAAGCTGTCGTTTAGCGAATACGACTACGGCGGCGGGTCCGATATTTCCGGCGGTGTGGCCGAGGCGGACGTTCTCGGGATCTTCGCGCGTGAAGGCGTCTTCGCCGCCAATCTCTGGCCGGAACAGGCGGATTTCACCTTCATTCTCGGCGGCATGGACATGTTCCGTAATTTCGACGGTGCCGGCGCGGCCTTCGGCGACACCGACGTCAAGGCGACCACGTCCGACACGACGAACACTGCCGTCTATGCCAGCGTCGACGCCGCCAATCCCGGCCGTATGGTGCTAGTCGTCGTCAACCGCGCTAATACGGGCACCACGGCAGCGCTGCGAATCTGGCATACTGTCCGCTTCGGCACAGCGCACGTCTATCGCCTCGAAGGATCGACTTCGACCCCGCAGGACAAGGGGCTGGCCACGCTTTCGGGCAATAGCCTAAACCTATCGCTTCCCGCCTATTCCGTGACGACCGTCCTCCTCCAGTAATCTCCCAGTTTCCCGAATGGACACTACACGCCGAAGCTTTCTTTCCGCCGCCGCGGCTGTATCGGCCGCCGGTGCCCTCCCGGCGGGAGCTAGCGCGGCCATAGCCCCCGTCGGTTCATGGTCCGACGACGACGACGGGCTGCCGGCCTACCTCTTTTCCGCCGACCTTCCCGTAGTCACAAAGGACGGCTCCGGCGCCCCCTTCCCCCTTCCCGGCGATCCGTACTTTCTGCTCGGCAACTATCGATTGACCCTGTTTGCCCATGCCAGCGGACTATACCGTCTGATGACCGGCGAGCGCGCCTGGGCTGTGGCCAACAGCCCATCGGGCAACCAGGAGGGCAGCGGAGCCACGATTAATCTCGACGGCAAGACGATCAAGCTGACGGGCGCCCATTCGCTGGCTGAAAAAGGGAGCGTTTGCAAAAGACGGTTTGGCACCGGTTATTGCGCCTACGACTACGCCGTCGGCGACGGCGTCTTCGTCAGGCGTACCATCAGCGTCCCGCCATCGCCCACCATAAATGTCGGCACGCCTGCGGCAGTGATCACTGTGACCCTCACAAACCGATCGTCGCGGACGCGGAGCGTGACCTACATAGAAAGCTTACTTGTCAATTACGTTACGGTGGCCGAGCATTTCACGCCCTTGGACGGGCGCCACCTGTCCTACAGCAACACTGTATCGAGGGGCGCGAACCATCTCGTCGCAGCCGTCTCGGCCACCAGCCAGGACCCGACGGCGCTCGCCGGCCGTAACGACGCCAGCCGTTACGACGCTTTTCCGCCATCTGTCGTGTTGGCGATCCGGTCGCAGTCGGGCGTCTCCGTCGCGCTCAAGACTTATGCCGTCAGCACAGGCGACGTCCTGGCCATAGAGGCCGGCCTGGCCCTCAAGCCGCATGAGACGCGCACCGTGATACTGGCGGTAGGCGTCGCGCCCGACGGTGATCCGGCAACTGTCCTGTCATGCCTCGAAGCGGTCCCCGACAAGAACGGCGCCTGTTATCGCCAGGGCTGGCGTGACCGCCTGCCTGACCTATCCGCTGAGCGCGATACTGTATTAAGGCGGGAAATGGTCTGGAACAGCTATGTTGTGGAAGCGATGGCGACCTACAGCGCATTTTATGGCGAGACCTTCATCCCGCAGGGCATGACCTACGATTACGAGCTCGACCTTTCCGCCGCACCGCGCGATCACCTGCAACACGCGCTGGCGGCCTGCTATACCAACCCTGCCCTGGCGAAATCCGCCATCCGCTTCGTTCTCTGCGGCATGACGTCGAACGGAGAGCTTCGCTACACGCGCGGCGGCTACGGGGCGACGTCAAACGGTGCGTGGTCCACTTCGGACCAGCAGCTTTATGTCTTCCAGGCTGTGGCGGAATACCTCAGGATCACCGGGGACTATGCTTTCCTCGACGAAAAATCGTCCTTCCTGCCCCGGGAAGCCCGTTATGAGGGCAGCACGATCGAAAAGCTGACGCGTGCCTTCACCTATCTGCGCGACGAGGTCGGCACGGGCGAGCACGGTCTGATCAAGCTTTTGAATTCCGACTGGTGCGACATGATCTACACCGAGGCCCCGGTCCTGTTATATTTCGGCAGCGCCGAGTCGCACATGAACAGCGCCATGGCGATGGCGGTAATCCCGGCCCTCGTGCAACAGCTCGAGGCCGCGCGTTCGAAAATCGCCGATAGGGCGGGTGCCGGCAAGCTCATCCAGGCGCTTTCCCGGTACCAGTCCGCGATCAGGGTCGCCTTCTACAAGGATCTGGGAGATCGCAGCTTTTCGCGGCGCCTCTACTTCAAACCCGACATGCCTTTCGGCGACGAAGAACTCCATCTCGAGCCGCAGATATTCCTGCTGCAATGCGATGACTTTCCGGTCGAACGCAAGCATCGGCTGCTCGATGAGATTCGGCGACGCGTACAGGCCGGTGAAGCGCTTGGGCCGCGTCAACGCGAAACGCCGCAGAAAACTGCCGCCTATCTGCCGGGCACGGCGGAAAACGGCGGCTTCTGGTACTCCTTGACGGGGCAGATGATCCTTGGCGTAAACGGGTTCGATCCGGACGCGGCGTACCTGCTGCTACGTCAGATGACTTTCGACAATTTTTCCCGTCACTTTCCTGGCTACTGGCCGGGCCAATGGTCAGCGCCGGACACGCTTTCGTCGAAGCCATCCGGTCGCTTCGAAGGCCTTCCGCGGCCGGGCGACGACTTCTTCTGGCTAAGCTCCCCGGTTTATTGCGCGCACGCGCACGCCTGGCCGCTCTATGCCTATCGCGTCCTGCGCGGGCGGTGACGGCCCGCGAACATCAAGTCACGCGGCAAGCCGCTGATCTAATATTAAAAATCGATCTTACAGTATAATATGACTACTTCACAAATTAAAAGCTGTAAAAGCGGAATCTGTATTGACATATCCTGCCGAATTTAAACTAATACACCGGAAAAATACATGCCGTTTCAAATGTAAGAGTTGCGTGTCAGAAGGTTAATATATTCATGGAACTCACCAGCGCTCAGAAACAGGCCTATGCTCAAGACGGCTATCTTCTGCTGCCCGGCTTCTTTTCCGCGGCGATCGTTGAGTTGCTGGGGCGAACGGCCCGAGAAGACCGTATCTTGGACGAGTCGTCCTTTGGTCGGGCCGACGGCGAAGGCGGCGTCGTGCGGCTTTCGCTTTGGAACCATCCGACGGACACGATATACGGCGCGGTGGCGCGCAGCCGCGCGATGATCCGGGCCATAGAGACGTTGCTGGGCGGGGAAATCTATCATTACCATTCGAAAATGATCATGAAGGACGCGAAGATCGGCGGCGCCTGGGCGTGGCATCAGGACTACGGCTACTGGTACCAGAACGGCGTCCTGTATCCCGACCTGTGCAGCGCCTTCATCGCGATCGATTCCTGTACGCGCGAAAATGGTTGCCTGCAGGTATTGAAGGGCTCACATCATCTCGGCCGTCTCGACCATAAACAGACCGGCGAGCAGGCGGGAATTGATCCGGAGCGCCTGGACGCAATCACCGCGCGCCTCGAGACGGTTTACGTGGACATGGCCCCGGGGGACCTATTGCTCTTCCACCCCAACACGTTGCACCGGTCCGACCAGAATCGCTCGGAAAACCCGCGTTGGTCGATGATCTGCTGCTACAACGCCGCGCGCAACGATCCTTACAAGAACAGCCACCATCCACGCTACACCCCGCTCGATCCGTTGGACGACGCCGCCATCTTGCAGACCGGGGCGCGCCGGTTTTCCCGATCCGACCTTTCGGCGATCATGCGCGTAGAAGAAGACCGTTCGGTGGAAGGCCTGAATACTTGACGCGACTGAAGCGGGTGATGAACGTCTGGACGCTGCGCAATCTGCGACCGGATACGCTAGGTCCGGAAATCGACGATCCGGCGGAGGTCTTTGAACACCTTATCCGTGACGGCTACGAAGGTCTACAAACAGAGGATGACGATCTGCTGGCCGAGGTCGGGCTCAAGGCAGGTCTGGACATGTCGTGCATGGGCCGGGTGCTGACCGCGCCTTCGTTTAGACCACTAGCCGCGCGGCACAAGGCAATGGGCTTTTCGCAGACGACGCTCCACGTCGGTACGGGCTTCGAAAGCCCCGACGAAGCCTTCGCGCTAGTTGAGGCCTTACTGGACGCCGAAGCGGCCGAAGGTTATCCGCTCATTGTCGAGACCCACCGAGCAACCCTGACCCAGGATCCGCGACGGACGCTAGACCTCGTCGCGCTTTACCCGCAACTCACCTTCAACGCCGACATCTCGCACTGGTACGCCGGTTGCGAGCTGCCTTACGGGGACCTAGATGATAAGCTCGATCGGCTGCGTCCCGTATTCGACCGCGTACGCTATGTCCATGGCCGGATCGCAGATTCGAGCTGCCTTCAAGTCCCAGTCACCGATATGACGGCGACGCCAGTCCTGCATTTCCGGGACATCTGGACACGATGTTTTGCCGGCTTCCTCAGGACGGCTGGAGCTCGGGACATCTGCTTCGCGCCCGAGCTACTTCCCAACCGCACGGTGATCGGCGGCCGCGTAATCGAGGTCAACTACGCCCGATTGGCACGCATGCCCGACGGCAGGAGCGAGGAAGAAACTGACCGGTGGCAGCAGGCCGGCGTGCTATGCGCCATCGCGCAAGACTGTTTCGACATGGCGGCCGCGACCATCGATTGACCCGCAGATCACCGCAGCGGAATATTTTCTTTGAGGATGATCCGGCAGTCCAGCGGCATGGTCGGCGGGAGCATACCGCCGGCGGCCGCGGCGCTCAAGCGCTCAAGGCTTGATCGCGCCAGTGTCGATATGTTCTGGTCAATAATGGCGTCGATCGTTCCGGATATAAGGAACTGACGCGACTGCGGGTGCAATTCGTGCGCCACGAAAACAACCTGGCGCGCCAACCCTAGGTCCTCGAGTGCGCGCGCAATCCCAATCGTACCAGAGCCGATACTGTAAACCCCATCGAATTGCATCCCCGACGCGACCAGCTCGCGGATGGCAGCTTCAGCCGTCCTGTCGTCCTCTTGAACCTCGCGCGCTGTCAAAAGTTCGTAGCCGCTGAATTCCTCCGCCATGATATGGCGAAAGCCCATCTCGCGCTCTTCGTGGCCCCGATAGGCCAGCGACCCAGTGAACAGCGCAACCCGCTTTTTTCCACCTCCCAGGAAGCGGCCGATCAATTGGCCCGCCAAACGGCCGCCCCTGCGGTCGTCGGCGCCGACAAAACCCTGATGCGGCACGCTCGATACATCCGAGGCGATAGTGATAAGCGGGACGCCGGCATGGAGCGTCTCGATGAGAGCTTCGCGAACCAGCAACTGGTCAAGCGCGATGATGCCAAAGCCCGACGTTATCGCTCTAAGCTCGGCGAGCTTGGCCACTAGCCGTTCGGGCGCATAATCGGGTAACATGTGCAGGCGAAGCGCGATCCCGCCCATGGCAGCCGCCTCGGCCTCAAGCGCGCCTGCGAACGCGTTCATGAAAACGTTGTCCGCTCCCGGAAGAATGACGTCAAAACGAATGCGGCCCTCGTCTATCGCGTCGATATAGCCCAGCGATGCAGCTATGCCGAGCACGTGGCGCTGCGTCCTCGGATGCACGCCAGGGCGTCCGTTCAGGACGCGGTCGACAGTAGCGGTCGATACATTGGCCTTGCTGGCAATATCGACAATAGTAGCCTTGGCATTCACTTGCATCTCATCCTCCTACATCATTTTGGTGTTTTTGACAGGAGAAAACGTGCTCACCTATCAATGTTGTATAATTTTTGCACACGAAAACATATAATCAATCATTTTGATGTATTTATGAGATCATTTTTATGTTGCACTTGATCATATTTAATGATCAAATCCGAAGCGCCCGACTTGTGCTCACATTGCGCAACAAGACGCACTGAAGACAGTGTGAGCCGTCGTGGGGAAACAGCTAAATATCGATTAAGTCGTACCCTAAGAAAACGACGCGAACACTCAACGAAGCAGGTAGAACATGTTTGATGTGGACTCCCATTATTCGAGCCGACCGCGCCTTTACGAATTCATAGGTCGTGACATTGTCCAAGGACATTATGATGCCAGCTTTCCAACTGAAGCGGAGATTTGCGAGCGCTATCGGGCCAGCCGTTCCGTTGTGCGGGAAGCAGTCAAGATATTGAATACGCTGGGCGTGCTGGAGTCGCGTCCAAAGGTCGGGACCTATATCCTACCGGTAAGCAACTGGAAGCTGCTGGACTGCAGTGTCATTCGTTTCTTCGACGGTCGGGACATTTCCAAGAAGCTGTTCCGCTCGATCGGCGAGTTCCGTCTGTCGATCGAACCGGCCGCCATTAGCTTCGCGGTGGCAAAGGGAAGCTCCCAGGAAATAGCAAGCCTAAGCCAGCAACTGGAAAAAATGCACGCGCCCTCGGCGTCGCAGTCCGACGTCGTCTCGGCTCACCTGGCGTTCCACCGCGCCATTCTCGTCTCTTCGCGCAACTTCATTTTCACCCAGTTCGCCGATATCGTGGAGTTTGCCATACGCTACGGCATCGGCCACCTGCCTTCCGTGTACCAGGCCGAGTTCAATGCCCAGCAGCGGGACGATATCCTGAAGGCAGTCAAGGTCCGCGATGCAGCCGCCGCCGAAGCCGCCCTCCGCCGCCTGCTCGAAAGCCAACTCTTCCATATCGACACCATCGACTCGGGCTGGGGCAACGATATCGCCGCCTGACAAATGAGCTGGGTTAGAGTGGCTTAATAGCACTTTTTACAATATAAAATGCTAAGCATCTTATAATATGATAAGTATTAATCGTATGTTTAAAGTGCAATGAACAAGTTGATCAACTTAATTCGCCATGATATTGACTTTTACTAGTAGATTTAATGGCGGAAACACTTTGATCAAGCACGCAGAAAAGCAGGCTGCAGCAATAGATATTGGCGGGTCCCACATCCGTTGCGGAGTGGCGTCCCGCGACAAAGTCGGCGGCATTCACGATCAGCCAGTCTTCGACTGCACACGACTGGCCCCGCTCCTTCCCGGTCTTTCGCATCAGATCGCCCGAATCCTCAACACAACCGACTGCGCGGGCCTTGCGGTATCGTTCCCAGGCATCGTGCGCAACGGCCAGGTGCTGTCCACACCGCGAGGGAAATTTGAAGACGCGCCCGATATCGACCTGGCGAATTGGGCGCGCACAGAATTCGGGCTGCCATTGGCGATCGAGAATGATGCGCGCATGGCTTTGCTGGGCGAAGCTTCACTCGGCGCGGCACGACAATGCCGTGACGTGGTAATGATGACCCTCGGCACGGGCGTGGGCTCGGCGGTTCTGATGGATGGAAAGCTCCTGCGTGGCGCGCATTTCCAAGCGGGGTGTTTGGGCGGCCACATACCGGTGCGTTTCGACGGGCGCCGGTGCATCTGCGGGGCGATCGGGTGCGTAGAGGCGGAAGCCTCGACCTGGGCTCTGGGGGAAATTGCGCGAGAATACGTGACAGACACCGATGGCGATATCCTATTGCCGACGCGGCTGGACTTCGCAACTGTCTTTCGGCGCAGTGCGCAGGGCGAAGCATTCATGTGCACACTTCGGGACCACTGCCTCCAAGTCTGGGGCGCCGGTTTGGTGGGCCTGATCCACGCTTACGATCCGAGCGTGATAGTCCTTGGCGGTGGCGTCATGGCAGCGCGCGACCAGATTCTGCCCTTTCTGATCGACTATGTTGAGCGTCATGCCTTCACGTGGTGGGGAAAGCCGGAACTGCGCGCTGCAACGTTGGGCGCCGACGCCGCTCTGTATGGCGCCCTGCCTCTGCTGGATGAGCGGCCATGAGTTTCGCCAATTACGACCTAACGCCCATAAATCAAGCCGAGGGCCGCGCCTTTTGCGGCTGGGTCGCCGTGGCGGAAGCGCTGTCTCAACGTGTTGTCAGCACTCGGCACTGCATGGTTGTGGAGCTTTACCCCGGCGCAGATGCCGCGGAAATAAGGGCGGGATTGGAAGCCGAGATAACCTTTGATCACGTTGTCGAGGTCGAATCCTACTACAAGTCGCCTTACGAAATCGATGCGGCGCTGGCGCCTTTTCTCGGCGACGATCCGGTTTTCGGACGCCTCAATGACTTCGAAATTAGGGACTTCTTCGATACCCAGGCCCTGGAGATAGCGCAGGAGCAGTGCCGGCGATCAGGCACCATACTTGTTATAGGTACAGGCGCAACGGTCGTGTGTCCGCACGGCGATCAGCTGGTATACGTCAACATGGCCAGATGGCCGCTGCAACTTCGCTTCCGCGAGGGACGAGCGTTCAATCTCGGTACGCGGGGTCGTCCGGAAAAAGCGACGGTGTTGTACAAGCGCGCTTTTTTTGCCGACTGGCGCGCAGCCGACCGGCTCAAAACGCATATAATGCCTGCCATGGACTGGCTGATCGACGGCAATGCTGTTGGGGCGCCTGTCATGGTTCCAGGCGTCACCTATCGCAACGCCATGCAAGCCATCACGAAGCGGCCATTTCGCGTAAAACCTTATTTCGACGCCGGTCCATGGGGTGGCCAGTGGATGCGCAAGACCTTCGGCTTGCCCGAAGGCCCAGCCAACTACGCCTGGTGCTTCGACTGCGTCCCTGAGGAAAATAGCCTCCTCTTGTCATTCGGTGGGGCCGTCTTCGAAGCCCCGGCCATAGACGCCGTCCTGATCGAGCCAGCCCGTCTGCTCGGACACGACGTCTTCGACCGCTTCGGAGCAGAATTCCCCATCCGCTTCGACCTGCTAGACACGGTAAAGGGTGGCAATCTATCGCTCCAGGTGCACCCGCGGACGGCGTACATCAAGGACAAATTCGCCGTCGCCTACACGCAGGATGAAAGCTACTACATGCTGGCCGCTGAGCCGGATGCGACGGTCTATCTTGGTTTGAAGACGGGTGTCGAAAAGGAGGCCATGGCTTCCGACTTGAGAGCAGCGCAATCTGGTGGCCCCGCCTTCCCTGTTGAAAGCTACGTCAACCGGTACCCGGCGCGCACGCATGACCACTTTCTCATTCCCGGCGGCACGGTGCACTGTTCGGGCGCCGGCGGCGTTGTTCTCGAAGTCAGCGCCACCCCGTACATCTTTACCTTCAAACTGTGGGACTGGGGCCGCCTCGGTCTCGACGGCAGACCGCGGCCGATCCATATCGACCACGGCTTGGCCAATGTCGCTTGGGAGCGCGATACGGAATTTACCAGCCGGGAGCTCGTCAACGCGGTCGAGCCTTTGGCGTCCGGTGAAGGCTGGCGAGAGGAACGGACAGGGCTACATACCCTGGAATTCATTGAGACACGCCGACACTGGTTCGAAGGTCCAGTCCCGCACGACACGGATGGTACAGTGAACGTGCTCAACCTGGTCAGCGGCGAAGCCTGCACGGTGGAAAGCCCGGACGCGCGGTTCGCGCCTTTCGAGGTCCACTATGCCGAAACGTTCATCGTCCCGGCCAGCGTCGGAAACTACATCATAAAACCAAAGGGCAAGGGGCCGCACGCGACCCTCAAAGCCTTCGTTCGGAGGGAACACATATGAGCCGGACAACCGGATCGCCGCTATACGTCCTGATGGTGTCGCTGGTCGCCGCACTTTCTGGACTATTGTTTGGCTACGACACCACGATCATCAACGGCGCCCTCGTCTTTCTGCGCGACGCGTTTCACATGACGACCGAACAAGTCGAATACGCTGCCTCGGCCTTGCTTGTCGGCTGCCTGTTCGGCGCGGCAACGGCCGGCGGACTTAGCGACCGGTTCGGTCGCAAATGGGTGCTTGCCTTGACGGGCGCTGTCTTTGCCATATCGTCGATACTTACCGCCCTGCCCCATTCCCTACTCATGTTCGTCGCCGCCCGCTTTGTGGCTGGCCTGGCCATCGGCGTAGCCTCGGTCATCGCGCCTATGTACATTGCCGAGGTGGCTCCTGCCCGAGCGCGCGGCTTCCTGGTCAGCCTGAACCAACTGATGATCGTCAGCGGCATCCTGGCCGCCTACGTCGTCAGCTACTTTCTCAAAGATTTTGGGGCGCTCAGCTGGCGTCTAATGTTCGCCTCCGCCGCAATCCCGTCGCTGGCCTTGATGCTCGGCGTATTGGCCATTCCCGAAAGCCCGAGATGGCTGATGAGTAAGGGACGAGAAGACGCCGCCCGTGCCGTGATCCACCGCGTCGAAAGCGCCGCCGTATCCGAAACCGATATCGAAGCCATGCGCCACCTGACCGGCCAGGGCGAGGACGGCTGGTGGTCGAAACTAGCGCGTGTGCCCAAGACCCGGATGATGGTTGCCCTGCTGGTTTGCGTCTTCAGCCAGATTACCGGCATCAACGCGATCCTCTACTACGGCTCCATCTTTATCACCGACCACATCACGCATGATGTGGGTTCGTCGCTGGGCATCAACGTCGCTATTGGCGCAGTGAATTTCGTTTTCACCATTGTCGCGATGGCTCTTATTGATCGCGCCGGGCGCAAGGCTCTGCTGCTTTGCGGCGCCTTGGTGATGAGCGTCGCTATGTTCGGCCTGATGGCGCTGCTTGAAAGCCGATCGACCAATGTTGCGCTGATCGTCGGCTGCATCCTGGCCTATATTGCCGCCTTCGCCACCAGCTTCGGCCCCGTCACCTGGGTCCTGATCTCCGAGCTCTTCGATACCAAAAGTCGGGCTACGGTCATGTCGATCGCGACGGCGGTCCTGTGGCTTTCATGCCTTGGCCTGACCTCGACTTTCCTGACCGTTGTCAAGGCGCTCGGAATTGCCGGGGCCTTCGGACTATTCGGAGGCGTCTGCTTCCTCGCACTGGTTTTTGTCTGGCTTGCGGTGCCGGAGACCCGGGGCGAGGTCCTCGATGTGCACACCGAAACCTAAGAGAACCAAAACCCTATGCCAACGTCCAATTTTTTGGCCCTCGTCGTTGCGGCCCTACCCGCGGCTGCGGGTGCAGCCCCACTCGTTTGTGATGTCCGCGACTATGGCGCCAAGCCAGACGGGCTTACCGTCAACACGGCATCGATCCAGGCCGCGATTGACGCCTGTGGAGACAGAGGCGGCACCGTCTATCTTGGCGCCGGGATGTGGATCAGCGGCACCTTAAAGCTAAAAAGCCATATGACCCTCAAGCTTGACCACGGCGCTATTCTGGCCGGCAGTCAAAACGTAGCGGATTATGTGCCTGGCGCATCGGTCGGCCTGGGCGATGTCTACGGCACCAACTTGGCTGGCGAAGGCCGCTCGGCAGGTCTTCTCGTCGCCCGGAACGTCGAAGACCTGACTATCGAAGGACCTGGCACAATAGACGGCCAGTCTGGCGCCTTCCTGTCCAACGACCTGCACGCGCCGCGCGACTACTCGCCAGCTGCCGTCCGAAACCCGCAGGGGTTCGAGGCCGCGATGCATGACAGAAATTTCGGTCCTTTCGAAATCTCGCCGGCCGGCCGGCCCGGCGTACTGGTTCTGATATTCCATACAAAGGACGTCAGCCTTCGCGATTTAAACCTGCGCGACTCACCCAACTGGACCCTGGTCCTGCAGGATATCGACCGCGCCTTTGTCAGCGACTTCAGCATCATCAACGACCCGCTGGTGCCGAACAATGACGGTATCGACTGCATGTCGTGCCGCAATGTCCATATCGCCAACGGAACGATCCGCACCGGCGACGACGACATCGTGCTGGTCAACGGCGAAGACATCACGGTGTCCGGAGTTTCGATGTATTCGCGCTCAGCGGCGGTCCGCCTGGAAAGCACGCAGCGCTCGCTCCTCGACAACCTGACCATCGAGGCCAATCGCGGCCTCGCCGTTTTCGCCAGCCGTCCGATCACGCGCCCGACCGACGGCGTAATCTTCTCCAACATTGTCATCCGCACGCACCTGATGCCCGGGCACTGGTGGGGCAAGGCCGAGCCGATCTATATTTCGGTTCAGCCCTGCCAGGGCCCCTGCGCCGGCGGCGTACGCAATGTCGCCTTCAGCAATATCGAGATCGACGCCGAGGCGGGCATCATGATCGCCGGCGCCCAGGGCCTTCCGGTAAGCAACGTGCAACTGCGCGACATCCGCCTGCGCATGGTGGCGCCGGATGCGCGTCTGTCCACGGCGATCGGCGGCAATTTCGACCGGAGATGGACGGCGGCCACGCCGGAAACGGGAATTGTCACGCACGACATCCCGGCGATCAGCTGCGAGGACACACAGGCCCTGTCGCTGCGCAATATCGACATCGACTGGGGCAGCGGCCTACCGTCCTACACGACGGCCGCGGTTGATTGCAGGCATTTCTCGGGCCTCGACATCGACGGTCTGTCCGAAACCGGCCCTGTCCCAGCTAGGGGGGCCGGAATTGTCCTTGTCGATGGCCAGGGCGACCGGCTGCGGCAGCTGAACCTTAGCCGAACGCGGCCACAAGTCGAGCGTGCCCAGGACAACGCACTGGCAAATCGCACTAAAATCAGATAGATACGGAAACTCGACATGCCGAAGCTGAACAGACGTACCTTCATCCTGTCGTCGGCGGCCGCCGGTGCATTGACCGCCGGCAATGCCACGGCGAAATCGCAACTGCCTTACCAGGACGCGTCGCGGTCCCCGCAGGAGCGGGTTTCGGACCTTCTCGGCCGGATGACGCTCGAAGAAAAATTGGGCCAGATCATGTGCTTCGCCGAGGCGCGCGCCATGGAGGACGGCAAGGGGTTTTTCGACGCCCGCAAAGCGTCGCAGGTTTTTCCGGACGGCATCGGTCACGCCGCTTCGGTCGGCTTCTATTCCGGACGCGATCCGGACAAGCCACAGCGGGATCCGTTCGCTATGGCGACCTATATCAACGCCCTGCAAAAGTGGGCCATGCTAGACACGCGTCTCGGCATCCCCGTCCTGTGCCACGAAGAGGCACTTCACGGGCATCGCGGACAGGGCGCCACCATGTTCCCGCAAGCCATCGGCCTGGCCGCGTCGTTCGACCCTAATATGGTCACGCAGGTGTTCTCCGCCACCGCCGCCGAAATACGAGCACGCGGCGCGTTCATGGTGTTGACGCCCGTCGTCGATGTGGCGCGCGACCCTCGGTGGGGCCGCGTCGAGGAGACCTATGGTGAGGATCCCTATTTGTGCGGCGAGATCGGCCTGGCAGCCGTTCGCGGCTTCCAGGGTGACACGCTTCCCCTGAAGCCGGGCAAGGTCATCGCCACCTTGAAGCATTTCGTCGCCGACGCGGAATCGGTCAACGGGACCAACACCGGCCCGGCGCAAATGGGCGAACGCCAGCTGCGCGAAGTCCATTTGCGGCCGTTCGAGCGGATCATTCGGGCCGTGCCGATGCGGTCGGTCATGGTGACCTATAACGAAATCGACGGCGTCCCTTGCGCCGCCAATCCTTGGCTTTTGAAAGACGTCCTGCGCGAAGAATGGGGCTTTGAGGGGGTGGTGGTCTCCGACTACAATTCCATCCAGGAAATGGTGTCGATGCACGAACGCGCAGCCGACAAGCCCGCCGCCGCCGCCCTAGCGCTGAACGCCGGTGTCGACGTCGAGATGCCGGACCCGCAAACCTATATGTACTTAAAAGATAAACTGGCGTCGGGCGATGTGACCATTGATCGGATCGACGAAGCTGTCGGGCGCGTTCTGCTGACCAAATTCGAAGCCGGCTTGTTCGAGAATCCGTTCGTCGACGCCAGGGCGGCCGCCGGCCATGTCAATACACTGCAATCGCGCACCCTCGCGGTCACGGCCGCCGAACGTTGCCCGGTCCTGCTGAAGAATGCGAACCGTACACTTCCGCTCGACCCTGCACGAACAAAACGGCTCCTAATCGTGGGCAGCGCGGCGAAGGACACGCCGGTCGGCGGCTACAGTGGCCAGCCGCCCTATATCGTCAACGTAATAGACGGCCTGAAGGCCGTCGGCGGCTTTGATGTCGCGTACAGCGAAGGCGTACGCGTCACCGACGGACACACCTGGTACGGCGACGACATCAAATGGACGCCCGATAGCGTCAATGACGGCCTGATCAAGGCCGCCGCCGCCGATGCGCAGGATGCCGACCTCATCGTCATGGTCCTGGGCGCGAACGAAAACATCATCCGGGAGGCGTGGACCGCGCCGCACAAGGGCGACCGTTCGACGCTCGATCTCATGGGCCGGCAAAACGATCTGGCCGAGGCCATGTTCGCCACCGGCAAGCCGGTCGTGGCGGTCCTGCTAAACGGCGCTCCCCTGGCTGTCAATCGCCTGGCCGCGAAGGCGGATGCCCTTCTGGAAGCTTGGTATAACGGCCAGGAGACGGGGACTGGGATTGCCCATATCCTGACAGGGCGCGCCAATCCCGGCGCCAAGCTGCCGGTGTCGATACCGCGTAACGCCGGCCAGCTGCCCGTCTACTACAACCACAAACCGACCGCCCGCCGCAGCTACGTCGATGGCGACACGGCGCCCCTCTTCCCGTTTGGCTTCGGCCTCAGCTATACGACGTTCGACATTTCCGCTCCGCGCCTGGCTGCGGAATCGCCGGCCGGCCAGTCCGTGACGGTCTTGGTCGACATAGCCAATACGGGCGATCGCGACGGCGAAGAAGTCATCCAGATCTACATTCATCACCCGTTTGCCTCGGTGACCTTGCCGGTCAAGGAATTGAAAGCCTTCCGGCGCGTTTACCTGAAGGCCGGCGAAAAGCGGACCCAGACCTTCATTCTCGACGCGGAAATCTTCGGGTATTGGAACGACCGCATGGTCTTCGCCATCGAGCCGGGCCGCTACGAGATCATGGCGGGCAACAGTTCCGACGCGGTCAAAAGCGCCGCGCTGCACCTCGTTTAAGGAAGACAAGGCCATGCCGCCGAGCCGCAGACATTTCCTGGGAGGCTCGGCGCTGGCCGGGCTGGCGCTAGCCGGCCGGCCTGACACCGGCCACGCTTCCGATGTCGCCATCGTCCCGGCAAGCGCGCTTCCGGTCGGGGTCTCCGACTGGCAAAGACCGCTGGATCTCACGCCCGCCAAATGGGTTTGGTATCCCTCTGGCCGATGTTTGCAGAACACCTGCATTCTGTTCCGCAAAACCTTCGACCTGACGGACAGCGTCGTCAAATGTTCCGGCTGGCTACTGGCCGAAAGCCGCTACAAACTGTTCGTAAACGGACACTACGTGCAGTTCGGGCCGGCGCCGTCCGACCCGCGTTTTTCGGAATGCGATCCACTGGACGCCATCAAACCTTGGTTGAAGCCCGGCCGGAACGTCATCGCCGTCCAGGCATTGTACTTTGGCCAGGGTGATGGAACTTGGCCGCTCGGCAAGCCGGGGCTTATCTGCAATCTTGCCATCGAAACGGCAGACCGCGTCACGACGACGGTGCTGTCAGACCGGTCATGGCAGACCCATCTGGCGCGGAGCTGGAAGCCTGGGCAATACAAACGCTGGTACCTGCGCGCGCTACAGGAAGAGCGCGACGAACGGCTATTCCCATCGGACTGGGATACTGCGGGCTTCGAGACCGTCCGGGACTGGCGTCCGGCAGCCGAGCTCGAGGGTGCCGCCGACAAGCCCGCCCTGTGCAACAGCTATCCGGAATATCAGTGGGAAATCTTTGGGGATGCAAAGACCTGTTCACTGCGGCGGCGCAGCGTCGCCATGCCAACTGAGTCCTTTGTCGCCGTAACGGACATGCCAGAGTCGGCCTGGATCGACTGGAAGGTTCCGGCTGAAGATTATTTCGACATGCTCGTGCCCGACGCCTTCGACGTTGTGCGTGAGCCATCGTGTGATTACGGCGATGGATCGGGAACGATCCGCTCACGCGGCGCACTAGCGGCAATTCTGACCTTTCGGTTTGCCGAGCAGGCCGTCGGCTGGCCGGTCTTCGAAATCGACGCGCCGGCGGGAACCGTCGTCGAATTGCTGGTGCACGAGGCGCACCAGGTCGGCGGGCCGCCGATCATGAACTCGCATTTCCATTCGTGGACGCGGTTTATCTGCGCGGAAGGGCTGAACAGGTTTGAGACCTTCGACTTCGAAAGCTTCCGCTGGCTGCAACTGCACGTCCGCAATTACAACCGCCCCGTGGTTGTCCGTCAGGTAGGAATTCGCCGTCGTGAAATGCCCTGGCCCAACCGGTCCCAGATCGTTGTCGACGACCCGAATGTCCAGACGGTAATCCGCGCCGCGGTGAACACCCTGTCAAATTGCGCGCAGGAAACGATCGTCGACGGCATGGGCCGCGAGCGCCAGCAATATAGCGGTGACGGTTCGCACCAGCTCCACGCGCTTTATTCCAGCTTCGGCGAAACTCGGCTGCCCGGCCGGTTCGTCAACACCTTCGGACAAGGCCTGGCGCTGGCCGGGTTCTTCTTCGACAGCTGGCCAGCCTACGACCGGCTGGCGCGGACCATGGAACGCCAACTCGACCTGACGCAGTGGGGTCCGATTCTCGACCACAGCGTCGGCTTCTGTTTCGACTGCTGGTATTACCACCTTTACACCGGCAGGCTTGAGGCGCTTAGGGAGACCTTCCCCAGGCTTCTCATCTTTTTCAACTACCTGCAGAGCATCCGATCGAAGGATGGTCTTGTCCCTGTCCAGGATCTGGGTTTGCCGACCGTATGGATCGACCATGAAGCCTACCGGGCGCAGCGGGACAAGCAGTGCGCTTTCAATCTTTACATCGCCGCCATGTGCGAGCACGCCCTCGCCCCGCTGGCCGAGGCCTTTGGTCAATTGCCGCAGGCCGTGAAGATCCGGCAGTTCGGCGCAACGGTCAGGGCAGCCGTGGTCAAGACCTTTTGGAGCGCGTCGGACCGCTGTTTCATAAATAACCTGCCATGGCAGGGAACGGACAGGGAAAAGCGCTTTTGCGACCGGGCACTGGCGACTGCGGTGCTGTACGATCAATGTCCCGGCCACGACATTACCGCAGCTCACGAAAAGCTGAAGGCTATGCCCTCGGACACCGGCCGCTCCTATCCCGCCAATGCCATCTGGCGGTACTGGGCGTTGGCGAAACTGGGGGAAGCCGATATTATTCTCGATGAGTTGGCGACGCGATGGCGCGCCATGGAGTCAGTCGGAGAGAACAATACGCTACAGGAATTCTGGCACGCGGAGAAGGACGGCACGGCGCAATGGAGCCACTGTGCGGTGGCGCCGCTAATTATTATGCACATGGGAATGGCGGGAATCGTCCCGACCACGCCCGGATACCGGACCTGCGACATCAAGCCCCAGCCCGGACGGCTAACCACGATGACCGTCGTCACGAATACGGTCGCCGGTCCGGTCGTAGTGGAAACGAAGGGTCCTAAAGGCAAACGGCTTTTGACGCTGGACGTGCCCGCCTACGTCACGGCTAGGCTGCTTCTACCTGCCGGTGAAAACATCGACCTGCCCCCGCTCAACGCCGACTCCGGTGAAAGCGGCTACCTCATCAAAGGACCAGCCCGCCTTTCATTTGACCTTCGGATGCTTTGAGCAAAAAAAACGCCGCAACTGCAGTTTGCGGCGTTTCAGGTCCAAATGCACAGTTCGTTGGGAGAACGCTGCAACACAAAGTTAGAATATTTTAGTCAAACTGGAAAGAAATAAATTGGTCAAAACATATATTTATTGACTATATTATATGATTACGGAAATTCGTTGTTGTCATTTTCGACGCTTATTCATTAAATATTTTAGTGGTTCAGTAAATATATGGATTTGTCTTTTTTTTCACAACATTTAGTACAAAATAGGGCTTTCAAGCCATCCGGAAATCAAAATGTTTACGGTGATCTGCAAAAACCGTCATCGCCCGTCTTGCGGCGCCGGCATCACCTTTTCTGATCGCCTCAACTATATGTCCGTAATGCACCGCCATTACACCTGCATCCATGATTTCAACTTGAAAGATGCGGCGCATGATCGCGTTGAAGGAAGAATAGAGGGCTAGCGCGATTTGATTATTCGCGCTCAGGGTCAGGATTTCGCTGAAAAGAAGTCGCCCCTCGGCAGCGCCAACCGGGTCAAATTCTGCGCGTTCGATTTGCGCGCAGGCCGCAGCCAAGGCCGCGACGTCATGCGGTGACGCCGATATTGCAGCAGCGGCGGCCAATTCGGGATCCAGCGCATATTGAACCTGAGAAAAACTCCTCGCTATTGCAAGGAAGGCGTCTGGCATTTCCGACACCCAGTCCAAGACCTCCACGTCCAACAGATTCCACATCTGTTCGGGAAGGACCTGAAAGCAGGACGGCCCCCTCCGCGCTATCAGCCGTTTCGACAGCAGTATGGCCGCGACCATATCAATCGTTTCGACGTCGGCGCCGTACTGCTTGCATAAGTCCGCTCGTGCCGGAAGGTGCATGCCGGCCGTGTACGCCCCTGAAAGGATCAACTTGGCCAGAAGGTAGGAAATTTGCTCGTGCTTCAGGTACGTAACCGGTCGAAAAGGTGTGCAGTCGTCCATGCAGGCCCCCTGTATGCAGCCCAGCATCGACCATAACCGCCCAGATGGCGTTCAGAATTTCAGCGGTCGAAATATGTACGCCAAACGTTTAATCTGAAGCGCCTGTTCGGTAAGCGCTCGGCGTCAACCCGGTCAACCGGCGAAACGTCGTAGCGAAATGCTGACTCGACGAAAATCCAAGGTCTGCCGCGATCGCCGTGATGCTGACGCCATTTTGCCGGAGTAGGGCTTTGGCCGCACGAACGCGCTCTCTGGCGCGGAAATCGGCGATCGACAGGCCGACCACAGTTGTAAAATGACGATTTAGACGCTCGAAGGTTAGCGGACTTAGACCGAGGACCTTGCCCACTGCTCGCGAGTCCCCCAGGGTTGCGCGTACGTTGTCCTTAATGTTTTCGATTTGCGATCCGGCGATCTCGGGCGTAGCGGCAGTAGGCTGTCGCTCGACAAGGTTTTCTGCAGAGCGAATTAGGCCGATGATCAGCGCCTGGAGCGCGACCTGTGCGGCCAATCGCGCAATCGATTCATCGGGCCTGGCAGCACTTGCTTCCACGTGCTCGCGCAGGAGATTGCGGAACGCCGGCTCGATGCTATCATTCGCGCGCCATTTGTGAAACGGCAAGCTGCCGAGGCTGTCGGCCAAGGGCAGGTATTGGTCCGCTTGCAATCCAAGCCATCGCCCTTCGATGGGACACGGTGCCAAAAGCAGCCAGTAAAGCACGCAAGGTTGCATGGCTTTGTCGAGCCCCTGGTGCAACTCTCCGGGACGGGTCACGAAGAGATCGCCGCCACGCAGGACGTAGTCGTTTTCTCCGGCGGACCATTCGACTTCTCCGTCCACTATGAGACAGATCTCATAAAAACCGTCGTGTAGATGCGGCGAGAGATGCAGCGGCTCGGCCTGGCGAAACCGGCTCCATCCGAGTGTCCCGATTTCTGCCAACAGCGTAGCCGCGCCCGTTTCGGGACCGAACACGGTCCTATCTGTATGAACGCGAGGGTCTGACATGTACATAATTCAGAAGCCTGTTTTTTGAACGACATCATGGGCGATACGCGCGACCATCCAGCCTCGAAATGATACCAAAAATCGCGGTGAGTAAACGGCATGATCAGGACCAACCGTCGGACGCTTTTTCAAATTGCCGCCGCGTCGGGCTTATCCGGATCTCTGGCGGGCAATACGGAGGGCGCCTGCCCGCCCCTTGGCGGCGACCAGATCCCGAACCCCATGTCGCCAGAGGCATTGTCGATGCCGCGCGGGCAAATATCATTTCGTGACAGAGACTTGAGGCTTTTCAACAACCGCGGCACGACGTCGTTTCGCTCCCGCACCGTAACGGGCCTGAAGGCGATGATATTCGTCCCGTTCAACATGTCCGATCCGCAGATCAATCCGCCGCTGTCCTTGTCGGATAGCGGACATTTCAATCTTTCGTTTCGTGAAGAAAAGACCGGCGCCCTTATCCAGGATATTCAGGACGAGTTTTGCGATCCCCTTTATCTCAACCAGAAGCTCGTCGGCGACAACACCTTGGGGCCGCACTACGCGCCGGACAAAAGTACGCTCCTTCTGCTTTACCAGGACGGTGTCTGGTCCCCCGAGACCTTTATGCGCCGCGGCACTTATCATCGGGTAGAAGGGGGGGAACTTATTTCGTTTGGTATGGAGTCGCGCGTATTTCTGTCTAATACGGATGACGAAATTTATCTCGAACTGGCTGTTGAAAACCGGCTGGACCGGGTGCTGACCTTGACCGCGATACCCGATCAGCCCAGGCCGGGTATGGTGCGACGCCCGTGTTTCATCCGTGAGGAAGGCGATTACCGGATCGAAGTCACCGGCGATGCGGGCGAAGCCGATGCGGACGGCTGGCGTCTTGTATTGCCGCCAAGGGAAACCGCGATCTATCGGTTTGCCCTCTCGATCCGAAAGCGCGACCAGGTACCGGAAACATCGCACTACAGGCAGGATTTAAAAGCAAAAATAGAGTTGAGCCGCGCGGCGACGGCTGCGCTCCTCGACATGGCCGAGCAGCGCCTGGCGCATGTCCAGACGCAAAACAGCGCGTTCGACGAATTTTACAGGCGGTCCGTCCTCAGCGTCCTGCTTTGTCGAAGAGAACGCGAAAACTACGTCGTATCGCCTTTCTACGATCTCGGCTTTTCGCGCGGCGGCGCCACTCCGTGGGACATGGCCTTTTCGTCCGCCCTGCTTGCGCAACTCGATCCCGAGGGGCTGAAGGGCATGTTGTTGGCATTCTTTTCTTCTGGCAGCGCCTTGGCGGCCAGCTGGTTGTCCTGGCAAGGGCAACCGTCGGGCTGGTACGCGCAAACACCCTTTTCGCTCTTCCAAATCGTTTGCGACTATATCCTCTACACGGGTGACGAAGCTTTTCTTGACGCGCGTGCAGGCGACGTTACCATTTTTGAAAGCCTGAAGAATGCCGCGGAAGAGCTCACCGGCTACATCGATGCGGATGGCCTTATTGACGTCGGGCCGGGCACTGGCAAGGTACTCGAAATCCGCACAGAAGGGTATCAACACGTTATTCCGACCATTAACGCGCTAGCGGCGGATTTCTTTGAGGACATCGGCGGCAGGTGTAAAACGCGTCGGATTGAAGGGGCGGCTCTGTACGAAGCGATTGCCGCACGCATGAAGTCTGCGATTGTGGCCCGGCTGTGGAATTCGCGCACCGGATGGTTCAATACCCGCTCCCCGGACGGCGCTTCCGAAACGGTTCTCAGCTACCATGTCTTCGACATGCTGGGCACACGCTCGACGGACCATGCTCACAAGATGCGTCTGGTTGAGCACCTGAAGGACGGCGAATTCCTGGCGCCCTTCGGTATGACGTCGATATCGCAGGCTGACTACATCCATTATGACCGCGAGGACTGCGACTGGGGTGGAGGCGGCCAGTACGTCGGTCAGCCGCTCAAAGTCGTCGAGCAACTTTTTCGTCTCGGCCTGTCGGACGCGCCGTGGAACCTGCTTAAGCGCTGCCTGCGCTGGGTCGAGCGCTTTCCATATTTTCCGCAAACAATTTACGGCGACGTTCTGGAGTTGCAACCCCACCAGGTCGACTGGCCTTTACAACTGTCCGCCGGCGCAGGCGCGCAGGCTATAATTCATGGCGTATTCGGTTTCCAGCCTCAAGACGACGGGACTGTGATAGTGGCGCCATGCTACGATCCCACCCTGGGCATCGCCGAACTTAGCCAGTGCCAGTTCAGAGGGCGCAACTATCGCATTCGCTTAGCGCGCAAAGGTTTCGAGGTGTGGCGCGACGGCGAATCGATCGGAAAGTCGCCATACCGTCCCATGCACGTCCGCACGCCATGAGTCACGGCCGCGTCGCCGACAGGACGAAATGCAGGTTTCCGCCCTGGATCAGGTCCGCGTGCGGCAGTTTCAGGTCGGTGACCGGCTTGCCATTAAAGGTGACCGAGCGGACATAATAGGCGCCGTCAGGCCCTTCGCTGTCGATGACCAGATCGCGCGCGCCGTACTTGACCGAGGTCAGGTGCAGCGTCGCCTTGTGGAACAAAGGCGAGGTCAAATCGTAGGCCGGTTTCACCGCGCACCCGCCCTGCTCTTCGAACAGGCCCAGCGCCGTCAGCACGTACCACGCCGACAGCTGCCCCTCGTCCTCCTCACCGACCCAGCCCTTGTACGGGCTGGTGTCGTAATCCTGGATCAGCACCTGGCGCACATATTTTTGCGTCAGGTCCGGCCGGCCCGACGCATTGAACAGGAACGGCATCCCCAAGGACGGTTCATTGCTCATATCGACGGCGTTGTGGTCGAACATGTCCTGGAGGCGCGTGTTGAACGCCTCCTTGCCCATCGCCCTGATCAGTCCCGGCACGTCCTGCGGCACGAAATAGGCGTAGGTTTCGGCATTGCCTTCCATAAAACCCGGCCCATTCCAACCGCCGACCGTGCCGAACAGCTTGGCGTCGAACGGCGCAACCCACGTGCCGTCGGCATGACGCCGCCGCGCCAGCCCGACCTGGGGGTCATAGGCATTCTTCCAGTTGCCCGACCGGGCCTGGAACATGCGCGCATCGGCGCGTTTGCCCACGGCCTGCGCCAATTGCCCGGCGCACCAGTCATCATAGGCGTATTCAAAGGTGTTCGACTGCGGCCCGACCTCATCGGCGACGTAGCCATGCTCGGCGTATGACGCATAGTGGCGGTTGCCGGCGAACTGCTGTGTGTCGATCTGCACGCCCGGCGTCGTCAGGTCGTGGCGGATGGCGGCATAGGCGCGCCCGGCATCGATTCCGGGCAGCCCCTTCTGGATGGCGGCGATGATCAGGCTGTTCTGATGCTGGGCGCCCATGATCGGCGAATAGCGCAGATTGACCGGTGCCGCCGGGATCCAGCCGCCCTTGTCCGCCAATTCGATCAGGCCGTTGCTGACCGAAACCGCCGTCTTCGGGTCGAGCGTGCTCCACATCGGCCCTTGCGTCCACTGCCAGCCCCAGGCGGCGTCCGATGAATAGACGTGGTCGGCCGGCGGCGACAGCTTCACGACCTCGCCCTTATAATCGCGATACTGGCCGTTGACGTCGTCGACCATCGCCTTGGCGGCGTAGACGCGGTAAAAGTCGGTATAGTAGGTCGCGACCTTGTCAGCGTCTTCGCGCGACACATCGACGATATCGAGCTTGTCCGCCCACGCCTTGACCGCGGCCTTACGCATCGCGTCGAAATCCCAGCCCAAATCTTTGGTTTCGGCCGTCAGGTTGAGGCGCGCATTGTCGAGGCTGACGAACGAAATCGCGCTGCGCAGCCGGACCTGCTGACCCGCCCGCGTCTTGAAATTCAGCACGGCGCCGGCCCCGCCCTTGGCATCGAAGCTGCCCGCCAGCGGCTTGATATCGGCATGACGCCGCCACGCCGTGCCGTAATTGGTGTCCGTGCCCTGGTACGGCGCATTGACCCAGGTCAGCACGTCATCGACCGGCGTGTCGGTCTCGATGACGAAATAGACGGTGAAGTTCGACGCGTAATTGCCGAACTGCGCCATCTCGCCTTCGAAGCGCGTCGGCGACACCTGGGTCAGGTGCAGCGCCGTGGTCTGGATCTGCTCTTCGGCCGGCGGATCGAAGTCGAGAAAGATATGCGCCTGGTCGCTTTGCGGGAAGGTAAAGCGCAGCAGGCCCGTGCGTTCGGTGGCGGTCAGCTCGGCCTTGACGCCGCTGTCGAGCAGATCGACGCCGTAATAGCCGGTCTGCGCCACCTCCGTCGCCTTGTCGATGCGCGACCGCCAGCCCGCCGTCCACATGCCGCCAAACGGCCCTTCGGGTGCGCCGGGCTGGAAACGCGACGACGACGGATCGAGGTTCAGCGCCCCGGTTGACGGCATGATGGCGAACGAGCGCATCGCCATATTGTGCAGCAGGGAAAAGCCGGAAATGCTGGCGACCGTATACTCATACCCTCCGTTCCACATCTGGCTCTGGTTGTCGGGGCTGAGCTTGACCATGCCCATCGGCAGGGTCGGCCCGGGAAAGACCATCCAGCGCGAATTCGATGTGCCCGCCAGCGGGCGAACCAGATCGGTCGGTTCCGCCGCCAACGCCTGGCTGCCCATCAGCGCCAGGGCCATCGCCGTCGTTGCCAGAAGCCTCATGACAATGCACCCCGAAACAAGGGTTCGAGTTCCGCGGCGATTGCAACGTGCTCTTCTGCGATTGGATGAGAATTCGACGGACGTCCCGGATAGTGCGCTATCTGTGCCCGGACGACCAGCGGCGAACTGGCGCGCCGAACGACTTCGTCCAGGTAGGCACCGCAGACCGTCCGCTTCGGGATATCGCCATCTGTTAACATGGGCGAATTGATTACGACGACGCGGGCGCGCGGCGCATCGCGCCGCACCTTGTCGATGAATTCGACGTAGGTATTGATGAAGTCGTTCTGGTCGGGAATGCCTTGGTTGAAATCGTTAGTGCCCAGGCAGATTCCAACGGCGTCGGGCACGTAATCCGCCGGATTCCAGATCAGGCCAGGCTCGTCGGGCGCCGCGCGGTCATAGAACTGCGGCGCGTTGTTGATCGCTTGGATACCCTGCCAATCTCGGTAGACGCCGCGACCGCCGTACGACACCAGGTGACACTGCGTGCCCAGCGTAGCGGCAAGGACCTTGCCGAAGCTCTTTTGCGCGTCGTTTACGGCCATGTCTTGACGTGGGTCGTCCCGTGTCACGTCAGTGCCGGCGCCGCAGGTGATGGAGTCGCCAATGAACATCAGCTTCTTCGCCGGCAAGGCCGGCGGCGGCAGAAAGCGGCCCTTATCGAGCGTGGCGCCGGCGATGTCCCACTGCCCTTCCCAGCTTTCGGTCCGCCGGGCGATCGTAACAGAATGGACGCCGTCAGCGCCATCAAACACGACAAGGTCCTTGGCGCCAGTCGCTAAGCGGACGACTTTGGGCGACGCACCGTCGACCGAGAGATCGAGAAACACGTTTTCACTCGATGCGGTCGTCTTGAGGACAAGACGCGACCCGTTGAAATTGATGCGTAGCACGACACCGGGAAAGCTGGCACGCACGAAGAGCGTACCGTCCGCCGTCTTCATGTCGGCCGTCCGGCCCTCATAGCTCATGATCGGATCTCGCGGCCCGCGCGTTAGCGGATCTGAATCGGCCGGAATTTTCGATTTTGCCAACGCCGGAGAAGCGGCCGCAAATACGGCTGCGCCTGCCAACAGGCCAAATTGTCTGCGGTCCGTTTTCATATTGTCTCCTATCTCAGTATTCTTTGCCCGGCGGAGCTTACCTAACCATCTACGCAAATAAGCAAACTCCGTAAAGTTCAAAATACAGCATTCAGAATGATATTGCACGATTATACCCGTGACTATATAATATGATTAGAGTATAAAATAAAATATATTGAAGCCGTGGCAGTGCAAAATGTTCGCCCGAAAGCTCAATGGCGCACCTTAGGCCCACTACAGTTTCGCGCCCTACCCTGCCGCTTCTATGAAGACCTGCCTGTCGTCCGCAAAGATTGTCGGCCAATCTTTGGAAAATGTATCGAGGTGCTGAGTTGCCGCGATACGCTCGTGGTCTGGACCTTCTGGACCCTGCGCCGAACGTGAAAAGACTCACGTCGACAGTCAACACGATGCTGGACAAGGGCATTACCCTGCACGTGCTCGGCGGCGATACGGCCCGGCAATTCCGGCAACCGAAGTGTCCAGACAGATATTGAAGGCTTTAACCAATTTCGAACGCGCCCGCATGGACAGGAACCCGCCGGCAAGAGCATCGGCGTGCGTCGAGTATCGGCGCCCGAGCCACCCATTGCGCAAGTCGGCAAAGCGATTGCGCGAAGCAAGCGCAGGCGTTAGAAAATTCGAAGGACAAATGTCAGCCAGCTGTGCTCTGAGCTCTGCGTCACCAGCGGCATACCTTAAACATACCTAACGGCGCTGGGCGAACTTCGGCCGGAAGCGTCCGTCCGCATTACTCACCAGCATGTACGCCGGCTTGGAAAATCTGAAAGTCCGGTCTAATTTTATGAATATCGGACGCGTACCCCTCTGCTCAGGCCGAAAAATTCACCCCTGGCAACCTTGAAGATAAGGCTGATCCGGCGCTCCGTCCTGGCGCCCTCCGGTTTCAGAATCAGGCTCAGTCGCGCATCCGTCCTTTCCGGCTTGGACGCGACGTGTATTCCGTCGACATAAACTTCGGCGGCGCCTGTCACTCCGAAAAGGTCGATCGTACCGCCATCGCGCCTGACGTTGGCGTGTGGCGTAAAGCTGGCGGCGCACAAGACATGACCCTCGCCTTGCCAAGCCTGCAGGAGCGAGCCCGTGCGGAAATAGTGCCAGCCGGTCAAGTCGTCCCCGTCAGGAGCCGCCTGAGGATCAGGCGACTGCGCCGTTGGGTCGTGATAGATCCAGCCACCGACCGTCTGGACCGACTGGGTCGTCGCCTGAGAGGGCCTTGGCGCAGCGGGGATTACGGCCAGGTTCAGGCGCGTCGGCTCGAGCCCTGGCGCCGACGCTGTGAGCGTAAGCATGCCCGACATCCCTTCCTGGCTCCGCACGATGACCTGTGCCAAGCCGTTGAACAGGCGTCTGCGGCTGGATTTATCGGGTTCTAGGCTGTTAGGGTTTCCGTTGCCGACGCCGATGATCGCACCATTCTCGATCGAGAAGGTGACATCATGGTCCGCTACTGGCACTGGGCGGCCGCGATCGTCCAAGGCCTCGACCGTCAATGGCTGAGCGTCCAGCCCGTCCCCGAGCATGTGATCGCGGAAGGGTGTCAGACGTAACCGCACAGGCTTGCCCGTCGTTTCCACGGCATAGGTCGATACGGGTTTGCCATCGCGATACCCGACGGCATGTAGGCGGCCTGGCGCATAGGGTACTATGTACGTGTTCATCCAGTCCCGATCGGCCTTTTGGCGGCCCATCGACTTTCCGTTAAGGAAAAGTTCGACCTCGTGCGCATTCGAGCAGACCAGTACCTTGATCGCTTGACCTTCGCGGCCCTCCCAGTTCCAGTGCGGCGCAACGTAGAGGACTGGGACGTCCTCGGTCCATTGCGCCTTATGGATCCAGAAAGCTGGCTTTTCGAAACCGCATGAGTCCATGATGCCGTAGAACGACAGGTTCGACGGAAAAGTATATGGCGTCGGCTCGCCGCGATAGTCGAACCCAGACCAGACGAAGCTAGCGGCGATGAAGCGGCGGTCGCGGATCGGCTTGGCGGCGTTGCGGTGGCTGGCGCCCCAACTGTTGGGATCATCGAGCGATGCGATGTGCCGGCCGGCGGCATCGGTAACGTAGCAACCGCGCTCGCCCAGCGCCGAAGTGTCTTCAGACGAAATCATTGGTTTTTCGGGAAACGCTTTGTGAAAGGCGTCGTACATGCCGGAATTGTAGTTGAAGCCGACGACATCGACTGCCTGCGACACGTTGACGGGCGCCAGATGGCCCTCGTTCATGGCAGCGGTTACCGGGCGGCTGGTGTCCAGCCGCTTGACCTCGTGCACCATGCGGCGGACCATTTCGTAACCAGCCTCCGTGGCCTGCATCGGCTCTTCGTTGAATACTGACCAGAGAATCACACAAGGGTGGTTACGATCGCGACGTACCATCCAAGTCAGTTGCGAGATATAGTCGGCACTCGGGTTGAAGACCCGGTTCTCGTCCATGACCAGAAAGCCAAAGCGGTTGCACAACTCGTAGAAATAAGGAATCTGGGCGTGATGCGCACAGCGAATTGCATTGCACCCCAAATCTTTCAGGCGGCGCAGCCGGTATTCCAATATACCATAAGGCACTGCGACGCCGACCCCGGCGTGGTCTTGATGGATACAGACACCGTTGATTTTCAGCGGCTTATCGTTGAGATAGAACCCTGTTTCGGCATCGAACAGCTGGGTCCGGAAACCGGCATCCGTTGCCAGGGCGTCGATTACCTCTCTGCTTCTGACAAGCCGGACTTCGACACGATAGAGCTCGGGAGTGTCCGGACTCCACAGTCGCGGGGCGTCAACATCAATCGTGAAATGCGCCACTGCGCGATCAAGTGGTTGCGCCCGAGCATCGGCGGTGGCTCCAGTCACGCGCCGTGTCCCGTCGAACAACTCAACAACGACTGAAACCACCTCGTCCTTCGCGCCGCTGTTTTCCAGCGTTATTTCAACCGGAATCTGCCACCGCCCGTCCACCCTCACGGGATGCGCGAAAACGCCATCCGTGACGATATGGACCGAATCACGCTTGACCAGCCAGACGTTGCGATAAAGACCGCCACCTTCATACCACCAGCCTTCCATGGCGTCCGCATCGGCCCTCACGGCGATCGTATTGTACTCTTCGCCGAAGGTGGCATAGGGGGTGATATCGATGGTCACGGCGTTATAGCCGCTCCAGTTATGCGCTACCGGGATGCCGTTGAACCAAACTGTCGCATGCGTAGCGATCCCGTCGAAGGTAAGTTCAAGGTGCTTGCCGTGGTCGCCGGGATCAAGTCTCAGAACGTTGCGGTACCAGGCAATGCCGCGTTTGCGATAACCCTGCGCCTGATTGGCATCCGACGTGACGGGCCGGTAGACGGCGAAATCGTGGGGCAGGCCTACCTCAAGCCAGGCGGAGTCATCGAAGCTGGGCGCTGCCGCGCCGTTGGCGGCACCTGCCTTGGCGTTACGGACGGTGTCTTCTTGCGTAAGGATGGACGGATCGACGACTTCACCGTCGAAAAATCTCCACCCCTTATTAACAGACAAAGTCTCGCGTCGGGATTTGGGCTGGACGAGGGCGGAAACCAATCCACCTATATCGTCCGCCCGTCTCTCAGCGCCTTGGGTCGAATTGGCAAGAACACTGCTAGCCAAGACTACAGCTGTTGAGCCCCATAATAATTCTCGCCGGTCCATATGCGCCCCCTTTTTATGAGGGTTTGAATTTCGCAATAATAAAAGTCAACGTATTTATTGATGAAATATTATAATATGACTACATTATAAACTAGCATTACTTGAGATTTGATTGAACGGCTTTTCCAGAAATGTTGCAATGAACCCAAAACTGTTCGTTGGATCGCGACCTAGCAACGCCAGGGTCGGGACATGGCCGGTTTCCTGCGTAGCTATTGCCATGGCTGCCTTGCGGCCGGCAACCTCGTCAGTGCCTTGAGCCGCCTCGTGGGCGTTTCTTGCAATGTCGGAAGTGGCCGCAGCCTGTTGCTGCATAACGTCTGATATAGCCTGGGCGAGCCGCCGCGCTCCTCGATTGGTGTCCTTGGAAGGCTAAATTTATCACGCGGGAGTCACCTGACGTTCTTTTCTAGCTCGAAAAAAAGATGCGTGTAGCCCGATATGGCGAGTGCAATTTCCGCCCCTACGCCAGGTCTGTCGAAAACCTGTGCAAAGCCACCTTGTGACGCATCACCCAAAGCATAAGCTGTTGACGTGCCTGTCAGGCATAGCAACAAAATATAACGCCGCGGTCCTAATTGCTTCACGACCAATTTCGAGTCGGGACTTGCGATGGCAAGATCGCGAAAGCGGCTGCGTTCGCAAACAGTAAAATGTCTTTCAGTCACAATCATTCGTTCCGCACGGGCAGGCAAACCCGGGCAGCCTAAAATTACACCAAAGGTGCAAGTGTATTTGAATTTGGTAAGCAAACCCCCGAGGTAAACGCATACTAAAAAGTAATAGACATACAAATCGCACAAATGAATACGATTGATACGTTTTGTAGACAGCGTTACCGCTTCACAGGTCGTATAAACAAAAATACAACCAGATCAAGTATTAAAATATTTACTCGCGTTTTTCGTGCGCGACATAGACGACTTTAGCGCGTGACGCTAATTAGTTGCGAATGAACCGTACTTGTTCGATCACTGTTGATTGGCGGACCCGACGAGTAACCTTCCGTGGGCGGAGTCGCCTCCTCAAGACGACGCTTTCATAGAACCCGCTCGCAACTTCTTTCTCGCGGCGAAGCGAATTCCGGCGGCGGCAGCGTTGCAGGACGGGCCGAAGGATCAAACACCTTGAGCTTGGCCGGGTTGTCTTGGCGGTCCAGTGCCCGAGCGACCGACGCCTTGGCATCCTCCCGAAGTTTCTCGAACTGGACAACTTCCCAAGCGTTTCTGGTGACCGTTTGCCGCTCGGTGCCGGTTACATGCCCCTTCCCGTCTTTTAAATCTACGTCAACCTCGACGGGTTGGCGGCCGCGGAAAGCGACAGCAATCTTCTCCCCAGGCTCGGCGCCGGAAGCTTCCAAAGCCCTAGGTAGATCCACGCCCCAGACCTTTGACGAGTTCCCCTGATCGTCCCGCAGCGTCACGAAATGGCTTTTCTTTTCGCCGCGTTTGTCCTGGTAGGGCGCAGTGCCGACCTCCACAAGCGTGCCGACGTGGAGCCGGGTCGTCGTTAGCCGCTCATTCCCGAGTTCCACCGCCTTGGCTATTGCTTCCGGCGCATCGCCGCGGTGACGCATGACCGCCTCCATAGCGCGCAGAAACTGATCCTGGGCCGAGGTCAGTGGAATCTTCGGCTCCGGTTTGCCGTCCTCTTTCACGGGCGCGAAGCCCAGGTCATTCTGATTTGGCTGACGTCTGCCGCCATTGACCTGTTCGCCTATTGTGTTGACTTGCGCCGTAACTGCGCGCTCCGCGCGCACCTCTTCGAGCCTTGCCCGGTCGAGCTTTGTCGGCTGATAGCCGCTCACATCCAAATCCCGCAAGCTCGCCTGGAGCCAGGCCTCTTGTCGAAATTCCTTGGAGCCGGTGAGCTTGAGCGACGACCATCCTTTTGCCTCCGCAAGGTCAATCATCGAGCCCACGACTGCCGGTGTGTCATGTTGCGTTATCAGCTTCTTGTCGCGCGCTTCGAACGCAACATCACGGGTTTTGTCGCGGAAATGGTAGCGATCGTCCGCCTTCAAATATTGCTTATCTAAACCTTCCAGCAGCATGCGCGCTCTCGCCGCCTTCGGATCCTCACCGGGCTTTTCGGGAAGTGGAGAGGAAGATTCGGCTCGTGAAGGCGTGGTCGTGGCAGAGACAGGATCTATGTCACGATTGGATGATGATGCGCCCAATACCTGGCTCGCGTCTAAAAAAGGTTCGGCTCCCCCTCTCCGGCGCTTTCGTCCCGGCTCGATAGTGTTCAGATTGACGGTTTCCGGCTCGCGCGGCGCCGCTGGCAAGTCTAACGGTCTAGGGACAAAAGACGGTACGTGCTCATCCCAAATCCTGCCGGCGCGCCCATTATCGACGGCCGAAATCTTCATCAAGTCTTTGGAAATATCCTGGATCGCTGTCCGGGTTTCGCTGCGCGAAGCCACGTCGTGTGAACTGAAATTCTTCCACCTTACTGCATCAAAGCGCTCGCTAACGTCCGCGCTGAGTGCCTCGATATCGATAGCCTTGTCTTTAGGATTCACGGCCATGGCTGTCCTCTATGCGAAATGGATTTCGACGCGCCGGTTGGTGGCTCGTCCGGACGGGGTCCGGTTGTTGGCGACGAACGCCCCAGCGGACCGGACAAGAAGGCTGATGCGCTTAGGGTCAACGCCTTCTCCGACGAGGAAAAGCTTGACGCGCACGCCACGTCGAAGTGCCGCCGTCCAACTGGCCGGCGACGGCCGTAGACGATCTCCGCGGCACAAAAGGACGATCTGTCGAGCAGCTTTGGCTGACGCAACCAGCTGCGTTCGTTCAGCCTGCGATAGTGAGGCCAATCCAAGTGGCGCGGAGGCGTCCGACACGATCACGACGGTTAGGGACGCCGGGATGGCTGGCACGGTGTTGGCCGGGGCACGGTCCGGCAACACTTTGGGTTCCGCTCCTGAGGTGCTGAACCGCTCGCCAACCACCAGTGGCGGCTTGCCGGTGTCGGATCCCGAGCTCCTTAGACTGAGCATGGTCGCCGGCGAATTCGCAGGCCTCCTATCGAGCCCGATAGGCGCCCGCGGCGCGTCGGAACTGCACGCTGTCAAAAGGGTCGCGGCCGATCCCGCGATTAGCAAACCAAAGCGCATCATCTACGCCTCCAATAAGAGGTTTGTGGTTTCGTGTGGGTCTTGGCGTACCGAAAGACTGACCTGATCTTCGTCCACCTGGCCGGCAGCAAAGAACTCGTCGACGAAACGAGCGATCTCGTCTTCTGTCGGATTTTGCGCGTCAGCAAATGTCGGAAGCACCGCCATGTTGATATCAAGGCGCGTGAGGTCGATTGGGTCATCGAGCCGTAGAGGCCGCAAACGCAGCTCTACTCGCGCCAGGTGCGCGTCGATGTCGAGGGTCGGTACGTCGATCGAAAGCTGACGCTCGCCAATCGCCGCTCGATCGATCACTGCCTTGGAAGGAATGCCCTTTACGTGCGCCAGATTCTGGCTGACTTCCCTGAGCCGATCCAAAAATACCGGTTCATTGTAGAACCGAGCCTTGGAGCATCGGATGGGCGCTGCATTTTCAATTACAATGATCTGTTCGTTTTCCGGCAATTCCCGCAGCTCTTGGGGCAGAAGCAGCGCACGGCGCTGATCAGAGACGTTTTCGCTATTTGATCCACCAGAACCGAAGCCGCGATTGGTCGAACGCCCCTTCGACGTAGATTTGACGGTGTAGTAGCCCAGCATTTCACTATAGCCAGCGGCATCGCGTTGTTCACGTGGCGTAAACAGGACCTGCATCCCGTGATTTGTAATCAGTGTCCTGGCATCATTCGGACCATAAACCGATTCCAGCTGCGCGACGCTCTGGATGACCGTCAGTAGCCGCAGCCCATAGCCGGCTATGAAAGCGTTGGCAGTTGCGATGATGCCGATTTTGCCGAGCGCCGCAAACTCATCGAGGATCAGCAGACACTGGTGCGGGTTCCTATCGGCTGACGGCAATTCTTTCGTGTTGAGGTGGATCAGCTGACTGAAGAACACATTTAGCAGCAAGGATGCATCTGCCAGACGATTGGGCTGAATGCCGATATAGATCGACATCTTTTCCTCGCGGACCCGCACGATGTCGAAATCGCTGGCGGATGTCGCTGCGTCGATGCGCGGGTTGGCGAACGATACCAAGGGCGCGTTGAACGACACGATGATGTTGGCCAGGGTATTGTCCGTCGCCCCCATGAACCGGTTGAGTGCATCGAGACATGCGCCGGAATAAGGCTTTTCGCTTCGCGCGCGGGCGGTGATGCGATCGGTCAGGTAATCTTTGAGCCCCCTCCCCTTCCCCGACGACTGGCGGAGTATCTCACCCATCGTCAGTGGCAGTTCCGGGCTTTCCATAATCATCAACGCCAGGCCGAGGAACAGGTTCTTGGCATTGTCAGTCCAAAAAGCGTCCCGGTCGCCAGGATTGGCGGGATAAAGACTTGCTGCCAGGGTCAGTAGGTCTCCAACCCGTTGATGCGGATCGCGGCTGATCCCGTCCAGCGGGTTCCAACGATGCGTGCGGCCGTCCTCCGCGTACGGGTTGAACAAAAACACTTTCTGGCCGTGCTGTGCTCGGAAGGCCGACGTCAGGAGAAAATTTTCAAGCTTAATGTCGAGCACGACGCAGCTGTCTGGCCAGTTCAACAAGTTCGGGATGACGAAGGACACGCCCTTCCCTGAACGCGTCGGTGCCGCCAACAAAACGAACTGCTGCCCCGGAAATTGGAGAAACCTATTTCGGAACTTACCGACAATAATCCCGGTGGAGCCCAGCAAACCCGCTGTTTTTATTTCGCTTGGCGTGGCGAATCTGGCGGAACCATGGAGCTCGCGGTCTTCTCCACCCAGCCATTCGAAAAGCGACCCGAGGGAAAACAGAACCAGAGCGGCCGGAAAAATCATGGCTAGCAGCAATAGCTGACGCTGATGCGCGTCATGCCAATAATACCGGGCGTACAGCACCCAGGTGACCGGCGTCACACCAGATGGAACCATGCGATTCATGAGGACGAAGAGCGCGCCGGCAGCCCACATGGCAAGCAGACTGCCTATCACCAAATAAGGTACAACGATGATTGCCGAGATGACCGGCGACATGCGTTTTGAAGCGGTCATGCGGCACCTCGAAGAATGACGTGGTCCTCAAACTGATCGCGCAATCGGGCAACCGGGTCAAAATGAACTTCGCTGATAAAGCGATGCCTTCGAGCGCCCCCCGTCGACATTGGCTCGGACTCTGCCCGCATGTGCACAATGATATCGATCGTGAGCCGCACAAGGCGCTTCAGTCCCTCGGCATCGAATATGGCCGCGTCGGGATGTTCCTTGGCCATCAGCACATACCGCTCAAAGGCCAACGCGCAGCTCTCAGCGTGGTAGGACGTGATGGAACCGCTATGTCCGGTCGTCAGAAGCTTCAGAAAATCGAAAGCTTCTGAGCCACGAAGCTCCGCCAACAACACGCGGTCGGGCCGCATGCGCATGCTAGCGGCGATAAGATCGGCCGGCGCGACCTCGGCGACGCCTTGGCCGCCCTTGCTATATAACAAGTGTGCGACATTGCCGTGCAGGGGCAGGCTCAGTTCCCGTACGTCTTCAATCGTGATGATCCGTTCCTGGACCGGAATATGCTGGCAGAGGGTCTTCATCAGGGTGGTCTTGCCTGAGCCGGTGTCCCCGACAACAGCGATGTTTCGGCGTTCCCTGACAGCAGCGTTGAGAAACCCGGCCAGATCTCGGGTGCGAAGGCTCTCGATAAGGCCTCGGTCGAGCTCCGATAAATCCTTGCATCTCTGTGCCAACTCTCTTGAGGTTGGCCAGACGAAGCGATCAAAGGCGCCATCTTCCTTGTAAGCTTCGAGCGACCTAATGGTGCTCGACGGCAGCCGGATACTTAGACTGATATGCCCGGCCTCGACCGCCGGCGGGACCATGATCTGAATCCGTTGGCCGTCCGGAAGTACCGCCGACAGGATTGGGGTTCGAGGCCCGATATCCTGCTCAGAATAGGTCGCAATGGCCCGCGCCAGACCAAACAAACGTTCGAGAGGGAGAGTAGCAACCTCCTCCCGCACCCACTGCGCGCCTTGCTCGTAGAGCACTTCGCCAGGACGATTGACGACAACTTCCGTCACGCCGTCCATCGTGAAGAATGGCTCAAGCGGTCGCAGGAGCTCGCGCACGGCCGTGTCGCGCCCGAAAGCGCTAGTTGGCGCGAAGGGTGTAGACATCGGAAAAGTCCAGATCCCTGGCGACGTAGATGACAGCGCGGTCGCCCTGGTTCTTGTAAATCGTGGGCGGAATATTGATCGTCGTGTCCAGGACTTTCTGCGCCATGTTGTTGCCGGCCTGGGCTGTATTGGACAGCACGAAGGTCGTGCCTCCGGATTTGGCCTGCTGGTCGGCGATCTCGTATTGGATGCCGTCCTCGATACTGCTCAGCAAAAATGCAGACCCGACCCTCTTGTACCAATGATTGTCGACGGTTCCCGTCATTCCAGTCGATCCAAGTTCGTCGGCGCCTGGGCTGTCGAGATTAATAACCACCCCGGCAGGCGTAATGACGCGTGTCCATAAGACAAACAACCGTTTCTGGCCCGCTGACACGCCTGAACGATATTCGCCGACCGCCTCGCTGCCACGTTCCAGCAGAACCACCTTGCCACTAGCGCTATAGACACTCGACGTGACGATGCAGCTCGCCTGCCCCGCCAGCGAAGAGATGATCCGCATCGACATGCCGCAGTCTATTGTGCGCCCCTTCGTCAAAAGCAGATTGAGATTGGTCAATCGCGCCGCCTGTACCATCGGTGTGCGGGATGGCGTCAGCTGGGCTTCCAGTGAGCTTGGGGGCGCCGACGTCAACAGCCCCTCACTACGAGGCCGTAAAGGGTCTGATGCCCCCTGCGCGGCCGCCACGGCCTTCTGAGGGTCGGTGACGACTTGCAGCAAAGACGAGCCACCTGCCTTGTTGTCCGTCAGCATCATTGCGCCATCCGAGAAATGAAATGCTCTGGGTGTGGGTGCATCGTAGACACCGGTGTGCTGGCCCCGAGCTCCGTTCGGCTGAACAGGTATCGGCTGAACTGTCGGCTGTTGGGGTGAAGTCAATCCGGCGACCTGGCCGTTTGCGCAAACGCGAACGGCCTGCCCGGAAGCGTTGCGCACAACCATACCATCCTGACCGCGCAGCTCGTTTCCGGTCGTACCGTCTAAGCATGTGCCCGAAGATTGCCCAGACTGGGTCGCAAGCGGAGCGGTTGGCAACGGCTGAGCGCCTCCCGTGTCGAATGTGCGAACGAGGCCGACAGAGCTGGCTGTCGCGGTCGCCGGCTGCGCTTTGAGACCGGAAAAGCGCGATTTTACGACGTTGAGCGTCAGAAGCAGCCCGATCAAAACGACTAGGGCAATGCCGCCAAGCACGACGAACGGTCCTAGTTTGTTGCCGTGACGGCGGCCGCGATCGTTGACGCTAACGATATCGTCCAGTTGCGGAACTGGTCCGGCGCCATCCTGGGCCGACCGCGGTGGCGACGATCCGTGATCAATTTCCATGCCTGCCTCCTACGGTGTCGCGGCTAACACCTGCGACCGTCGTTCCATTCGCCGGAGCAATACCTTGCGGATCGAAGCTGTCGTTCCAAACCGACACGACCGATTTGCCAAGCCGCAGCACAAACTTTCGGCCAAGGCGCTGGACGACCATGTAGTCGCCCGACATGTTGAAATTGGTCCGCGCTTCTTGTCCGTCGGAGCCAATTGCGAAGATGGTGGGAAGCTCACTATTTCCAGGAAACTTGAAATATGTGAAGACGCCGTCGTCGAATACCGCCTTGGGCGTAATGTCGGCGCCTTTGCGATTGCTCTCAAGGCTGTAGTTCAAATTTCTGGCTAAGGGCTGAGCTTGCGCCAACCGATCCGAGACGATCTGTTCTTCAGTCGGCCCGCTTTGGACGGAACCGGTCGGAAGCGTCTTAGCGTATCGCAATTCAACGCGGTACGTTGTCAACTGGCCGACTTCGATATCGAAACTGTAATTCCGACGGTCCGTTTTGAGTTCGAGATTGTTACGCCGGGCGCCCGTCTTAGGTTTGATCCATACCTCGTTGGCATCTGCATCCGCCACCACGCACCACTGGTGCTGCTCGTTGTCGCATTTGGATGGCACACCGGTCGCGGCGGCAATGACCTTTTCGCCGGGCTCCAGCACAATGCGGGTGACCACGCCAGTTGATACCGGGACGGTGATGACCGCGTCGGCGACGTAATCAACCGTCCGAATCCTCGGGTCGACAGGCGTTGCATCGGAACTGGCTGGCACGCCTAACATCGCTACGGCCCATGCGTAGGCAAGTAACAGACAGCGCGTCATGGCTGAAGCTCAGAGGCAGGTCCCTGCCCTTCAGTTCCGGCCGCAATCGAAGGCACGCCGCCGATTTCCGGGTCCGCCCGCCAGCCTGTCACTGTGAAACCAAGCGGATTACGAATTAAATCCTGCTCCTTGCCAGTACGGTTAGGGTGGTACTCGTAGGAGAGTGTGGCGATGTAGTGCTCCAACGGCTGAAGGGTATTTGACTGCAGGTCGCGTTGCTGCACCGTATAACGGATAACGGCCTTCTTGCTGATAGAGTCCGGTGCGAGCTGGATCGAAGTGACAATCACGTCTCGCTCGACATTAGGCCCCCACACCTTGTTTACAGCCCTCGGGCCGTCAAAACGCGCCGCATAAATCCTCGCGACCTGGGGCGCAGAAAAGGCGACGGTGTCGTTATAGTCGCTTTGCAAGAGCTTCCAGTCGTAGCTGTCGCGCGCAACCACGTAAGCGTTCGCGAAGTGCTTATCGAGCAGATCCTGGCTGCCAGCTATCTGTCGCTGATTGGCAGCGTCCATGACAGTAAGCTGGCCGGTTTGCCGGTCGATCGCATAGACGTAAGGCACAACGTGCTTCAATGGCATCATGGCAACAATGGCCGCCATAGCCACAGCCGTGACCAAGCAGGAGCACCCTGCGACGTACCAGGCGCGTTTCTCGCTGTTTTCGATGCGGCTCATTTTGTCCGCTTCCCAGGTCTGGGCATCCGCGAAGAAGGCGGGCAACTGCCCCTGGGTTACCGTGTCCCTTGGCATGTCGACTATTGTTCCATTTCCGCGACTTGCTCAGATGGCTGATAGCCGAGCGAGGTGAAAGAGAAGCCATCCAGGGCTGAGGCCTTATTCGTTGCCATCAGGGCATTGACGCGCTCGATCTCCGCCTGCCCCGCTGCAGCCTGGTTGGCGTTAAGCATCGCGTTGGACACAGCAATCTTGTTTTGATCGTTTGCGACCTGGGCCTGCTCGGCCTCAAGCCGCGCCTGGAGTTCTGCAATCGCCTTTGGATCCTGTGTCGCGCTGATCTGGGCGCGCAATGCGTCAATCTGAATCGTGCGCTGGTTCAAAAGAGCCATCGTGTCTTGCGCGACAGCCTGAGCCTCAGCACTCTGACCAAGCAGGGCTTGGCAGGCTGTCCTTGCCGCTTCGTCGTTCAAATCTCCGCAGTTGTAGATCGCCGCGCTGTCACGAATGTTGGCGGCGTGTCCTGATAGGATGCCGGAAGAGTTCAAGCTTGCCAGGCTGGTCGAAAGGTCCGCAGGGATGATGCTATGCAAGAGCGGGTTGTTGAGCAGGTTCCCGAATCCCCGATTGCCCGTAATGGCATCAACCTGAGCCTTCGCCTGCTGAAAGGTCGCCTGCGCCTTCGCAATGGACTGAGCCATCTGCTGGTATTGCTGCTCCCATGCCTGGACCTGCTTGATGGCTTGGGCGTAGTTGCTCGGATCGAAAACCACGTCACCCAGTCCGCCGATTGCGAATGCAGATGTGGCCGGCAGGGCAACCAACAAGGTAGCCGCGAGCGTCACGGCCGGTTTACGAATACTTTTCAGAATGACCAAAGCCAGCTCCTAGCGATTGAGATTGCCGATGACGTTTCGGCGGTAGACGGGGACTGAACTCGCAAACGGCAGATTGCGACTTTCTTGCAGCGAGCCACCAGTTGCGTTCGAGGCATTCGCCGACTGAGCCCCTCCTGCCCCGCGCGAAAAACGAGGCAAGCTGACATGAGGCAGGGGAGCGCCGCCGACAAGCTGAGCGGCGAGCATCGGCAGGTAGCCAAAAATTGCGCCGAACGAGACGGAAAGAAGGAGGATCTTGAGACAATCCATCAGCACCTGGGTCGTGTCGAACGAGCCTGATACCTGTTCAACAATCTTCTTCAGGAATAGCGTACTGATGGCTAGGATAATGCCGGCAAGCACCTTGATGATGACCGTGTTAAGTGCGGCCGATAGCCAGGCGTCGGCAAATCTCTGCAAAGGTGGAAATATCAGAGTGGCAATAAATGCTGGCCCCAAAGCGATAACCAGGACCTCGGCAACCTTGGCCAGCATGAAGACGCACACCGCCAAACCGAAGAAAATCAAAGACGCTGCAGCGAGCATCAGGATAGCGAAGCAGACGGCGACGTTGGGGAAAATTCCCATACCGTTGACCTGGACATTCTGGACGAGCTGATTGAACAGGTTGATGTATTGCGTCAGACAGTCGTCAAGCAGCTGGCCGCCGCCGACGGCCCCTGTCGTCGCCTGGAACAGGCCAGCCTCGACGCCGTTCAACGAGCCTACGATGTAAGTGTTGAAACCACCCGCGCTCAGGGCGACCGCGGCGACCATCGACCACTTAACCGTCTTCCACAGCGCTGAATGAAGCGAGTCACTCGCCTCCCCGCGGATGATCGAATAACCGATCAAGATGATGTAGATCACCACGCCGGCGCCGACGGCAGGAGCGATGATCGCGCAGAGGGCTGCCGCCGTATTGCTCAGGTAGTGAGCAAGCTGCTGATCCATCCCTTGCTCGAACGACTCGAAGAAATCCATAGACAAACCTATTGGCCAGAGCGGTCGTTGTCGGAAGGCGCCGAAGGATCCTTTTGCGTGCGCGTGATTTTCGCCGCGCCAGCTCGAATGTTGGCATTCCACTTTGAATCACATGGCTTTCCCTTGCAGTCCCAAGCGCGCCAATAATCCTTCGCCTGGACCGGGTGACTATCCAGCCACTGCCGCCGGGTGTGGTGTTCGATCTTAAGCTCCGCGTCAGTGGAGACGCCATCGAACTGCACGTGGTCAAGGGCGGACTTCGGGGCCGCAGAAGCGAGCGCGGGCGACGTGACGAGTGCAATTGCCACAATGAAAAAGAACGGATTCACGACGCCTTCCTTTTAGCCATTTGGGCGCTGCGACTTGCAAGAAAAAGCGGCATCCAGACTTCGGGATCGTCACCGACTTCAGCACGGATGGCGTCAAGCGAAGCAATCGATTCCGTTGTTCCGGAAATAACGGCTAACACTTCGTTCATGCCAGCCAGGTCGAACCTGCAAATCGCGCTGCTGCTGCCTTGCTTGACGAGAAAGGTTCGGGACGTTTCGCTTAGCGACCTTACGACGTCGAATTCGGCTTCGGTTAGCTTGAACCCGTCTACATAGTCAGCGCGATCAGCTCGTGGATTAGGCAAATAGATTTGGGTTACGCTCTGTTCGACCATCGTGCGCCCTATCGAGTGGGCGAGTACATCGGATGGCGACTGAGTGACGAAGATACCCAGACCATTCTGCTTGCGGATCGTCTTCTGCTTGTTAAGGGCGAAATCGCTGAAATGCGCGTCCATCAGCGGCTTCCAGAATTCTTCCATTACGTAAATGAACGGGCGCCCGTCTATTAGCGTCTCGGTCACATGGAGCAGGTAAGCCATGACCGGTGTCCGGATTTCGGGGTCATCCAGGAATTCCGTGTAGTCGAAGCCGAATATCTGGCCTTGCGACAGGTCGAGGCGATCCACGGAATTATCGAATACCCATCCGAGAGTCTGGCCCCGCAGCCATTTGTGCAGCCGTTCTGCGAGTGAGTTGGTTCCAACAGCGGAGAGGTTCTGAACGACCAGAGACAGGCAGCGAACGGCTTTGCTTACGTGGTCACCCATGACAGTGCGCACCGCAGCCGAAATTTCGTTGTCGTCACGTGCTGTTACGTCTGCGCCGACCAAAAGCTTCACCAGACGTTCGCAGAACTGTATATTTGTCTCGGTAGGTTCAAGCTGGAACGGGTTGAATCCCGTGGACTCGCCTCGTTCCAACGCTCGATAAACGCCGCCCAGAGCGCGAACCCCAATCTCCATGCCCCTGTCTTTGTCGAAGCATACGGCCTTCAAGCCGGGATACTTTAGCGAAAACGCGAGCAGCGCTAACTGCAGAGCTGTCTTCCCAGAACCTGTCGTCCCGCAAATAAATGTGTTGCCTGCCAGCGCTTCGCCTGTTGCATCGCGGTTTGCAGGCGAGACGTGTAAATTGAAGTAGAAGGGTTGGCCAGACGGGGTTTGGAAGAGCGTCACCGCCTCACCCCAAGGATTGCCTTCACGCTTACCGACTTCAAAATTATGGAAAGGCGATAGGCCCGCAAAGTTGCGGCTAGTCAGCTTCGCTTCACGCGGTCGCAAATCCCAGTTTCCGGGAAGCTGTGCGAACCACGCTGCTTCAGGCACCACGTCGATCACTGACATCTTGAAGCCGGCCTGATCCTGAAGCACCGCCCGGGCGTCGGACATAGCCTTGCCTAGCTCGTCGAGGGTCTCGGTTAGAATAGCCAGAGAATAGTGATATTCTCCGACCTCGATCTGGCCGGCGATCAAATCGTCCAACGCTTCCGTTATTTCGGAAATTTCCGTTTCCGAGGCGTCCTCAGCCGCATGCATTTGGCCCCTCTGGCGCTCCAGGGCGGCCTGTGCGTCGCGACGGTTCAGCGTCGAAAAGCTTTGTGTTTCAATATATTCGTAATCTGAATAAAGAATGGCGTTGCCGACACCGCTTTCCGTCCATTTCGGATAATCCTGAATATCAAGAAACCCTACAAACCGCGTCGCGTCTGGATGAACCAGCTGCATTCGGCCATTGTTGTCCCCGAAATGCAGGCGACTGGTCGGAAGATATTGGTAGATCTCCGCCCGCCGGAGGGGAACGTCTTCCCACACTCCGTTTACCAGGTAACCGAAAAAGCAGAGCATCTCGGATATCGAGATACTGTTTTTGGAAATTGTTCCAAGCCGTACCGGCCGATAAGCCTCTAAGGCCCGCTCCACCATCCTGGCTGCATCGGTCAATGCGTCGATTGCCTCCTGATCTGCTGCCTGAATCTCTTCGAGCGTCCGCCGGTTCAGGCCAAAAACGTTGCCAAATACATTGATTACCTTGCCGACGTTCGGCCGATGGACCAGGGTCAAATAGAGCTCTGTGCGCATTTGACGGTGCTGCTCGAACGTCGCGTTGTATTCCGCATTCAGCCTGGCCGCGAACGGGTTTTCGTAGCTTGCGTTCAACCGCTCGCGCACGTGCCGGCGCACCTTGTGCGACCAGATTGCGAACTGGCCGCCGCCTAGGCTGCGAAGCAGGTTAATAAGGCCTTCTTTCGCAGCGGCAATTTCCGCCTCATCCTGAGTTTCAAAGCTGATGCCAGACAGGCGCCAGGTCGCCAGAAAGTCGCCTGTCCGCTTCGTTTTGATGACATCGGCAAGGACGTGCACGCCGAAAGGGACGTACTCGCTCGCCGAAACCTGTGACGCGACAGCTTCCCGTATCTGGGCCCTCGATTTCATGCGCTATCGCCTCTTCAAGGTCAGCGGGATGTAGGTCAATGCTCCCCAGGCTCGACGCGTGCCCTGAAGTCTTGTTCGAAGACGCAAACGCAGGAGCAATTGCTGAAGCCGTTGATCGTCCGTCTTTGTCACAGCCCTCATCCAGGCATAAAGCGGAACGAAAACGGTGACTGCTGCCACGGAAATGAATGGGCTGATGAACAGCCCCAGCATCGCCGTCAGCAGCGTAGACCCCGTCACCAGGATCACCGGCACCATCGGGACACCTAGAAACATCGGCGGCCGGGTACATCCTCGGAAGACGGGATCTCGGAAGCTCATAACTCAGCCAGCTCCGCCGCCAAACAACTGAGGACCGATAGCCGCGGCGCCGCCGACAAGGACACACCCGAAGACAATGTGGGCGACTTCGGACCACTTGGCATGCTGAAACATCATCTTGAAGCCGGTCCACATGATTGCAATGACGATGATCACGACGCCCACACCGGTGATCGTTGTCTTGAGCCAGTCGAGACTGGACGTGAGTTGCGCGATCTGGGCGTAGCTCGGGCTCGCCGCGACAAGGCCGTAACCGAGCAAGGTGCCGGCAAGCGTGAGCCATTTCTTGGTATTAAGCTGCACTGGGTTCTCCTAGAAAAGAAGGGCCGTATCGTTGGCCTCCAAGGGGGGTGAAGCATCGCTCGTCGCGATGGTTTTGGTCGAGGCCGAAGCGGCCGAGACAAAAAGTGTGTCCGAAGTCGGTGAGTTCGGCTTGGCAGTTTTGGTCGCTGTCCGGGTTCCACCCGAGACTGCCAGCGGGATCGGTGCCGGGCGGCGCTGCGCACGTGCATCGATCTGAAGCACTTTTGCGACGTACCCTTCGCGATAACCGGTTTTGAAATTTCCCGAGTAGTAGCAGCTCAAGGCGTCTCCAAGCTGGCTGGCCGACCCCCCTGCCCTTCTGAAACAATCCTGGAAAATGGCGCTTCCCGCACGCACATTGGCGCAAGGATCAAAAGCCGTCGCCGCAGTCAGTCCAAATTCAGATAGATGCTTCTGGTTTACCTGGAGCAGTCCCAGAGAATAATTGTAACCTGCGTCCGCTAGGGCTTTGACGGTTACGACAGCTTCCTCCTGCGACTTGGGCTGACGGATCAGGCGTCCTCCCACGACGCCGATGGCGTAAGGGTTCATCCCCGATTCCACGGCTGCAATTCGCTCGATTGTGTTGAGAGGCACCCCCGGAGCACAAAGCTCCGCCACCTGCGCGAAGTCCATGTCCGCACACCACCATTTTACCTAGAATGTCAGAAAACTTTAGATTGTGTTTCCGACACGCTTAAAGGCTGCTGATGGAAATTGCAAACGAAAAAGTTGGTATTTGACCAAAACACCAACCGTGTTTAGGCCAAACACAGACTGCAAGAAACCTTTTCGCCTGATGGCGGTTTAGCCTGAGGTCGTTGTCAGACGCCATTCGCTAGATGGCACGGGCAAGGTATCAGGTGTTCACTTGCTTGCGTCGCTGGCCGTCAAAAGTTGGAAATGGATCGACGTCGCTCCCATGCTAAGCGCGGTGTTCACTGCACTACCGATATCGGCGAAGATACGAGGGGTCTTTCGGCTGCTCCAGGTGCAAAGGACATATTCTGCGGCGTCGGTCGGGTGAGGAAGCACTAGAATATACGCGCTGGCATCCACCTGTCTTACAGTCGGATCATCTTGGCCGGTCAATGCCATTGCTTCGGCAAACAGTTTTTCAAGCCGATAAAGTGGTTTCGCCGCCAATATCTTTTCCTTGTCGCCGCTAATGTCGCCTGGTTTTGCGGAATCAATCTTAGCCTGTTTTTCGGCGGCCTGCGAGATATGCCGTTGCAAAAGGCAATCTCGGTGTTGCATGCCATCGGTCGCCTCGTTCCTAGCCGGCCTAGACGAGGGACGCCTGGCCGGAGGGCAACGCTTTCCGATCTTTAAGCTGTCGGCTCACCGCTTCCGAACCGTTTTAGGCACCATTGGTGTCATTGTTCAGGTTATTGCTCGTTAGAACAATAGGTTATAAGGCAAATGGGAATTTGCCCTATTGGGCAAACGCGGGAAACAGCAAAGGCCCCAAATGCATATCGGATATTGCCGATGATGCCTGTTTGCCCGTTGATGCGTTTGCGTGAAAACGGTTTTGCCCAGTTGCCTTCGTGGGCAATTGCCATCTTTGCCAAGTTCGGATTAGCGCTTTCGCGCCAGCTCTCACTTACCCAAAACGGCAATTGTGCAGTTGACCATTCGGATTTTCGCCTGAATCAGCATTAGGGTTAACCCCCTATTTACCAAAACCGCGTTAGTGCAAAAACCTAAAGTAGTAAACGCGTGTTTGGGCAATCGGCTATTGGTCTGTCCGCCCAAATCAGGCTCTCTGGAGGTAGCGATGGCGGTTATCAGTGCTTGCTCGACAAAGGGCGGAGTCGGAAAAACCACCCTGGTCATCTGCCTTGCAGATGCTTTCGCGAGGGGAGGGGGCACGGTTGCGATCATCGACGCCGATCCCAACGGCCATATTCAGACATGGCGCGACAGAAGCCCGGACGACACGACGGTCGACGTGATCACCGGCGTCAGTGAAGCCGCTATCCTCGACGCCATTGCGGATGCGGCCACAAAGTACCAGCTTGTGCTGGTCGATCTTGAAGGTGCGGCCTCGCAGTCGGTTACCTACGCCATCGCGGAAAGCGACCTCGTCCTCATCCCGACGAAAATATCGGGCATGGATCTCCAGGAGGTCTTCCGAACCTACGAAGTGGTTCAGCGCGCCGAAAAAATGCTGCGCCGGCCAATCCCGGCCCGGGCGATCTTCAGCCAAATGGCGCCGTTGTTCTCGCGCGTCTCCCTTCATGCCAGGTCAGAAATTCAGGACGCAGGTGTGCCAGTCCTGGCGACCGAGATTATCCAGCGCGCTTCCTATCAGGCGATCCATTTCACGGGTCAAACGCCGTCGGGCCCAGGCGGAGATGTCAAGGCAGGCCGCGAGATTAATGCCGCGCTGGTCGAAATTTTGGAAATTATCGCTGCCGGTCAGGCTCAGACCGTCGCAGCTGAGTAGGGGAGGGTTGAATGACTCAGAAACCGGCAAGTCCATTTTTTAAACCCGCCCCGCGCCCCGCGTCGATGACAAGCGCGGCAGACGCTCAGCGCCTTGTCGAAGCTTCGGCGGATCTGGGGTTCAACCGCCCCTCGCACGGCAAAGAGGCAAATACCCATTTGCCCGAAACCGCCGACACCCAATTGCCCGTCCGCCCTCAAGCCTTGTCTTTGCCTGCCGACAACGCTGCGGTGGCGCCCAAAACCAGTGCCAAAGCTCCGTCAGCACGCTCCAAGCCAACCGTGTCTTCCGCAAAAGTTGCCGTGGTCTATGACCAGTCGGTCAAAGTCGATATTTCCGACGAGCTTTGGGTCGCGCTTAAAATGGAAACCATCAAGCGGCGCGTTTCGACCAAATTCCTTGTTCTGGAAGCCCTTCAGAAAGCGGGCTACCCGGTCGACCTCGATGCAATTCCTGAAGATGGTCGCAGACTTCGCAAGGTAGCAGCCGAGTAAGACCCAGATTAAACCGCTGGAGTCTGGCTCGTCCGGGTCCTGTGAATTTATGTTATCCTAGTCCGCGAGAACTGAGTCGCAGCCCATGTTGACTGGCCTGCGCGTGCAACGAAAGCCCGTGAAATGGTCAAGCGCATAGATCCGCATCCGATACGCGACCTCTTCATCCGGGACATCATTGACTATAGCCCCAAGGACGAGCGCTCCCTGATGGAGCGCCCATTTTTCTCGATCTCGAAGAAAAAGCGCAACAAACCAATCGAATACGAAAGCGACGACGGCGAAGTCGTCGTGAAGGTCCGTGCTCACCAGGAGTTCGGCATGGCCACCATCTGGGACTGCGATATCCTCATCTGGCTGATATCTCGGGTCGTCCAAGAGCGCGACCGCGGGCGCAATATGGAATCCCCTACAATTCACACAACTCCCTACGAGTTGTTGCGAGGAATTGCCCGCGATACCGGCGGCCGTGAGTACCGGCTGCTGTTCGAAGCTTTGAATAGGCTTCATCACACATCGATTTCAACCAACATTCGCGCCAAAAAAGGCCACTTTGCAACATTCAACTGGCTGGCAGAATTTGAAGGCGAAGGACGAATCGAAACCCCGGACCAGATGGAAAGAGTGACTAGTCTGTCGCTGACCCTGCCGGTTTGGATATTCAAGGCCATTACGAAGACCGAAAATGTCCTGACGCTCGACCGTGAATACTTCCTGCTGACCGGCGGACTGGACCGCGCCCTCTATCGCGTCGCACGAAAACATGCCGGCGCCCAGGCTCATGGCTGGACATGCGGCTTTACCGCACTCCAAAAAAAGACAGGCAGCGACAGTTCTACGAAGAAATTCGCCGAGATGATCAAAAACTCGGTGAAAAGGAATGACTTGCCGCGCTACCAGATGTCGCTCACCCAGTTAGCTGACGGTCAGCCCGCAATCCATTTTATTGACCGCGGGCTTCTAAAAGCAGCCGAAGACCGCGAAAAAGCAGCAGCCGAGCTCGAACGGTTACAGCAGATCGCCCGTGAAGACGCCCGACGGGAATTGATGGACAGTGGTCAGAACCCTCGCCTGGTAAAAGCCAACTGATCTTTCGGGATATTAGGGGCCGCATCGCCCATTATGGCGACATGACGCCGTCTCGAAAGGTCGGCACCAAGCATAATCGCGCGGCAAGCCGGCCTTTTGCTCTTTTTCACCTGCCTCAACTCGGGATTTCAGGGGCCGATCATCCGTCTCGCGACAACAATCGAATCATCGGGATATTAGGGGCCGACAGCTCACATGACGGCTTGGAAAGCACAAGATCCACTCGCTACCGTCGGGATATTAGGGGCCAAATCCAGGTGAAGCGATCGCGAAAACTTCAATGAATATGAGCTTGCAGCTGAAAAGGTTGACAAAACGGCGACTCGGAATGTTGTCGGGATATTAGGGGCCACATCAACGGATGCACACCTGTGGATAAATTGGCCGTAAGTCTCGGGATTTTAAGGGCTTTTTTTGTCGGGACTATAGGGGCGAGCACTTCGGGACATAAGGGGCCGGACTATCGGGATAACAGGGACTGGCACCCGAAATAAGGCGTTGTAAATAATAATGAATTCGGCCTTTTTGACCGGCTTAACCTTATAACTCTATGTTTTAACAAGACTCTACTTAACGGTTTGAGGATGTTGAAAATTTAGCGAATGCGGGCGCGCACGCGACCTAAGGTCGGTCGCACTGCGCCCGCGACGGATTGAAAAGACAAGACCACATGCCAGTCGAGGCGTGCGGCCCCTAATATCCCGACAGGATGGCTTTTCACCTGGGAGCTAAACACATGGAACCCTATCGTAACGAGGGCTTTGACAAAAAACGCGACCTGATGCGCCGCCCCTGAAATCCCGATAACGAGCCTGTCTTCGCTTTCGTCGAAGAGCGAGAGGGGGCGGGAAGGGGGTGACGGGTAGGAAGTCGAAAGAGAGGTTTTCGGCAGCCCGTCTGGAGCCTTCAAATGATCAATCCCGTTCCACTCAGCCGTTCGATCGACATCCCTTTCAACAAGCTTGTACTTTCACAGGCGAACGTGCGGCAAATCAATGCCGGTCAATCCATCGACGACCTGGCGCAGGACATCGCCACTCGCGGTCTGCTTCAAAGCCTGAACGTACGCCCTATTGTCGACGAAGCCGGCAACGAGACGGGCAAATATGAAATCCCCGCCGGCGGCCGCCGCTATCGCGCGCTTGGACTGCTCGTCAAAACCAAACGCTTGGCGAAGACGGCTTTAATTCCGTGCGTCATCAAGGCCTGCGCCGTGGAGACGAGCCTTGAAGATGACAGCCTGGCGGAAAATACGCATCGCACCGCCTTGCATCCGCTCGATCAATTTAGAGCCTTTCTGGCTTTGCGCCGCCAGGGCATGTCGGAAGACGATATCGCCGCGCGGTATTTTGTCGGCGTAAATATTGTCAAACAGCGCCTTCGATTGGCTTCCGTCTCCCAGGTGCTTATGGAACTTTACGCCCAAGAGGACCTGACTTTGGATCAGCTGATGGCGTTTTCGGTCACGAGCGACCACGCCCGTCAAGAGCAAGTCTGGGCAAATCTCCCGACCTGGGAAAGGCAGCCGTTTCAGATCCGGCGCGCCTTGACCGAAGGCGCTGTGTCCGCAACCGATCGCCGAGCCGTGTTCGTCGGTGTTCAAGACTACGAGGCGGCCGGCGGCGAAGTCCTCCGCGACCTGTTTTCTGCCGATAGTGGCGGACAGCTCAAGGATCCGGTTCTGCTCGACCGATTGGCTATCGAGAAACTTGAGGCGATCGCTCAGAACATCAAGATTGAAGGCTGGAAGTGGATCGAGGTCCTGCCAAATTTGCCATTCGACCATCTGCATGGGCTTCGCAAAATCGAGCCTGCCGAGATTACCCTGAGCGACGGTGACGCCGCGGCGCTCGTTGCCCTGAAAGGCGAATACCACGCCTTGAACGAGGCCCTCGCAGAGGAGGCCGAGATACCAGAAGCTTGCGATCAGCGGTTAGGTGAACTCGAAACAGCGATCGAAACCCTGGAGCTAGGTATCAAGCCGACGTTTGATCCCGGTGAAATCGCCCGCGCTGGGGTTATCGTGTCGATCGGTCGCGGCGGCCAGGCCGAAATCTTGCGCGGATACATTCGCGCCGAAGACGAGCTACCGGTCGGAATGGGGGAGACGGACCAAACCGGATCGGACACGTATATGAACCGGTCAGAGTCCGTTGAAACGACAATTATCTCGCTCGGCGGATCAGCGTCAGTCTTGTCGGCAATCCCAGAGGATGACGAGTCCGACGTTTTGCGGCCCTTGCCTGAAAAACTGATTCTGGAATTGACAGCGTTCAAAACCATCGCTCTGCGCGACGCGGTCGCCCGTCATCCGCATGTTGCGATGACCCTGCTGCTGCACAGGCTCGTCAGCGATATTTTCGGTCATCGCAATGGCGGCTCGTGCCTGCAAGCATTTATCAGTCTGCCGACCCTCCACAATATCGCTCCAAAGGGTCTCGACGAAACTGTCCCGGCGACGACTATGGCCCGCCGGCGGGAACTTTGGGGAGAAACGTTTCCCGGTGACGATCAAGCCCTCTGGGACTGGTTAAACGAACAGACCAATGAGGTAAGGGGGGAATTGCTGGCATTCTGTGTCGCGTACGGCGTCACGGCGATCAGCGAACGTGTTAATCCCAATAGCGCGTTGACCCAACAGAGCATCGATGTGCGGCTGAAGCATGCGGCCCGGCTTTCAGATGCGACTGACCTTGACCTCGTCGCGCTCGGGTGGCGACCCACGGCCGAGAACTATTTGAACCGCGTTCCGCGCCCGCGGATCCTCGAGGCTGTGCGCGAAGGCTGTGGTGATCGCGCTGCTCAACTCATCGACCACATGAAAAAGGGCGAGATGGCTGTCGAAGCCGAGCGACTTCTCGCTGAGAGCGGCTGGTTGCCGGAGCCACTGCGCGATGCTTCGGTCGATTCCAAAGGGCCATTGTCGGGCTCGGCCGATCTGCCTTCATTCCTCGATGATCGGTCTGAAAACGATACTGGCGGCGAGTTTCAGCCCTCAATCGCCGCCGAATAAAGCTGGCTATTCAAACCTTGCAGAGCCCGGCCGAGCGCCGGGCTCTTTCATGTGGAGGCGATAATGCCTGAAACGGTTGAAATTAGCGTCTTTCGTCTGGGGGAACTCGATGATCACGCCAAGATCCGAGCGCGGGACTGGTATCGACAGCATGCTCTGGAAGATCATTGGTACGATACCGCCTTCGACGATTTTGAAAACGTCTGCGGAATTCTGGGCATCGAACTTAAGGCTAATTTCGTGCGACTGCTCGGAGGCGGATTACGGCAACAGCCCTGTATTTATTTTAGCGGCTTTTCCAGCCAGGGCGATGATGCCTTTTTCGAAGGCCGGTACACCTACCGTGCGGGCTCCGGACAAGCCGTTAGGTCATATGCCGGCAAGGACACCGAGCTGCATCGGATCGCTGATACGCTAATGGCGATCCAACGCAGAAACTTTTATCAACTGACAGCCTCCGTTTCCCACCGCGGTCGCTACTTCCATGAATGTTCGATGGAGATTTCGGTCGAGCGAACCAGTGCGGCCGGCCAGCCCGCCTGCGGAGCTGCTGAAGATCTGGTTGTGGAAACGCTTCGCGACGTGGCTCGGTGGCTCTATCGTCAGCTTGAAGCCGAGTTCGATTACCAGAGATCCGACGACGTCGTTGACGAAGCAATCTTGGCGAATGACTTTCGTTTTACCCAGGACGGAAGTTTATACGCCTGACCTAGCAGCCACGGATTAAGCGGGCGCCCGGCATACAGCTGGGCGCCTTTTGTCTTGCGATGGTAGTCAGAGGGAGAGGGGGCTTGGAAGCACGCGAGTTTGCCGGGGCCGAGAGAGGAACCGGAGCTCGTTCCAATCGCACCATCGAGGATCGCTTCCATGAACGCACTGACTTCCGCGGCCAGCCTGGCCGACGCCCAAACGATCACAACCAATATGCCGGCCCGCGAATCCGCAATTGCGACCGTCGACGCAGCAAGACTTCTTTTGCCGACGATGGAAACCGGCGTTCGTATCGACGCCACTGTATTACGGAATGCGATGTGCCAAGCGTTCAAGGCTACCGACGCTGAAGGAACCTGGGACTGGAAAACCGCCTACGATGCCTGCGAAATCGCAAGTGTCCTGTTCATTCGCAAATACGGGAGCGCGCTTAAGCGCAAAGTCCCGCCGGCGGCGGCTCTGCTTCCCACACTTCACAAGATCGCCGCCCTGTTTCCAACCCACACAAAGCGATCGGTCGATAGCCAAACCTACCAGCAATTCTCAACGCCCCTGCCTCTTGGCTGGGTTGCAGCGGCCGCGGCCATGATCACCGATCGTGATGTGGTGCTCGAACCTTCCGCCGGAACCGGAATGCTGGCCATTCTGGCAGAAATGATGGGAGCACAGCTTCGTCTGAATGAACTGGAGCCTGGCCGGGGCGAGGTGCTCGATCTGCTGTTCCCGGACGCCGTGAGGACTCGCTTCGACGCGGCTCACATCGACGACCATCTGCAAGAGGGAAGCCGACCCTCGGTAATTCTGATGAACCCACCCTTTTCAGTGCTCAAAAATGTCGCCGGGCCGGTCAAAGGCGCAGCAATGAAGCATATACGTTCAGCGCTCCAACGCCTGGCCCCCGGGGGCCGTTTGGTTGCGATCACAGGCTCTTCCCTATCGCCAGATGAGCCGACATGGCGCCAGGCCTTCATTGATCTTCAAGACAAGGCCAGGGTTGTCTTCTCCGCGTCCATAGACGGTAGCGTTTATGCCCGGCATGGCACGACAGTGGAAACGCGGCTTACGATCATCGACAAAGTGGCTGCCAATGATCCAACCTTCCTCCTTCCATCTCGCGGTGTCGCGTCCGACGTTGAAACGCTGATGGACTGGGTTTGCCAACACGTTCCTGCTCGGCCGGGCGTCGCGACTGCAAGCTGGTTGGCTACGGCAGATCACTTGGCGAGTGGCGGCCGAACGTTGGGCGGAAGCCGGAGGCCCGCCTATACGGCTAAAACGGCCCAGGAAGCCACTGGAGTGCCCTTGGACTATAAGTTGGCCTCATGGTGCGGCAACGCGGTCACGCGCCTCTCTGACGCCATCTACGAGCCCTACGGTCTCCAGAGTGTTGTGCTCGACGGAGCTAAGCCCCATCCAACGACCTTGGTGCAGTCCGCAGCCATGGCATCGGTCGCTCCTCCCAAGCCCGGTTACCGACCACTATTGCCGGCCGGAGCGATGGAGAATGGGCTATTGTCAGACGCTCAATTGGAATCCCTGATCTATGCCGGTGAGGCCCATTGCGCTCACCTCTCGGGCTGGTGGCTTGTCGACGACACTTTCGACGTCCTGTCCGCCGCAACCGAGGGACAAGATGGCGCCTGCCAGTTTCGGCGCGGATGGTTTCTGGGTGACGGTACCGGGGCGGGGAAGGGACGCCAGTCGGCGGCGATCATCCTCGATAACTGGCTTCAAGGCCGCCGGCGCGCGCTCTGGATCTCCAAGTCCGACAAACTTCTGGAAGATGCTCAGCGCGATTGGGCAGCACTTGGCCGGGAACGCCTCGAAGTGACACCTCTGTCGCGGTTCAAGCCGGGGGCGCAAATTACTCTCGACGAAGCCGTCCTATTCACGACCTACGCGACGCTTCGCTCGGAAGAGCGCGGAACCAAGAAGTCGCGCATCCAGCAGATTGTTGACTGGCTTGGCCGCGACTTCGACGGCGTCATCATCTTCGACGAAGCGCATTCGATGCAAAACGCCGGCGGCGGCTCTTCGGAATGGGGGGATCAGGAGGCCTCGCAGCAGGGAAGGGCGGGATTACGCCTGCAGCACGCCCTTCCCGAGGCCCGCGTGGTGTATGTCTCGGCAACGGGAGCCACCAATGTGCACAATCTGGCTTACGCTCACAGGCTCGGATTGTGGGGCAGCGAGGACTTTCCATTCGCTACGCGCGCGGATTTTATTCAGGCGATCGAGAATGGGGGCGTCGCCGCAATGGAGGTCCTGGCCAAGGATCTTCGCTCCATGGGGTTATATGCCGCCCGGTCGTTGTCGTTCGAGGGCGTCGAATACGACATGTTGGTGCATGATCTGACGCCCGAGCAAGTGCGGATATATGACGCTTACGCCGATGCGTTCGCGGTAATTCACAACAATTTGGACGCCGCCATGAAAGCGGCCAATGTGACAGGTGACGGCTCGACTGGCGGCAACGTAACGATGAACCGGCAGGCCAAGGCAGCTGCGAAGAGTGCTTTTGAAAGCACAAAACAGCGGTTTTTCGGTCATCTGCTCACGAGCATGAAGACGCCCACTCTGTTGCGCGCCATCCAGCAGAACCTGGACGAAGGCCACTGCGCGGTCGTTCAGATCGTATCGACCGGCGAAGCTCTGACCGAGCGCCGCCTGGCTGAAGTCCCGACTGACGAATGGAATGACGTCCAGGTCGACATTACACCCCGCGAATACGTCCTTGATTACCTGCGCCACTCGTTGCCCGTCCAGCTTTACGAGCCGCGTTCAAACGACGACGGAAAGATATTTTCTGTTCCGGTCTACCGGGATGGCCAGCCGGTCGAATGTCGCGCGGCCGTAGCGTGTCGAGACGGCCTAATCGAAAAACTGGCAAGTTTGCCTGCTGTTCCAGGTGCACTCGATCAGATCGTCCAGCATTTTGGCACCGACCAGGTTGCGGAGGTAACTGGTCGGTCGCGGCGCATCGTTCGCAAGGGTCAAAGGTTTGTCGTTGAAAGTCGCGCTGGCGCTGCCAACCTTGTCGAAACGCAAGCCTTCATGGACGACCAGAAGAAGATCCTGGTCTTCTCCGAAGCTGGCGGCACAGGACGCAGCTACCATGCCGAAATGTCCGCCAAAAACCGGCGGCTCCGCGTCCACTATTTGCTCGAATTCGGCTGGAAGGCGGACGCAGCTGTTCAAGGTATTGGCCGGACGAACCGCACAAACCAGGCTCAGCCTCCGCTGTTTCGCCCGATCGCCACGAACGTTAAAGCCGAACGGCGTTTTCTGGCGACGATTGCCCGGCGTCTTGACACATTGGGCGCTCTGACGCGCGGCCAGCGCCAGACCGGTGGGCAGGGCCTCTTCCGTGCCGAGGACAATCTCGAAAGCGTCTACGGCCGCGATGCGCTGCGTCAGCTTTATAAGCAGATTTACAGCGGCAAGCTCGAAGGCTGTTCGCTTGCGACATTCCAGGAGATCACCGGACTGAGGCTAAGTGACGAAAATGGCCTTCGCGACGACCTGCCACCCATCAACACCTTTCTAAACCGCCTTTTGGCGCTGACCATAAGCATGCAGGACATCCTGTTCGCGGCTTTCGAAGAACTGCTCGCTGCTCGGATCGAAGGCGCTATTGCCTCCGGCACGTATGAGGTTGGTCTGGAAACCTTGCAGGCCGAAAGCCTGCAAATTGCTGATCGCCGGGTCATATATGAACATCCCTCGACCGGAGCGCAGACAAGCCTCATCAGCATTCGTCGGCGACAGCGCACACAAATCCTAACCATTGCGGAGATCCTGGAGCGAGCTGAGACCAAGGCCGGAAAATTCCTCGTCAGCGAGAAAACCGGCAAGGTCCGCCTTCAGCACCAGGTCCGTGGCCTTCTCCTTGACGACGGAGGTGTGGAAGAACGAGTCGTTTTGCTCGGACCAAACAGTGAACAGTTTACATCACCGCGGTCTTTGATCGATAGTGTCTGGCACGAAGTCGACCGCTCCGCATTCATCGAAGCCTGGGAAGCAGAAATGGCCACAATCCCCGAATTTACTGACGACATGATCCATGTTGTGTCGGGCCTCCTGTTGCCGATTTGGGATCGTCTGCCAACCGAGTCCGCTCGGGTCTATCGGTTGCAGACCGATGATGGTGAGCGCGTCGTCGGGCGGCGGGTCTCTGCCGCCTGGGTTGCCACGGCAAGTGCCGTGGGTGGTGTCAATCTTGAACCAGCGGATGCTCATGCGGCCGCTATGGACGGTAAAACCGTCCTGTACCTGACGGGCGGTTTGCAGTTGCGGCGGGTACGTGTGATGGGATCGAACCGCATCGAGCTGACTGGTTTCGGTGACGGCATGGTTGATCGATTGAAGTCGTACGGTCTCTTCCATGAAATCATAAGCTGGAAGCTGAGAATGTTCGTGCCGGCGTCGGCTGCCGGCATCGAGGTCGTGGGTAAACTGCTTTCGCTTCACCCGATCGAAAGGGCCAGCGAGCGGGAGGCTGCGTAATGGCCTTTCCGGATGCGAAGGACGTTGCCGAGAAGCTGGCGGACCGCGCTGAGGCCGTCTGCCGGACCTATTTGCCGAAGGGCCGTAAGGACGGGAATTACTGGATGATCGGGGACGCCTTTGGCGCCCCCGGTAAATCCACCTATGTGCGGCTTCGGGGACCCCTCTCCGGAAAGGGGGCGGCGGGTCGATGGACAGACGCCGCCACCGGAGAACATGGCAACCTGTTAGATATCATTCGAAATAGCCAGGGTCTGGCGGAATTCCGTGACGTCATGGCCGAGGCCTGTCGCTTTCTGAGCCTGCCGGATCCGACACTGGCAGGTCCAAACGCGCGAACAGCCAGAAGAGACGGGACCGATCGTTCCCGGGAATGGTCCGGACGGCTTTTTGCGTCCAGTCAGGGCTTGGCGGGCTCTCCTGCGGAGGCTTATTTGCGATCCCGTGGGATTGTAATGCAGCCTGATTTCGTTGCCCTGCGGTACCATCCCCGTTGTTTCCACGGCGCCGATTCAGCCGGGCGCCCCGCCTATTGGCCTGCGATGATTGGCGCCGTGACCGATCTGAGCGCAAATCTCACCGGTGTGTCGCGCACCTATCTCGCGCGGGACGGCTCTGGAAAGGCACCTGTTGATCCCCAGCGGCGCGCCAAAGGCGAAATCCTCGGCAACGGCATTCGGTTCGGCCTTACCGAGGACGTCATGGCAGCAGGGGAGGGGATCGAGACTACCCTCTCCCTACGTTCCGTTCTGCCGGCAATGCCACTGGTCGCCTCGACCAGCTCCAGCCACTTAGCCGGCATCGTGTTTCCGCCCCAGCTGCGCACGCTCCTGGTCATTCGAGACAATGACCATGCCGGCGATGCGGCGACAGACGCCCTGTTCGCCAGGGGGCGAGGTGCCGGGATCGAGGTTGTCTTGATCGAACCAGAGCTCGACGATCTCAACAGCGACCTGATGCGGCTTGGGCGGTCACGACTGATCGAACGTCTTCGCGACCAGTTGCCACGATCGCTTTTCGAGCGTTTTCTGATCGCTTGAGCCCAGACGGTCTCGAAAAACGTCGCCGTACGATTATTTGCCTGTCCGCGTCTGTCTGAGAGCCGCGCCAGCGTCCTTCTCAGAGGGCACGGTCTAGCACAGATGTCATGACCTTCACTGCCTGGCGGCAGCCGGCGCTAAAGCTTTGCCGGCCGGCCTTCGGCCGGTTCCGGTCGCTCCCTCCGTGCTGACCGCTGCCACGAAGGCCGCGAGGGCGCGGTCGAAGTGACGAGGACAGAGGCAATGACCGACTACACCAACGATTTCGAACCCATTCACGAGACAACCGCGACCGATCACTTCCTGACCGAATTGGAGCTGTACGGCTATCGCCCGTCGCTTGACGAACCCGATCCCCGTCCTCTTCCCGAAGACATCCAAACGCAAGGCGCCGTTACCGAGATCATGGACGCTTTGATCGGGACGCTCGATGACACCGCACTTGAACCGGACCTGGAGGACCTGCTGTGGGGCGCCGTCAACCTTTTCCACCGCGCGGCAGATCGCCTTGCACGTCAGCTCGACGACAACGAGATGGCCCAGCGCCGCAGCCAGGACGAGCAAGACGGTTCAGAGGTCCGCTCGGTCGAACTGGAGCGTCTGATTATTGCCGGTCGGGGCTTGATCGACCGCAGGGACACCCTGGAAGGAATGCGCGACCACGCCGCCGATCTGTACCAAGGCTATATGCGCATGCCCTGGCGTCCCAAGTACGGATCCCACGTCAACCACAAGACCGCGACGTCGGCCATGGTCGACAGCCGCGACTTCCTGGCTGCCAAGCGCAAGGCCTCGACTGACGTGTTGGTGCCGGCCGGTCCTAAGATTGTCTTCACTGGCGGGCTCGACTGCGATGACCATCACCTGATCTGGGCCAAGTTGGACCAGGCTCACAAGCAGCATCCCGACATGGTGCTCGTCCACGGTGGCTCGTCGAAGGGGGCCGAGTTGATCGCTTCGAAGTGGGCGGATAACCGCAAAGTCACCCAGATCGCCTTCAAGCCGGACTGGACGAAAAATGGAAAGGCCGCACCTTTCCGCCGCAATGACCAGATGCTTGACGTTTTGCCGATTGGCGTCATCGTCATGGCTGGCGGCACGGGTATCCAGGAAAATCTCGCCGATAAGGCCCGCGCCAAGGGCATCCGCGTTCACCGGATAGGAGGGTGATGCCCTCCACAATTGTTCGAGCCTTACCTGACGGTCGGAAACACGAATTCGATATCTTCCGGAAGGATCGGAATGATATCCCGGGTGCCGAACACAGTCAGGCAGGTGTCACAAATCCATACCGCATGCGGAAACAGTAGTCGTGTCTTCACGTTTTTCCGACGCTCGATTCTTTGCGCATTATCGAAGCTGGGTTGATCCTTTGCGCCGCAGTTCGGGCACTCGTGGAAGTGAAACGTGAAGGTATATTCGAGAAACCAACCACCATCGGGCAATTGACCCTCGGCGATCGTCTCGGTGTTTCTGACTGAAAGCTGGTTTTCCATGACTGATTTTTACACGGAGCACGTTCCGATGCACCGAACTTCGTGTCAGACAAACCCAATCAAATATGCTTGTTTTTTCAAGGAAAGACGATCCGGCTATGTCATACGGCCGCGTTTTATTTTATCATGGCTGGGTCACTTTTTCGCCGACGGGACTGAGATGCGCCGTGTCTGAACATCCAGAAATTAGTGCTGAAGAAAAAGCTGCCCGACGTCAGGCCGTGGAGTATGCGCAGGCATCTGTCGCTCTGGAAGGGCTGAAACAGACTGACGAAGCGATAGCGTACGCTCAGCGCTTTATCGATGGCGAAATTGACCTCGACGAATACCTGGCAACCACGTACGACGAGCTAAATGGCGGCTGACCCCGGCGACAATCGCGACGCCCTTGAAGCGTTTCACACCGCCAGGCGCCTGACCGAATTGCGACTGCGTCCGGTTCAAGGCGCCTTTGACGTCGAGCATTTGAAAGAAATCAACAGACGGATATTCCAGGATCTACCCGGTCTCGGCTTTACCGACGTCACTCCGGGCGAGTTTCGGTCGCCAGCTCCAGACGGACGGGATTGGGTCAAACATCGGACCCTGGATACCGCCCGTGTTACGTCGCACGTCGCCTACTCGCCAATGGACGAGGCTAACCAATCCCGAATGGCCAAGCGCCTCGGCCAAATCGATCTGGCCGTATTGAATGCCCTGACTACGGATGCGTTTACGCGCAACCTGGCCGACCTCTATGCGGATCTGGATTACATCCACCCGTTTCGCGACGGAAATAGCCGCACCCTGCGAGAATTCACGCGTCAGCTGGCGGATGCGGCCGGGTTCGACCTGCGCTGGGAGGTGTTCGGCCAAGCCAAAGGTGGGCGCGACGTGCTTTACGTAGCCCGCGACCTTAGCGTCAATCGCCAGGCCTTGCCGCTTCTGCAGCACGAAGACACCCGGCGCGACATAACATTTACCCTCGATCAACTCGCCGGTAACCGCGATCTGCCCGAATTGCTGTTGTCGGCTGGGCGGGCCGTCGTTCGTCCGCACCGCGCCATTGGCTTCGAACGACTCTCGGAGCACGACGCCTGCGCCAAATACCCCGAGCTTGCACCTTTGTATCGCCAGATGGATGATGCCGCCTCGAAAGCTCAAACCGCCTTTGCGCAGAGTCCGGGAGGTCAGACCCGTTTCCTTGCGCAGGTGCGCGCCCGCATCCAGACGGCGCTCGACGCCGGCGAAGTGTCCGTGGCGCGGGCCTCGAAGCGGGAGAACAAGCCGCACGACCGACCCGCGCAAAGCGACGAACCCACGCTATCGCAGGAATAAGGCGACGGTCGTTGCCATGTGGCGCGCCGGTGCCAGCCGGGTTCACACTCTCTCTGCACCCAGGGCCTTTCCCAGATCGGCGCGGTAGTCACCTCGATCGCTCATGCTGTCTTATCGCACAGCCGGCGGCCCTTCGCTAATGCTTCGCATTACTCACGTTGTTCGGGCTTCGCCGCTCGTTCCGCCTATTCTGTGCTCCTGCGCCGCATGATCGCGGTGATGCCGCGGCCCGTATGGGGATGGGCCCCAAGGGTGAACATCATGGAGACTAAAATGAACAACGTCGTCAACCTGATCGGCCGCCTGGGTGACAAGCCGACGTGCCGCACTCTAAACGATGGCGCGCGCCTGGCTACATTTTCAATCGCCACTGACGATGGGTACAAAGGTTCGGACGGCAAGTGGGTCGAGCGCCCGACCTGGCATCGGGTCACTGTCTTCGGCGAAAAGCGCGTCGACTATATCGAAACGCACTATGCCAAGGGGGATCTGGTCCATTTCACCGGCCGCTTGAGCTACAGCCAGTATGAAAAAGACGGCGTCAGTCATCGCGGCGTCGAATTGATCGGAAGCTCCTCGATGCTGGCGGCCGTCAAACGTGAAGAGGAATCCGAAACGAAGGCAAAAGTGAAGCCGCGAGGGAAGAAGGCCGCACAGCAGCAGTTCCAGCTCGACGAAGACATCCCGTTCTAAGCTCAGTCATCAGCCCTCCGGCAGGTGTCGGAGGGCTTTTCCTTTTTGAATGACTGCTGGCTCGGAAGCATGTCGCGCGAGCGGCCGTATCCCAGGTAACGGAGCACGGGCTCATTGCATTCCACTGGGCGGCGGCTCGACCAGGCCAATCTCCGCCAAAAGGCAGCGGAGAGCTTCATGGCGGTCGGCGGCGCGCGTCAGGTGTTCGCGGCTGAGCGCCCGGGCATATTGCCGGGCTGTCGAGTTCTTTTCGTAACCGTTCCAAACCCTCAGCACAGCCTTCATCGACTCGGCTTTGGTGGCCGGCCGTTTCCTTTCCTTGTGATCGAAGTGCTGCAACAGGAGGCCCTCGTGGTCCGGCTCCTGCCAAATTAATGTGATGTCATGTTGCCGCGCGAGCGTCGCTATCTCCACAGACCGGCCGGGGACGAGATCGCGTTGATCCGTATCGAGGAAAGCGAACCTGGCAACGTAGGCACCCCTCTTTTTCTGTTCGCGATCGACGCAGGCTACGGCCCATTGCAGCCTGGATAGTGGATCGCCGTTCTTGAGAATGTGAGGGTCAACCGCGACCGGCAGACCAAGGTCGCGAGCAAGGGTGGCCAGAAAGGTCGCATAGCCGTCTTCGGACTCCCCTTCGCAGCCAACGAAGATACGCGCCCTGGCCTCGATGACGCGCCGGCTCATCCGATCACCGGTACGCCACCGTAAACGCCACCAAGATATTTCTTGTAGAGGTTATCGTCCCGACGCGTCGATTTGACGTCCATGAGGCTATAAACCCTGGTCCGCCCCGCGCTGTTTTTCTCCGTTATGACCACCTCCTCCTTGACGAGGTCTTCGAGAAGGGTGGCGGAATGGCAGCTCATCCAGACTTGCGCATTCCTGGGATTACGCGTGTTCGGATCGTGGAACCAACGCAGGATCTCCGGCAGCACCAGAGGATGGATAAGCGTATCGAATTCGTCGATGTACGCCAAGCCACCCGCATTGAGCGCCAGGTGAAGCAGCGGGAAAAGACGAACAAACGCGCGGGTCCCCTGGCTTTCTTTGTCCCAGAGCAGGTCCGTGCCCAGACCGCTGTGCGTGAAAACCGCCCGCCGTTCCGTCCCGAACGTCTGGATGTCCATTTTCTCGACACCCGTATCCGCCCGGCTCAGGTCACGGTTGATGCTCGACAAGATCTCCGGCGATCCGGCCAGAAGATCAAAAAGTGCCTTGTCATCGGTCTCGCGTGCCCCAGGCACAGCGTTGAGGTTCGACCAGCTGTGGCCAGGGAGGGTCGAATAGAAGCGGGCCGTCGGGTGTTTGAAACGGCCATAGCTGGATATCAGCGATACATTGTCGGTCAGGGTTTCCTTCAGGTGCTGGTACCGGCCAAGCGGAAACAGATCGGAAGCGGCTATGTCACCGTCCGATTGACGCTCGAAAATGCGTTGCCATTTTCCCTTGCCGTCCGGCCTTTGTCGCAGGGCTTCTCGAAGAACACGCTTCGGAAAGCCATCGACCACCTCGATTTCAAGTTCGTAGCGCAGCGTGCCGGGCTGGCCGTTCTTCGGTGTGATTTCAATATCCTCGCCACGTGAGGTCACATAGTTGACATAGCCGCCGAACTCCATTGCCAGGCTGATCGGCTTGTTGGCACACGCCTGATCGGCAAAAGGTGCGATCTCGTCGAGGCCGGTCCCCATGGGACTGGCGCTGTTACGGACAAAATGGCTAAGGAAGGTCAGCGCCTTCAGAACAGTCGTCTTGCCGGACGCATTGGCGCCGTAGATGGCAACGATTTTTGGCGCGCGCAGTTCGGATCCTGGAAAAATGGGCGCGAAGCGATCCTCATCGTCAGGCACGTTTGGCGCAATGCTGAGATCCAGCACCTGGCGTTCCCTGATCGACAGGAAGTTCTCAATTTCCAAAAGATAGAGCATGGCGGTCCTTGCTTTGGCTCTATAAATAAGACTTCAACGAAAAATAGTCAATCTCGCTAAAATGGATTGAGAAAATTGGGCGTTTCGGCTTCGCCGCCGGGCTCGTCCTCTGCGATGGAGCCCCGTGCCGGGTCTCCACCCTTCGGGCTCGATCCCTAACGCGGACCATAGTCGCCCGGCTAAACGAGATTCGAGGGGGTCGTTTTTTTGGCCAAGCATAACAGGCGGCGCGCGGTCATCCACATTGCAGCGATATGTGGACCATCGCGCGGTGTCACGGAAGACCGAAGCCTATGCCTGAGGCTAGCTGTTTCGGCCGCCCATGACCGGACGTCTTTCATTTGTGACCTGCGACGCGGCTAGCGGAATTGGATAATTCACGGCATTTGCTCAATATAAGGTTGGCAAATTGGTGAAACGCGGTTTGTGAATCGGCAAAACACCTTACTTTTCGTCGAAGCAGTGATAAGCCTGACGAACCCAAAGCTTTGCGGAAGGTTCCTCATGAAATCGCTCGTACTCGCCAATCAGAAAGGTGGGGTCGGCAAAAGCGCGATCGCCACCCAGTTGGCCCACTATCTTCGGCGGCGCGGGCAAACCGTGCTGTTTATCGACCTGGACCATCAGCAGAATTCATCGCGACCCTTGCGTCTGAACGCTGATGTGACTGTTGCCGACTTCACTGCAAGCGCGGTGTTCGAGACCGTTGCGCCAGCGAAGATACCCAAAGCGGAATTTGTCCTGATCGGCGGCGACGACAGGTTGTCTATGCTCGAACGGCAGGCCGATCAGCACAATGCATTCGCCAGCCGATTCCGTGCGGCGCTCGCAGCCTGGGCAGACTTCGATGTTTGCATAATCGACACCAATCCCAATCCGGATATCCGTTACGCATCGGCTTTGATCAGCGCCGGCTTTGTCCTGGCGCCCATTCAGCTCAATCAGGAGGCCATCGGCGGGATTTCTGGGCTGCTCAGCCATCCGCGCTACGGCATCGGCCGTATTCAGGCGACCTTGAACCCAGGGCTGATCTTTCTTGGCATTTTGCCCAACCTTGTCGAGCCAACGCCGTTCCAGCGCAATAATTTTGACGCCCTCGCGACCCAGTTCGGCGGCCGGCTTCTATCGCGTCGCGATGAACGTGGTCTGGCCTTTGGTCACATCCAGAAGCGCTCGTCGATTGCTGAGGCTCAGGCTGCCGGCCTGTTTGTGGCGGACCTTACAAAGACAAGCGCGAGGGATACGTGGCGCGAGGTTCGGCCTGTCTTCGACATGATTGTCGCCGGAATGGGCTTAGCAACGGAAGCGCGGGTGTTGGCATGAGCATTCCAACCATCGACTTGAGTGCGCTCGATGCCTTCAGAGATATGGGGGCCGCTAAGGCGGCGGGGAAGCCGCTCTTGCTCGACCTCGATCTGATACACGAGGATCCGGATCAGCCGCGCAAAACGTTCGACGAGGTTCTGGATCTCGCGGCGAGTGTAGCCGAGGTGGGTATCAAGGTGCCGATCTCGGTGCGTCCGCATCCGACCATCGCAGGCCACTACATGCTGAAATTCGGGGCGCGGCGACGCCGCGCGGCATTGTCGGTAGGCTTGCGGCAAATCCCCGCCTGGATCGACGAGGTGCCTAGCGACTTTGAACAGGTCATCGAGAACCTGCAACGCAAGGACCTGACCCCGATGGAGCTGGCGATATTCATCGCCGACAAGCAGGCCTCGGGCCTTAAGGTCGGGGAAATAGCGCGCAAGCTTGCCATACATCGTTCCACTGTCAGCAAGCACCTGGCGCTGATCGATGCCCCGCCGGAAATCGAAGAGGTCTATCAAACCGGCCGCAACACCTCGCCGGAGACGATCTACGAACTTCGGACGGTGTTCAGCCGATTTCCGGAAGAGACCAAGGCGTGGCTGACCAGCGGCGCCGAGGTGTCCCGGCGCTCCGTGGATGAACTTAAGCGCTCACTGACGGCCGATTCCTTTGAGGCGGGACCCGGCGAGCAGCTCTCGCGAAGAAAGGCGAGGGCTGCGAAACCGGCGGATCCAGCCGAAATCAAGCGTCCAGTTGTCGCAGTAAGGGTCACCGACCGGTTCGGCATCATAGTGCTCAATCGGCGGGCCAACGAGGACGACCATGTTCTGGTCAAATGGGACGACACCGCGGAAGTCGCACAGGTGCCGAACCGCGATGTGCACTTTCTGCGCCTGGACGACGCGCGACGCTATGAACCGATAAACAGGGGCTTGACCGAAGCAGACCAATCGACAGCCTCGTCCCCCGCAAAGCTTTAATCGCCCACGTAATGGGCGCGGCGGCGTGAGCCGCGCTCGATATTCCCTTGCAGGGGTGAAGCCGAGCGAAGCTCGGAGAGGGGGCGGCAAAGCCCCCTGGGACACCTGGCAGATCAACGCTTCGAGAAGTGTTCTCATGAGAACCAATATGGCATCAAGTTTAAGTTGGCAGGATAGGCTGAACGCCGAATTTGTCACACGTCCGACTGGATCGGGGCTGTGATGGTCAATCAATCATCTTCAAAAAATGCCGGTCGCCCATTGCTGCACGTCGACCTGAAGGACCTCAAGGAGCCCTGGCTTGACTGGTGCCGCGCACGAAATCTGACGCCAAGCGAAGCTGTCCGCCGCATCGTGAAGGCAGTCCTCGACGGAAATCCGACCGACGGCGGCCTTCCACACCCAGATGATTTCAATGGCGTTGCCGGTGAAGACCGGCGCCGGGTCGAAATTCGCATCCCGGCTACAGAATTCCTGGCGTTGGAAGCGGCGGCGGGTCGGGAAGGGATGAGCGTGCCGCGCTGGCTGATCGGCCTGGTGAGGACAAGTCTGACCGGGGAGGCGTTGCTGGTCGAACATGAGGCCGAAGCCTTGGCGCGTTCCAACACCCTGTTGCTGGCGCTCGGCCGTAACATCAACCAGATCGCGTACAATATGAACCAGCGCGTTGACCGCGACGAACTGACACAGGCCCAGGTCGAGTACGTTTCGAAGTTTCTCAAGGAACACGTCGGCGAAGTGTCGTCTGTGCTGCAGGCCAGTAGGAAACGGTGGCGCAGGTGACGTTGCCCAAAGCTTTTGTCGATGGCTTCCTCATCGAATGGGCCGAGAACGAATATGAGGCTCAAGTCGTATCAAACCGCCAAAAATCGCAAGAGATCCGTCCTACAGTCCGAATGTCCGGGAGCGGCGCGCTGGGGGCTGCGAAGACACGGACGCCCGCAGAACGCGCTCAGGCCGTTCGCGACAGGTTGGCAAGGACGGTGCGCAAGGTGCCGGAAGTGATGGTCAAGATCACTTCGGCCTGCCGGGGCATGAAGCAAATCAGGCAGCACATCGACTATATCAGCCGGAAGGGTCAGATCGACTTGGAAGATCAGGATGGACACACCATCCGCGGATCGGAGCAGCTGAAAGACTTGAAGGCCGACTGGCGCGCCGGTGGCCCAGAAGAGATCGGAGAGGACAGCACGCGTAGAAACACGTTAAATATCGTCTTCTCGATGCCGGCGCATACCGACGAAGTTAGCATGAAGCGCGCAGTGCGCGCGTTTGCTGCTGGAGAGTTTGCAGGCCACCAATATGTGTTTGCCTATCACACCCAGGCGACCGACCCAGATCCGAGCCCGCCGGCGCACCCGCATGTGCACTTGGCCGTCAAGACACTTGGTTGGTCAGGCCGGCGCCTTAATCCGCGCAAGGCGGATCTTCAGCGCTGGCGCGAAGGGTTTGCGGAACAGCTTCGTTCGCATGGGATTGAAGCCAACGCGACGACGCGATTGGCGCGCCTGAAAAACGAGCGAAGCGCGAAGCGGTCGGTATTGGCCCTCGTCGCAAAAGGGGAAGACCTGCACTCCGTGGGCCAGGGCGGGGGAACTGCCCGGAAGTTCGAGGCACAGCAGCTCGAAGACCGCAGAAAGGACTATTATCGCAAGGTGGCGGATGTTCTGACCAAGTCGGAGGACGAGGCCGACCAGGGCCTGGCAGCTGAAATAACAGAGCACTTTGGCTTGGGACGCAAACGATCGGCCACGACGGGTCCAGCCCTGAGCAAACCGGATCGAGAGCGGGACCGCTGAGCCCGGTGACGCTTAGGTGATCGCCCAGACCTTGACACATTAGAAGACGCCGCCAAGAATTCAGCCCATGAGAAATCCTGCGGAACGGTTTGGCTTTGATATCCTGGTTGAGCTGATGGCGGCACACCAGAGCCAGTCGCTGGACGGATCGCCTGTGAGCCGCGTTGAAAACCGCCTATCGGTGTCGCTGACCCTGGCACGCCAGGCGGGTCTGACCGATTTAAGACTTTTTTTGGAGCGACGGGATTTTGGCTGGCTCTGTATTTCGCGAGGGATCGACCGGGTGAGCACAGCCGCCGGCCAGATGCATTTGGACGGCTTCCCCGTGCGCCAAGCTTTATCAGGAATGGACAGCCATATAGTCGGACGGTTTGCGGATGGTCGCGAAGCCAGCGACACGCCATTTCCGATCGTTCAGGACCCAAGTTTGATTCCTGGCTTCGTACAACGCATTCCGTCCGAAACAGACAAGGCTGAAATGCTGCGACGGGTACAGGTGGCGGCCATCGAAGCCGTCGCAGGCAAGACAACGGTACACTGAAAATTCGGCCGGGGCGCCATGAGAAGGATGGCGTCAAGGTCGAGGGAGGAGCTCCCCGCAGTGGCTCCTCCCGCATTTTTCCGGAAGAAAATCTGTGGCGAAGCGTCAGGAATGGCGAGCTGCGGTGGCATCCGCTCGATCTACACTGCCTTAGTGGGCAATCCCCCGTGTTAACCTTTCGTTAATGAAATCCGAACGGCAAAATTCAACCTGTTGATTCCGTTCAGATTCAAAATTGGGGACGGCTAAAGTCCTCTATTGCACTGTTCCGACTCAGTTTTTCGCGCGTCTAGCCGGTGTGTGAAACCCCGATGAGACCCAGGTGAAAGCCTCCTTAACAGGCGTCGCCCGAACGGATCGATTGCTTTCGCGTGCAATGCGGCTTGACTCTTTCCACCGACAGAACAAATATAGAACATTAACAAATGGAGGTCGCTATGCTGCCAATGCGCTTCAATGTGAAAAGCCTGGACGGCGATGTGGTCGCTGATCTGGACCGGACGATTGCGCCGATCGAAGGCGAGGTCCTGGTTGTTTTCAATTATCCCGAGGTCGTCCGTTACGCCGTCGAACGGCTTGAGCGACGGACCGATATTCTTCCGCGGGATCCGATCGAGCCCGTTCTTGTCGTCCTCCGCCGCTTAGACGTGATCGAACGGTCCGCACGTGCACAGAGGAGCATAGGTGTGGACCTCGCAACAGACATCATTGCTCGGCTCGAAGAAACCGCCGAGTTCGCACGCGGCTATATTACGGAAAGGCTGTCCCTGAATATCTGTCATGCAGACTTCGTCGCGATGTGCAAAGGAGCTGGATTGTCGAGCGATGTCTCGAAGTTCGATATAATGCAATTCCGCGGCATCCCGATGTCGGTCGGCAAGGCGGGAGAAGACTGGAATGCCTATTCAGCGTTCGAAGGCTTCAACCCCGACATGTGTGTGCTTTACGTCACCTTTCCAGGCGGCGGACCTATGGTTATGGACCCTCGTTTCCTCGAGCTTACACAACGCGTCGCCGACGGGAAGATGACTCAGGACGAGGCCGTCGGTGAAGCGTGTATTCATGCCCAGCTGTCGACGCCGGTGAACCCCGCGGTTCTATATGCCATAAAAAATGCCATATCCCTGGTAGCGGAAGGCATCATGCCTCCATACGACGCGGCCCAGGATTTGGTGCAGGTCACCAGCGCGTCTCAGGCGGCGCGCGTGCGAGAACTCTGGACGTTGCACAACGAGCGCGAGGCGGCGCCGCAGGACCTGTCTAGTCCATACTTTCGACTGGGTTAAACTGGGCATGGACGATCAAGCGGCTGTCGCACAAACCGGCAAGACGTTGATGAAGGCCGGCGGCATGGTCGACGTCCTGGCACGCGATCGCACGGGACACCATGTCCTGAAGCCGATGAAATGGGGGCTGGTTCCACCGAACTTCTCCGGCTACCCCGATCAATGGCACGGCAACACGACGCATGCGCGGATCGAAACCGTCGACGAGCTCCCCAGCTTCCGGGAAAGCTGGGTCAGAAAATGGCGCGTGCTGTTCCTGATGAACCATTACCTGCAGAAAACGACCGGCATGCAGGATCTGTTAGGGCAGACGGCAAAGGAAGTCAGGGTCAATCTGGGGCGCTCAGACGGCAAGCCGATGGCGGTCGCCGGCATCTACAGCGCAATCAAGCGGCCGACCGGGCTGTTCTTATCGTGCGCCATGCTAACCCGGCCGGCGAGTCCAGGCCTCGAAGAGATAAACGATCGCTTTCCGCTGATGCTCGAAATCGCTGAATGCCGGCCTTGGCTCGATGGCGCCGAAGAAATGGATTTGGCGATTCCGCCACCAGCCGACAGGTTCTCGATCAAGCTGGCGGGGTGACGGTCAGAGATTGCGGTTTGAAGAGAATTCGCTCTGGTAGACCTACGGATCGATCCTTAGACGCGATGGCGACGCAAACGCTTTTTTGGCTGGTTTCTCGATGGTTCTTGATGGTCTGCGGACCGCTATGGAAAGCAATCGACGTTGACCTTGCATTCATGATCGTACTTTTTAAGGGTGCTGGATGTTGAATTCCCAGCCTGAAAAGCTATGGATGCATGCGGAGGCTATATGAAAGATTCTCTCGACACCACCAGCCAGCTGATCCGTAAGGCAATCGAACAGGCTTACAATCGTGGATTTCAAGACGGGTTTTGCGAGGCTGGTAAGCGCGTAGAGCACGCGTTTGATCAGTTGCGCGATCGGTCTCCTATATCCGTATCGCAGCAAAGTCACGCTGCGAAGAGGCCCTACGGTGTCGTCCAGGAAATTCTCACGGACATTCTGACCAACAATCCTGGCTTGAGCGCCGCCGAACTCGAAAAAATGGTTGCCGCCGCCGATCCTCGACTAACAGGCCGCAGTTCCGTCCGGAATACCTTGGGGCGTCAACGCGGACGGGTTTTTGAATGCCAGAACAAAAAATGGTATCTAAAGGAGACCGCAGCCGAATTGCAGCGGCGCACTGAATTGAATTAATAGGCGGATGCATGCGCCTTCACCGCATCAAATCGAAGCGCAGATTTCTCATGCTCACCGGCACTGGTTTGTCGAGCCAGTGTTCACCTGAGCCCCCTTGGTCATTGCGGTCAAAATAGGGACGCCTGGATTTCCTGAACCGTTTCACCTTCGAATGGCATGCCCGGCCCGTCTTTTTTACGAGCCTTGCCAACAACCTTAAGCGTTCCATCGGGCAAAGGCTTGATCAGCTTTTTCTTTAGCACGTCCCATGGTTCGGTCAGCCAGGCATTGACCTCCTCCGAGGTCCGCAAAATAACCGGCATAGCCTTCGGATGGTAGGTTTTCACTTCTTCGTTGGGCTTCGTCGTGAAAAACGCATAGAGATCGTCTGTAGTCTCGCCGTCTTTGACTTTGCGGACCGATGTCCATTGCGGCGTCCAAAGCCCGCCGAAGAAGGCGAGCGGGCGCTCCTGATCGAGAGCAAACCAGTGGAAGACGCCCGTAGCATTGGCTTGATCCGGTTCAGAAAAAGATGTCCAGGGCACGACGCAGCGATTGTCGACACCCAAATACGGTGACCAGTGATCGATCCAGTGATGCCGGACGTTCTGCACGCCATTATCGTATTTTTTGCCGACCAGGTTATCGGGATTGGATGGCATGCCCCAGCGAGACATTGCCAGCTCGCGGCCGCCAGCTGTGTTCCGCACAATCGGCCCAAATCCATTTGCGTAGATACCGGGCAGGTCCCCCAGGTTCGCCGCATTTGACGCTAGGTTCAGGACGTTGGCTAAGGCTCGAATAGCTTCGACATTTGAAACCATCGAATAGATGTTGCACATGGGCGGCCTGTTCACTGAGGATCGCGGCCTTAATCCTGACGCTGGCGCGACAGCACAACCGGCGCGGCGCCGCCGGTTCGGACGCCGCTGCAGTTGAATCATAGATGCACCGACATCACGAAAAGCCACGTTGCAAAGGTCTTCGCGGACGTATTCGGCTACCCACTCACTGTCGATCCTCGTACAACCATCGGTGAGGTCGTGGAAAAGCCGGAAAAGAACGGCGTCCATGGCGGCCGTATCGTAACGGCGCCGTTGCAGCCCCGTCCCGGCTGGGTCTATCAGCGCGTCGTAGACACTCGTGACGACGAGGATTGCTGCCGCGACCTGCGCACACCCTGTGCCGGCGGTGCGCCGGTCGTCGTCTGGATCAAGACCAAGGCACCGGAAGGCCGCTTTTCCGTTAACAACCGCTGCGCGGTGATAGCCGATCCCGCCGAGATTTATTCACTCGATGAACTAGCCCGGATCGCGATTTTCTCTCAGCGTATGGGCTTGGACTGGGGTGGCCTGGACATTCTGCGTGATCGAAATGATGGCCGTATCTATATCGTAGATGTCAACAAGACTGACCTGGGTCCGGTCATCGCTTTGTCTTGGCGCGATAAGATCAGGTCCATGCACCGTCTTGGCCGCGCTTTGCACGCCTTGATTGGCCCGACTCCAGCTCTGTGATAAATACCTGTACCGGCTCCTACGAACGTCAGTCGATTCGGGTACGTTTTTGCCGCAATGTGCGGTTCCTGGATACTTCGCGCTCTGAATTGTTATAACCGTTTTGCATCCCAAATTCTTTAAATGTCTGGAATCATTATGGCTTCCTTATTTTTCAAGCCGCAATAAGACGTCCGAACAGCTGGGGCTAAACAATGAAAATATGGGCTGTAGCCTTCGACGGTCGGCGCACCATTGCTCTACACGGAACCTGTCTCGCGGTAATCTGCGCGGTGGGCGTCTGGTCCCATAGTGCACTCGCCAATGAACAGGTTACGACGACCAGCGTAGAAGACTTGCGCAGGCTCTCGATAGACGACCTTGCAAACTTGCCGGTCACATCGGTGTCGAAACGGCCCGAGCCGCTGAGCGATGCGGCCGCGGCCATCTACGTCATAACTGCGGCCGATATCCGTCGGCTCGGTGTAACTACGCTGCCTGAAGTCCTCCGACTTG
>FTDD01000190.1_pt1 | contig 96768 bp, 86 predicted proteins | sample 1639881 | NCBI WGS metagenome assembly FTDD01 (sample SAMEA3914869, study PRJEB12502) | metagenome | biome: forest; material: soil | place: USA | collected 2012-03-12 | depth 0.1 m | reverse complement strand
GGGCCTGGCGATCCGCATTCCCGGCGAAGTCACGCCGGAAAAGGTCAAGACCTTGCAGGACGCCGACGCCATCTATCTGGACGAAATCCGCAAGGCCGGCCTTTACGACCAGATCTGGCAAGCCTTCGCCGTGCTGCTGCCGGTCAAGACGGTCGGCGTCATGGGCGACGCGCGCACCTACGAGGATGTGCTGGCCCTGCGCGCGGTGACGTCGTCGGACGGCATGACCGCCGATTTCTACGAATTCCCGTGGCCGGTCCTGGGTCGCTGCGCCACGCGCATCGTCAACGAGGTCCGCGGCGTCAACCGCGTCGTCTATGACGTGACGTCCAAGCCTCCCGGCACGATCGAGTGGGAATGATTTCACGTCGATTTTCACCTATCGTAATCTATCGGAAGTTTGGCGTAACAAATTGTTCCAAAAGGTGATTTCGAATTTTTACTTTCGGAATCTTTCGGCAGGGGACGGCATGTTTCGACGGTAAAGTCGACGGTGGCGCCTCATCTTGTAACCGGTTTGCTTTGTGATACCGTCAGGTGGTCTTCAGCCCCTGACGGTATTATTTTTTGCCTTAGTGGGTTGTTTTCAAAGGGAAAAAGGAGGTTTGGCCACCCCCCTTTTTGCTGACGGTATTTTCCGCTCCGAAAGCGGGAATTTTCAGCTCAAAAAGGTTCGAAAATGCTCACTGACCTCGCGCTTAAGCGCATGAAAGCAAACGAGAAAACGGGCAAGGTTGCCGACCGTGACGGTATGTATGCGATCGTCAACAAGGGTGGCTCGGTTACCTTCCGGTTCGACTACCGATTTAAGGGGCGGCGTGAGACGTTGACCCTAGGAACGTACGGGCCTGACGGCCTGACCCTCGCCGAGGCGCGGGAGAAGTGCCTGGCGGCTCGAAAGCTGCTGGCCTCTGGAGTTTCGCCGGCGATGGACAAATCTCGGATCAAGCGCGAGGAGCGCATGGAAGACCTGTTCGACGAGGTCGCGAAACGCTACTTCGCGACGGCGAAGCTTGCTGACAGCACGCGCGACATGCGGCAGGCGATTTATAATCGAGAGATCAAGCCGAAATGGCAGAAGCGGTTTATCACCGAAATTGAGCCTTCCGACCTTCGGGAGCTCTGCCTGAGTGTCAAAGACCGCGGGGCACCGGCAACGGCGATTCACGTCCGGGACATCGTGAAGCAAATCTATAGCCACGTTCGGCTGCACGGGCGTAAGATCGACAATCCTGCGGACGAGGTGAGCCCGTCGTTGATCGACACCTTCACACCGCGCGATCGTTTCCTGGCGCCTCCCGAGATCAAGATTGCTTTTGAGCTGATCGGGCAGGTTGCGTCGTCGCCCCATCTGCGGCTGGGTGTGAAGTTCGTTCTCCTCACTATGGTGCGGAAGAGCGAGTTGCTCGATGCGACATGGGATGAGGTCAATTTCTCGACCGCCACATGGACAATCCCCAAGGAGCGAATGAAGCGCGCTCGCGCCCATAACGTCTACTTGTCGCAACAATGCCTGGATATCCTGGTCGCGCTTAAGACTTGCGCGGGCAGTTCCAGGTATCTGTTCCCCGGCCGATACGACTCGGACGAGCCGGCGTCGCGTGCCACCTTCAACCGCATAACGATGAGGATTTGCGAGCTCGCCCGGGAGCAGTCGCTGCCGCTTGAGGCCTTCACCGTCCATGACCTGCGTCGTACGGGCGCAACGCTGCTGAACGAGTTGGGCTTCAACCGCGACTGGATCGAAAAGTCGCTGGCCCACGAGAGCCGCCACACCTCGCGAGGGGTATACAACAAGGCGGAGTACGAAAAGCAGCGCCGTCATATGCTCCAGGAGTGGGCGAATTTCGTCGACGCGACTATCGATGGACAGCCCTACGACGTGACGCTGTTCCCAACCGACATGCGCCTCTTCGCCGCTGCCTAACCTGCGAAGCGCGAGCTGACCTTCGGCGCATGGCGGTTCGCGCTTTCAATCCTGTGTTGCGTCTCTGTAGTTCTTGCAATCATGAGGATTCTGCTCTCATGATCTGCGAGCGTGAGCGATAGGGGGTATGATGACCTTTGACGAGCTGTGGACAAAGTTCTGGGAATGGACAAACGGCCACCCAGCGGGCCGGTACTTTTTTCGGGGACAGGCGGACAATAGTCCAATAAAGCCGAAAATTGGGCGACCGGAATATGCGTACAAGCCTGGCGAAGAGCGGGCCTTGTTCAAGGCGTTCGAGAGAGGCGCCTATCCGTTCGTCAATGGCCGCCTCTCGAACTATGAGCTTCTCGCTTTGGCCCAGCACCACGGCTGCCCCACACGCCTTGTGGACTGGTCGACCAGCCCTTTGGTCGCAGCTTGGTTCGCAGTGAGTTCATATCCGTTGGACAAGGAGGCCCAAATCTACGCCCTTGACCTTGCGGTTATGGATACGATCGATACCAGCCAAGGAAAGATGTCCAGCGGCGGGACTGTTACCGATCCATTGGAACTTACGGATGGCGTATATCTCATAGAGACAGCCCAGGTTTCCAGCCGGATCAAGACACAGCGCGGAATCTTCACATTGCATGGGAACCCGACCGTGGCTTTCCCGATCCCGGACGCCGATACGTTTAAGATTCCGGTTGACCTGCGAGATGCCTTTCAAAGTCGGCTTATGGACAATGGCATCGACGCGTCCCATATCTTTCCTGACATCGACGGCCTGTGCAAATCACTCGACTGGCGCCTGAAATCGGGTAAACTCACTACTATTGCTTAGGTGGATCATGACTGAGGTCAAATCGACAACCCCAAGGAAGACAGGAGCGCATGCCCGGGGCGCGCGGGGACTGTCTCAGAAGGCTGCTCAGCGTGTTGGAAGGGCCGTTGCCCAAGGATATCTGAGTCAGGGGAAGAAGGCGCGGCCGGAGAAGACGCGCCTATTGCTATCCACTCTCACTGACCTTGGTGATGGCACCTTTCAGGTGATGGCGAATACGTTCGTTTCCGTCGTGCCCGTCGCGACGGTTGGGTCGCCGCGGCCGGAAGTCGTCAACTCAGTGCTGACGATGAAAAGGGTCAACGGCCACGACGTACTGCAGAAGGTCGCGGTGCCTATTTTCGAGAGCAAACCCTTATCGTCGAGTTCGAGCGCCAAGGTCGCTCAGTCCTGATCTAGGCGCCGAGGCTCGCGGCTGACGTTTTATGATTTGATGCATATTAAGGTTCCCATTTGCCCGCAAGCGTACAGTCGTGCGCGTAAACCGGCCTGTGTCCTGGATCGAAAAGTTGGATCACCCGTACGTTCGCTACTCGCCTGAAATCGAGGTCATCACTGACGACGAGGCGGACCTTACGCAACAGATCGTCGCGCAAATGGGGCGAACCAACGCGCTGAATTCGAAGGCCGCGGGGAAGGGCATTCGAGACGCTCACGCCAAGAGCCATGGCTTCCTAAAGGCTGTCTTGGCCGTCCATGACGACCTTCCGATCGAACTCGCCCAGGGCATATTCCAGCCCGGAAGGACCTATTCGACGGCAGTCCGTTTGTCGTCGGCGCCGGGAGTCATCCATGGCGACGTCGTGCCGGTTGCTCGCGGCATGGCGTTGAAGGTGATCGGCGTGGAGGGGGAAAGGCTACTTGAGAGCGATACCGGCCGCAACCAGGACTTCCTATTCGTGAACATTCCCGTCCTCACCTTTGGGACCGTTCGCAAGTACAAGGGGCTGCTCGATCTCCTGGAGTCAAACGTCAATTCGCCAGAGATCGTCCAACGTGCGATTGCTGCCGCGGCCCGGGCGGCCAGCGGCGCCATCACTGTCGCCGGCGGCACGCCCGGCGCTCTTATACGCGGCCTCGGTCGTGACAATCACCATCTTTTGGGTGAGACCTATCACTCGATGTCGGCTTTTCGGTTCGGCGCGTATATGGCCAAGCTCAGCTTGGCCCCTTTATCGGACAATGTGAGAGCGCTGACCGGGCGCCAGGTGCGCAACCTCGGACCGGGGACGTTTCGCGATCTCGTCGTTGAACACTTCTGGGATGAAGGCGCCGAGTACGAAGTTCGGGTGCAGCTGTGTCGCGACTTGCACAGGATGCCGATTGAGGATGCTTCCGTTTTATGGGCCGACGACCTTTCGCCGCATGTCGGCGTGGCTACGCTCCGTATCGCGCCACAGGACGCCTTTTCGCCAGACCGCCAGGCGTATTTCGAGGATATACTGTCCTTCAACCCGTGGCATGGCGTTGCCGCGCATCGGCCTCTCGGTTCGATCAACCGCATTCGCATCAAGGCATACGAACGGTCAACGATGGCCCGCCATGCAGCTAACGCGCGGCCGCAGACCGAACCGGCCAACATTGCCGACATCCCCGATTGAGTTGGTTCCGCAATGAACGACGACGACCTTGAAGAGCTACATCTGCGAAGGAGATTCGGGGATATGCTCGACGCCCTGCAGGCCGGCAGGATAACGATTGCGATGGGTGTCGTGTATCCCATGGCGTTCACGCCTGTCGGGGATAGGGAACTCGACAAAATCAATGAAGTGACCTTCACCGAGCTTTTGATGGATTTCGTCGAGGACCCTGGCCGTCGGGAGGATGTCCTCCAAACGCTGGTCGAGTTGTCGATCGACGAGTTGCAGGCCGCGGCGTTGCGCCGAGAGCTGGCTGCCGCGATTGAAGCATTGGCCGCAAGGGGACGAGTGGTCACCCCGGTCGGCTTCTTAAACCGTTTTCAAATCGACGGAGTGGGGGACTATTCGGCCGCGGACGTCCTGGATGAGGCGGCGCGGTGAAAAGCTCGGAAAGCTGGATGGGCCCCCCTGGGGGACAAGGGTGCCCATTGGCGATCGCCGCCGACGAGGGGGGATGCGGCGGGCGAGCCATGAGTCTATAGGCCCGTTCGGGCCGTGAATACAATTTAAAGTGGATTTGGCGGCTACACAAATCTGTTAGTGGAAAACCCAAGTGCCGGCTCTCAAGAGCCTATTCGTCGTCAGCTAAGGCGCGAACCAGTTCCAGGATACGGCGGCGGTGTTTCGCGGAGCCTATTCTCGGAAACGCCTCCGCGAGCTCTATGCCTTCTGGGGTCGTCAAGAACGAATGGACCGACTGTTCCTGCTCGGACTCATCGAACCCTTGGAGCGCGTCTGGATCGTTATATCCGTCGAAGAAATAGGACGTAGGTACCTTCAATGCCCGCGAAATCTCAAAGAGTTTCGATGCGCTGATACGATTCGAACCACGCTCGTATTTTTGGACTTGTTGAAAAGTCAGCCCGATAGTGCCTGCCAGAATTTCCTGGCTGATCCCGAGAAATTTGCGCCGCATGCGAACCCGCCCGCCGACATAAACATCGACGGGATTGGGAGATTTATTATCTACGTCCAATGAAAAGCCCCACCAAGAACCGAATTAAATACCCTTGTTATGGCAATCGAACCATACAAACGAGCGGCTTGCAATAACGGCACTTACCCGTCGTGCGCAAGTCGATACGCCTACCGGGTATAGCTTACCGGCTGCTTTTATGAGCCTTTAGCGATGCACCGGACGGCTCTTCCGCTGATGGACGTCTGGGGTGGGGGCTCTATGCAGGAGACCCGCGTCGCTGGCGACGCGACGTTGTTTCACCCACGCTTCTATTTCATCCAGGTCCCAAACCGCACATCGAGCGGTCAGGTAAAAGCGTTTTGGGAACTCGCCACGCTGCTCCAGCTCATAGATCGTCGTGTCGCCGAGCGGGACGATCTCACGCAACTCCGCCCTTCGGATGTTGCGCTTAAATGGTAGGGTCGAGGGCAGCGCTTCAAGTGCAGCTTCAAGGGCGGCGCGCCGGGATACTCCCAGAAGGTCGGCTGCGGAATCTTGAGTTGAGGGTGAAAGGATCATCGCAAACATCCAAAATTAAACGAGATTACTGGTTTTGGTTGGACGCGTAGTTGATGCTATGATTGTCTAGCCGTTTTGGTAAAGGCCCGATCCGATGCCATAAAGCGTTCAACCATAACGGGGACCAGCCGACTGGGGTCGCCGACGGGCTGCCCGGATTCCTTGGAGAGGATCTCAGCATAGGCCACCAGGTTGCGGTGGACCTCGGCGGCTAGTTCAACCGTTACTTTAACTGGCTTATCGTCGAGCAAGGCACCGATCTTCAGTTTCGGCATTAGCGGCCTCCGTATGGTTCGAGCACAATATCTCGCGACAGGATTACCCGAACCGGAAATCCGGCGCGGATTGTGAGGGTGGGTTGGATGTTGAGTTGGCGCTCGACGATCTGTTGCCCTGTTCGGCTGATACTGTCCGAGGCCCCCGCGCGAAGCGCACGGACGATGTCGCTGTCTCTTTCGGACGATCCCGCTTCAGCGCCAACGCTCAACAGGGTGGAGATGGCTGCGGCTTGGATCATGCCGGCCCAGTGGTAATCGGTGCTGTCTGAGAGGCCTGCCATACCCTGGGCGTCGGCTGCAGACAGTTTCTCAAGTACCAACGACTGACCATTCGGCAGGATCAACCTGGTCCAAGCGAGCAGCACGCGACTTTGGCCGAACGCCACGGCGTTGTCGTACTGACCAATCAAACGGGCTCCCTGAGGGATGAGCAGGTACCGTCCGGTCAGGCTGTCGTAGACGTTTTCGCTCACCTGGGCCGTAACCTGTCCGGGAAGGTCTGATCTCAGCCCGGTGATCAGCGCAGCGGGGATAATTGTTCCTGCTTGAAGAAGGTAAGGCGACGCGGGAGCTTGGAGACGATCCGGGCTGACGGTGATCCGGTCGGGCGTCTGATTGAGGAATGCTGTCTGCTTGTCTTGTGGTGATTTGGTGTCGGCTTGGATCGGCGAAGCTAGGGCCGCGAGCTCTGGCGCGATCGCCGCAGTGCCCGCGAGTGGCAGTTGGGCTCCATCGGTGGTTGAAACGTTATGGCCGGAGGGAAACAGCTGGCTCGTATGCGCGGTCTGCCTCAATTGTTCCGCTTCGGTCGCGGCGCGCTGGGCCGGTTGCTGAGACGGGGCCGTCGCGGCTGAAGAAGCCGGATTGGAAGAGGCGGGACTGGCGCTCGCCGTGCCGGTAACACCGGGGACCGTTGTCCCATTCTCCTGGCCATTTTGCTTGGCGTCATACATCGCCTTGCCAATGTCTCCGGGAAGCGGCGCCCCCAACTGTGGCACGCCGGAGTAATCCTTAGGGAGCGCGTTGAAGCGCTCGGCGACCGGCTTTGTTTTCACCGAGTAGTCTGGAGCCGTGGCCTTTGGCGACTTCGTCGGCTGTGGCTGGAAGGCGAACATCAGTGTTGCCCCCAGGCCGACGCCCCCGATGATACCGAGGCCGAGGAGGAATTTGCGCGAGAGACGCATCACCCGCGGCGCATTGGGTCGTAAGCGCAGGTCGACGGGGTTCGCGGCGCCACCATCAGGGGGAGGGCTCATGACTTCACCGTCCCCAGGCGTTTGATGCGAACCACCTTCTGGCTCTTTTTGTCCCCGAGACGCAACTCGGCAGCATCGAAGAGCCGGTCGACAATGAAATAGTTGTCCTTGACCCGGTAGTTCACAAGCTCGGCCGCGCCGCTCGGTCCGAGAACGAACAGGGGCGGTAAGTCCGTAGTCGATATACTGGCAGGCAGTTCGATGAAGACCTGCCTTCCATCATCGAAGGCGATGACGGGTTTCCAGGGGACGTTGTCCCCGTCGACCTTGTAGGCGAAATTCAGGTGACTTGGATCAAGGCCCTGAGCGACGGGGGCTTGGGCGCGTTCGGCTTCAGCCCGATGTTGGAAGGCAATGAGCTCATCCTGAGGGTAACGCCAAGACACTGCGGCCATGTAGGCGGAGCCAAAGGCCTGCAACTCGATATGGTAGGTGCGCCGGTCGGTGTTGATGACCAGATTGGTTGAGAGTTTCGATTGTGCCGGTTTGACCAGGATGTGGACTTGCCGGGTCTCGCCAGCACCGCTTTCCGTGTCGCCGATGATCCACCGGGCGGTATCGCCGGCGGCAACGGGTCCAGCCCCCACCAATTTTTCGCCGGGCTGCAAGGCGATGTCGGTAACTTTGCCGACAGTTGTATAGACCTCGAACAGGGAGCCGTCGGTATAGGGGTAGACCTGATCGGCGTTAGCAAATCCGTCGGCGGACGGTTGGACGCGCGCGGCTGTATTCGCCTTGGATACGTCTGCCGTCGGATCGCCAGAAGCGGCGGAGCCGTGCGCTAAACTGAGATAAGGATGGACTTTGGCTTCGGTCACTTCGGGGCACGTGAGTGCGAGTCCGAAGAGGGCGGAGCAAAGGATATGGCGTTTGGTCATGAGTTGAGCTCCTTGGACCAGTTGATGGCGTTGACGTAGATGCCAAGTGGGTTTTTGCGCAGTCGATCCGGGTCGGTCGGGGGCTGCATCACGATCGTCAGGATCGCCGACCAGCGCTCGTTTGAGACCGGTTGACCCGAGGCGTAGCCGCGCTCGACCCAGGTGACACGAAAGCTGTCGGGGGAGGCGCGGATCACACTGAGGACGTCGACCGAGATCTGCTTTTGGCCGATCTGCGCGAAAGGATCGTTGGCCTGGGCGTATCCGTTCAGCGCCTGAGCGCCGCGGTCGGTGGTGAAATCATAGGCCTTGAGCCAGTTTTGCCTGACGACAACCGCGTCCGCAGGAATGGCACGAACGTTGGTGATGAACTCGGCCAGTTGATAGGCAATTTGGGGATCGGACGGTTTAAAGCCGGCCGTCGCCGGTGCGACCGCCTGGGTTTGGCCCAGGTGGTCCACTTCAACGACCCATGGCACGATGGTGCCGTGCGTGGATTGCCAGGCTAGGGCGAGCGCCAGTCCGCCGGACAGTACCAACGAGCCAAAGGCCATCAGACGCCAATTGCTGGCTTGGACCCTGGCCGAACCGATGCGGTCATCCCAGGCCTGTTGTGCGCGCTGATAAGGGGTTTCGGGTGGAGGGGTTTGCCCATACTTGGTGGTGGCACGCTTGAACATGTCATTCGCTTTCGGTGAGGTTTACGGAATGGCCGCCACCGTGGCTGTCGCCAGAGCGTACGGCGTTGCTGAGGGTCGCTACGCCGTGGCCGACGGCATGTTGATGTTGCATCCGGCGCGCCCATCCAGGCGTCTTCGCGCCGCCCGTTGTTGCCGGTGATGTTGGGCTCGCATCCGCAACTGATGCGGCGGCGTCCACGGTTCCCTTGGTCGAACTGCCGCCCGTGGCGGAGAAGGCGGCACGGGCGCCATTCTGGAAGTTTGAACCTAGGCCTGAGGCGCTGGCCTGCGCGGCGCGACGCAGCGGTGATCCGGCCGCGGCAGCGCCGGCCCTGGCGACGTTGGCAAGGCCACCGGCGAAGGCTGACGCGCCTTGTTTGCCCATGGCCCCCATTGAATAGGCCGTTGAAGCGCCGCCCGCCATCGTCGCACCACCGCGCATCACTGAGCCGGCCCCGGCGGCTAATCCTGCCGCACCTCTGGCTGCCAACCCAAGTCCGGCGGCGCCGGCGAGGAGTGTACCGCCGGCGGCGAGGCCCGCGCCGATGGCTGCGCCCGCACCGAGTTGCGGACCGCCCGAAACGAGACCATTGGCAATGCCGGGGCCGAAAATACCCAGGCCGAGAAGGGTGAGCGCGCCGAGCACGATCGACATGGCGTCTTCGATGGTCGGCGGCGTCGCGCCGAAGTCCTGGACAAAGGTTGCAAACAGCGTCGATCCGATGCCGACGATTACCGCTAGGACGAGGACCTTGATGCCGGACGCAACGACGTTCCCGAGGACCTTTTCGGCCATGAAGGCGGACTTGCCGAACAGGCCGAAGGGGATCAGGACGAACCCGGCAAGTGTGGTCAGTTTGAATTCGACTAAGACGATGAACATCTGCACGGCCAAAATGAAGAAGGCGAGCACGATCAGGATCCACGCCAGCATGAGGCAGGCGATTTGGAGGAAGTTCTCGAAGAAGGAGGTGACGCCCATCAGGTCGGACGCAGCCTGTAAAAGCGGCTGTCCGGCGTCGAGGCCCGTCTGGGCCAGCTTCCCTGGGCGCATCAGGTCCGTGACGGTAATTCCGGAACCCGACGCCTTCAGACCCAGGCCAGCGAAGGAATTGAAGACGATGGCTGCCAAGCTGTTCCAATTGCTGATCAGATAGGCAAACGCTCCCACGAAAAGGGTCTTCTTGATCAGGCGGGTGATGACGTCATCGCCGGCGCCGTCGAGTGCGGACAGTATGAAGGCCAGGGTGATGTCGATGACGATGAGTGTCGACGCGATGAAAGTCACCTCGCCGTGCAGGAGGCCAAAGCCGCTGTCGATGTAGCGGGTGAAGACCTCAAGGAAGTGGTCAATGACGCCTGTATTGTTCATGGCTCTTGCCGATCCTCTTGAGAAGTCGTGTCGTCGCCTAGAAAGTGGCGGCGGTTTTCAGCCCAAAGCCGGCGGCAGGCGTCGTCGGGCTGGGCCATGAGTTGGCAGCGGTGCAGGGCCTCTCGTTCGGAGTTCGGGGTCGAAGCCGACGCGGCGGCAAGCTGGCCCGACTCAGAGGGCTGCGGCGTCGTTACGCGAATGGCCAGTGCGTATGAGAGAACCAGCGCAAAAGCCGCAGCGACGATGGCAATCCAAACGGGGAGGGGCAGCTTCATCGCCGTCAGTTCCCGTAGAACATCTGGGCATCACCAGGCTGATAGCTGGTGGCGCTTTGCATGAAGCGCTTGCGTTGTTCGCGGCCCTGGTCGGCCGCAGTTGCCGCTTCCGCCTCCCTAAGCGCTTCGGCGCGGCCATTTGCGGAGACTACGGCGGTTAGATCGGCCAACTGCTGGGCCTGAAGAGCGAGCAATTGATTGCCTGCCTGCGTCGCCGCCAGCGCACCCGTGGCTGATTGGCTCGCGCCGACCAAAGTCGTAACCTGTGTCTGGTTTGTGCCAATATTGCCGATGACGGTTGCCTGGGTCCGCATGGCGTCCTGAAGCCCCGCGACCGTGTTTTGCCAACGCGTCTGGGCAGAGGCGACAAGGGTCTGGCTGGAAGCCGAAACAGGAACCGATCCGTAGGTCGACTGAAACGCCTGATCGATCTGGGTGACACTGTAGGCGACGCGCTGGGCCTGGCTGAGCAGCGATTGGGTCTTGGAAATATTCTGCTGGAGCTGGGTCAGGATCGTTAGGGGTAGCGAACTCAGGTTTTTCGCCTGATTGATCAGCGAGGTCGCCTGGTTCTGCAGCATCGTGATCTGATTATTGATCTGCTGCAGCGTATGGGCGGCGGTCAGCAGGTTCTGCGCGTAATTCGACGGATCGAATGTCACGATCTGAGCCACGGCATTGTCGGCCGTGAAGCTATTGCATAATGCAAGCGAGGCTGCGGCCGCCAAAAGGATGCGCCGACGATTAAGTAGGGTCATGGCTTTGCTCCAGATTGCCAAGGGTGGGGATGAGGTCCGACGCCCAGCCAACCCCCTTATGGTGAAGCCATTCGGGAAGGAACGGGCCTTGGCTTGCGGTCAGCAAGCGATCAATGGCGGCCTGGTCTGACTTCGACGAGGTGGCGCACAGGGCAAGGGCGACCTCATCGAGGCCGAGTTCGAAAAGGCGGTCACCCCTTGCGGACTGCAAGTAATATTCGCGCTTTGGGATTGCGTGGGCGATGAGCTGGATTTGGCGGTCGTTGAGGCCGAAGCGCCGGTATATCGCACTGATCTGGGGTTCGAGCGCGTTGGCATTCGGTAAGAAAATCCGGGTCGGACAGCTCTCGATGAGCGCCGGGGCAATGGCGCTTCGTTCGATATCGGCAAGGCTTTGGGTTGCGAAAACGACTGACGCGTTTGCCTTTCGTAACGTCTTGAGCCACTCCTTCACCTGGCCGGCGAACTGTTCATCATCAAGCGCAAGCCAGCCCTCGTCGATCACGATAAGGGTCGGACTGCCGTCCAACTGATCTTCTATGCGGTGGAACAGGTAGGACAGGACTGCTGGAGCCGCGGCCGTGCCGACCAAGCCCTGGGTCTCGAAGACCTGAGTAGCATTCATGCCGATCGTTTCAGTGTCAGCGTCGAGCAATTCACCGTGTGGCCCTCCCAGACAGAACGGCTGCAGAGCCTGCTTGAGTTTGCTGGATTGCAGGAGCACCGAGAGGCCCGTTAGGGTCCGCTCTTCCGACGGAGCGCTTGCCAGGGAATTCAGTGCGGACCAGACGAGCTCCTTGATTTCGGGTTCAGGAAGGATGCCTTCGCGGCTCAGGAGCCCCAGTATCCATTCGGCAGCCCAACCTCGTTCGGCCATCGCGTCGATCCGTGCCAGGGGTTGGAGCCTGACGCGTCCACCATCGGGATTGCCCAGGTTGTGCCACTCGCCGCCCATAGCCAACGCCGCGGCGCGCATAGAGTTGCCGAAGTCGAAGGCGAAAATCTGCGCGTGCCTATAGCGCCTAAATTGGAGGGCCATCAGCGCCAGGAGAACGGACTTCCCGGAACCAGTTGGCCCGATGATCAGGGCGTGTCCAACGTCCCCGACATGAAGCGAGAGCCGGAACGGGGTCGAGCCCTCGGTTTTACCGAACAGCAGCGGGGGCGCCTGCAGGTGGTCGTCCCGTTCCGGTCCCGCCCATATTGCCGAGGCGGGCATCATATGGGCGAGATTCAAGGTTGAGATCGGCGGTTGCCGGACATTGCTGTAGACATGGCCGGGCAGCGTGCCGAGCCAGGCATCGACGGCATTGAGCGTTTCCGGGATACAGGTGAAGTCCCGGGATTGAATGACCTTTTCGACCAGGCGCAGTTTTTCATCTGCGATGCGCTCGTCCTCGTCCCACACGACGACCGTCGCGGTCACATAGGCGATACCAGCATAGTCAGCGCCGAGCTCCTGGAGGGCGGCGTCAGCGTCGCCGGCCTTGTTGGAGGCGTCATTGTCCACGAGGGCCGAAGCTTCGTTGGTCATGACCTCCTTGATGATGGAGCCGATGCTCTTTCTTTTGGCAAACCATTGGCGCCTGATCTTCGCCAGAGCCGCGGCGGCCGCCGGCTTCTCGAGAAGAATGGCGCGGGTGGACCAGCGGTACGAGAACGCGAGGCGGTTCAACTCGTCCAGTATGCCAGGGACCGTCGCGGTGGGGAAACCGCTGATGGTCAGAAGGCGGAGGTGCATCGCGCCCAGACGAGGCGCCAGGCCGCCAGCCAGGGGTTGATCGGCCAGCAAAACGTCCAGGTGCATCGGCGTTTCGGGCACACGAATGTTCTGGCGGTTGGTGGATACCGTGGAGTGAAGATAGGTGAGCGTTTTCTGATCGTTCAGCCAACCGCACTCAGGCATGAAGCCTTCGAGAAGTTTGAGCACGCGTTCTGTCCGGTCGCGAAACTGCTGGACCTCGTCCATGGCATTTGGCCCGGAAGAGGTCTGGCCCTCGAACAGCCAAGTCTCGCCGCGCGTTGCCACGTCTTCGGCCGGCAGGTAAACGAAGGTCAGGAAGTAGCGAGACTCGAAGTGAACGGCGGTGGTCTCAAAATCGGCCTTCCTCTCGGCGTCCACTAATGCGGAAGCCGCATCCGGAAAGACGTCGGCCGGGTAGTCCTGCACGGGTTCCCGTTGCGCCTCGACAAAGATCGACCAGCGCTCACCCAGGCGGCGGAACGCGCTGTTCAGGCGTTGACTGACGGAGATCAATTCCGAAGGAACGGAACTGTTTAGATCCGGCCCCCGGAATTTCGCCGTTCTCTGAAATGAGCCATCCTTATTGAGAACGATGCCGTTCTCGACCAGGGCCGCCCAGGGGAGGTAGTCCGGTAGATATGCGAAGCGTCGGCGGTATTCCGCGAGATTGAACATGGCTGACTCTTTCAGACGTCGAAATAGGTCGGGAGGCGGAGGTGCTGCCTTGCGACCTCCACAAAGTTTGGATCTCGCTTGGCTGCCCAGACCGAAAGGGCATGGCCGACGAGGCCGAGGCCGATGCCGGCGATCCAGAGATGCAGCCCCAGACCCAGCGCTGCGGCCAGCGTCCCATTGACGATGGCGAGGGCCCGCGGGGCCCCGGCAATCAGGATCGGTTCGGTGAGCGCGCGATGGACCGGAGCTGCAAAATCCAGCGCCGAGCTTGCTTCTGGATCGGCGTCGAAGGGCATTAGACCAACGCCCCGCCACCGAAGGAGAAGAAGCTCAAGAAGAAGGACGAGGCGGTGAAGGCCACCGACAGGCCGAAGACGATCTGGATCGCTTTCCGCAGCCCACCGGAAGAATCCCCGAACGCCCACATCAGGCCAGTGACCGTGATCGCCGCCACGCCGACACCTTTGGCAACGGGGCCTGTGATTGAGTCAATAATTGATTGAAGCGGGGCTTCCCACGGCATGTTCGAGCCAGCCGCCAACGTCGGGCCCGCCAGGGCGAGGCCGAGAAGTACGGCTGTGGCGACCAGGGCGCGGTGCCGGGTCATTTGCGTGCTGTGTTGAAGGGGAGTCATCGGAGGTCCTTTCTTTTTGGGGAGGGCTTATGCGGAGTGGGCGGGGCTGACGCGGTAGGCGCCATCGACGCCGAGGCCATCAACTTTGGCGAGCTCGACAAGGCGCCGGTGCTCGCCGCGTCCAGCGAGAACGGCAATCAGGTTGATGGTTTCGCCAATCAGAGCTCGCGGGACGGTAATGACCGCCTCCTGGATCAGCTGTTCGAGCCGAAGGAGGGCGCCTGTTGCGGAACCGGCATGGATTGTCCCGATCCCACCCGGATGGCCTGTCGCCCAGGCTTTCACGAGATCAAGGGCTTCGGGGCCGCGGACCTCGCCGATTGGAATGCGGTCGGGGCGCATGCGCAGGGAAGAGCGTACTAGATCCGACAGAGAGGCGACGCCATCCTTGGTCCTCAAGGAGACCAGGTTCGGCGCGAGGCACTGGAGTTCTCGGGTATCCTCAATGAGGACAACCCGGTCTCCGGTCTTGGCCATTTCTGCAAGGAGGGCGTTGGCAAGCGTCGTCTTGCCAGTGGATGTGCCGCCGGCGACGAGGATGTTCAAACGGTCGCGAACCCCGGCGCGAAGGGTCTGAGCTTGGCCGGCGGTCAGCGTGCCGGCACTGACGTACTGATCCAGCGTGAAGACTGCGACCGCCGGTTTCCGTACCGAAAAGGACGGGGCGGCAACGATCGGTGGCAGGAGCCCTTCGAACCGCTCGCCGCTTCCTGGGAGCTCGGCGGACAGTCTCGGCGAGCCAGCGTGAGCCTCGGCGCCAACATGGTGCGCGACGACGCGAATGATCCTTTCGCCGTCTTCGGGGGAAAGGGTCTGCCCGGTGTTGCTAAGGCCACCCGCCAGGCGATCAACCCAAAGCTTGCCATCGGGGTTGAGCATAACTTCGACGATGGTCGCATCGTCGAGGAACGCGTTGACGGCAGGGCCTAAAGCGGTGCGCAGCATGCGCGTACCGCGCGCCGAGGTCTCGGACGTAACCGTAGTCAAAGCTGTCATGGAACCCCCGCGGCCTGTGAGCAGAACTTACGGGGATCATTAAGAAAGACAGGATTCGCGAGGTGGCAAGAAGGGGAATTGGCCTCGCATACTACCGCATAGAAAAAGAAAGAATCTGCAAGATTGGACGGTCTGTCGCCGTGCTCGAAAAGAGCGTCCCGTCCGAAATCGGCATGGCAGGAAGGGACGGAAGATTGAAGGTTTTAGCCACCATCTCCACATTCGTACTAGGCACAGGGAACGAGGGAGGGCCGAAGATGGACATTCAACCTGGGTGGATTCAGGCCGGTGTGTCGGCAATTGCCATATTAGCGTCCGCCGGAATGGCAATCTGGGTGCCGGCTCGGGCACGCAAGATTGAGGGGCAGAAGGCGTCGCGACGGCGGCTGAGCGTGGTGACCCACTTCAGTTCCCCTTCGGGTCTTTTACTTCGGATCAATTATGAGCCGGAGTTCCGGCACATCGGCCTGCGCGCAATCGTGCATCTCACCGGGCCGAGCCGCGCTGTCCTCTATGCCGGGAAATTCGTACATAATGCGGCGCCGCTCGCCGACGGTACACATGCTCTCGCGCAGTTGGACGGTCCATGTGCCATCGGAGTGGCTTCCGTACCGCTTATCGACGTCGCCGGCCGCGGCTACCTCTCGGCCGTCTGTTATTTGCTTCCATCGTCGGATTTGGTCGGTCTCACCGGACGGATTGCCAAGGAGACTATTAAGATCGAGGTTTTCACGGATACGGGCGAGCGTCTTCTAAGTACGAAGCTCCCAGTCAGTGCGATCGATCCTCCCGAGGCTCTCAGGTCGACTTATGGTGTTGCCGCCTAGTAAGGTAGCTCTATGGCAGCTTTTGTCGCAGTGATGAGCAGCAGGCATTGCGGAAGACGAGCCATCGCCCTCGCAGGCAACTGCCTCGACAGCCCGAGCGTACCAGCGTAGATTGATCAACTCCTTGGGGATGGGCGATTTCGTTTCAACTCAGAGAAGTCGATTGCGGACATCGTGGGGGCCAATGGCGACGCCGAAAATATTCATTTCATCGTCCGGCGAAGGCCTAAGTGCTGCCCGAGCGATCGCTGCTCACTTGCAGGACGCTGCCAGCGTAACGGTTTGGACGGACCGGGTTTACGCGCCAACCACCAACCGTGTCGAGTCGCTGCTTGAGATTGCTCACCAGTCGGACTTCGCGATTTTTCTCCTCGATGAAAGGTCTTCGGGCCGGGAGCCTCCAAGGAGTGTGAATGCCAACTTGATTTTCGAAATGGGGCTATTCACTGCAACGCTGGGAAGATCCAGAACCTTCGTCGTCGTTGATGAGTCTTCACAACCTTCTCTGCCCTCTGATCTGGCTGGCAGTCTTTATCTAAGTTTGGATTTTACCGCTGACGGCTCGATGGATCGGGGGGCAGCGCAAATTAAAGGACTTATCGCGAAGCTGGGTGCTTCAGAGACCAAAATGCCGGTATCTTACTCGTCGTGTTTCATAAGCTATGCTTGGCCCAATCAAGCATTTGCCGAGCGCTTGCACCTTGACCTCACAAAGATTGGCGTCACCGCGTGGTTGGCGACAAAGGATATTAACCCCGGTGGGGACTGGGGGGAAGAAATACATAGTGCGCTTCAGGCCCATGATAGAGTCATCGCAGTCTTGTCCGCTGAATCACTTAGAAGTGAGTGGTTTCTAAGAGAAATAGCTCTTGCCCAGCATTTAGAGGCCGAGCGTAAGAAGCCGGTGTTGTTCCCCTTGCGATTGGATAACTCGGTATTTGAAAACTCGGACCTTCCGATTTTGGATTCGGTGCGAAGAATACAAATTGGGGATTTCACCAATTGGCAAAATTCAGATGCATACGACCGCGAGTTTTCTCGGCTTGCTCGGGCACTTGCAATTAGCGCATCTGTTGAATCGGATGCCAGGTCATGATGCGCCGTAATTTGGAGGCGTATGCCAATTTTCAAGTTTTCCTAAATTACCCGTTTGATGTCGCCTTCGGGCCCTTGGCCGATGCAATGACCTTTGCCGTCGTCGCCGGGGGCATGTTGCCGGTTTGTGCTCTCGACTTGACAACTCCGGACCGTCCACGACTCGACATCTTGGTGGAGGCAATTCGTTGCTGTCGCTATTCCACGCATGATTTTTCACGGGCCAGCGGCGAGGGACCAAAGAACCTATCGAGGATGAACATGCCAATAGAAATGGGCATGGCTTTATTTCACGCCCTGCATACCCAGCATCGAGATCACCGTTGCCTCTTTTTTGTCTCTACGCCTCATGACTACCAGGCTTTCGCGTCCGACCTTTCCGGCCTTGATCCAAAGGTACATCACGACGACGATATAAATGTACTGACTGCTATGTACGACTGGCTACGAGACGTTGTTCCGTCCACCTTATTCAACGCGATTCCAACGATTGCGGTACGGGATCGATTTATTGAATTCAAAAGCAGGAAGGCAAGCGTCCAAGGAGCAAAGGCCGACAACGGTCCTTCGCATGCAGAGGCGCGTGAGCTGATGTACAGAATGTGCGCTGAGGTCGGCTGGTGGGATTGGCGAGAAAGTCGAATGGGAAAAGATGAATTTCCTGAACTGCCACTGGCGTTTCTACCCTAACGGATGCGGACGAATCCTCCAGTCATCGCCAAACCGGAGAAGTTCATAGGGTGACAGACCTCGATCATTCCGCCGCGTCTCGTGTCTGCACATCAAAGTCCGGTGTGGTCGGCGCCGATTTCGCCAGCCTCTGGCCAAGCGTTTCCATGAAGCCGTCATAACGCTCGGTCGCAGATGCAAGCGCCGCCGCGCGGGAGGTCTCAGGAAGGGGTGGGTTGGCCGCGAACCAGAACCAGACGAAGACCATCAAGGCTTCTGACGTGATATGGCTGTCGCGCTCAAGTTTCTGGAGCTGGCGGTCTAAGCGATTGAAGCGACGGAGGAGGGATTCCGTCGACTGTCCGGGCCCCACAAAGGCGAGGATCGCGGCTTCGGCGACGAGGGATAAGGATTGATTTCGGCGGGCCGCGAAAAGGGTCAACTCGTCGAGCAGCGGTTTGTCCAAATATACGGAGAGGCGAGCCTTCTTCATGTTTTTCAGAGCTCCATGCCGTCATCCGGATCGAGCGAAGCCTGGCGGGCGGCCAGCGCCTGTTGGCTTTGCAGGGTTCGCAGCCGAGCGACGCGTTCCTCCATATCGTTGCTGGGCGGGCCAAAATCGAGCGGCAAGGTTTCCGGGCTCCGCCGCTTTCCTGCTGGCTTCGGGTCCAGCTCCGGCGTTCGTCGCAGTTCGGTTCCCGCCGGGCTCGCGCCTTGAGGGTTTCGGGTGGGCTGCGCGATTGGCTTTACGACCGCCGGCACGTCGATCGGAGGCAGTGCGCTCCAATCATCCCTGATCGGAGCGGGCGGTACGACCTCGCGCGGGGGCTTCAGCAGGCGCTCGCTGAAGCGGCGATCCTCAAAGTACCGCGCCTTTTTCGCCTTCACGGGGAACAGACCGGAAACCATCACAATCTCGTCGGTCGGCGGAAGCTGCATGATTTCGCCTGGCGTCAAAAGGGGGCGAGCGGTTTCCGACCGTGACACCATAAGGTGGCCGAGCCATGGGCTGAGCCGATGACCTGCGTAGTTCTTCATGGCGCGAAGTTCCGTTGCGGTACCAAGCGCGTCAGAGACGCGTTTCGCGGTCCGTTCGTCATTGCTGGCGAAGGCAACGCGGACGTGGCAATTGTCCAGTATGGAGTTATTCGCGCCGTAAGCTTTTTCGATCTGGTTCAGAGACTGGGAAATCAGGAAGGCCTTGATGCCGTAGCCAGCCATGAACGCTAGGGCCGATTCAAAGAAGTCCAGCCGCCCGAGAGCCGGGAACTCATCAAGCATTAGGAGCAGCCGATGGGCGGGCTTCTGATGCAGATCCTCTGTCAGGCGGCGGCCAATTTGATTCAAGATCAGCCGGATAAGTGGCTTGGTTCGGCTGATGTCCGAGGGCGGCACGACTAGGTATAGGCTCGTCGGTCGCTCGTCGGAGACAAGGTCGGCGATGCGCCAGTCGCACCGCCTGGTCACCGCCGCGACGACGGGGTCTCTATATAGGCCGAGGAACGACATCGCCGTCGATAAAACGCCGGATCGTTCATTTTCGCTCTTGTTGAAGAGTTCCCTGGCCGCCGACGCGACGACGGGATGCACGCCGGCCTCGCCCAGATGTGGCGTGGTCATCATTGCCGCGAGCGTGGCCTCGATTGTCCTTTTGGGGTCGGAGAGAAAGCCTGCTACCCCGGCCAAGGTCTTGTCTCGTTCGGCGTACAATACGTGGAGGATGGCGCCGACCAGAAGCGAATGGCTTGTTTTTTCCCAGTGGCTTCTTCGTTCCAGAGATCCTTCGGGATCGACTAGGACGTCAGCCACGTTTTGCACGTCGCGGACCTCCCATTCACCCTGTCTGACTTCGAGCAGAGGGTTATAGGCTGCCGAAGCTGTATCGGTCGGATCGAAGCGCAGCACGCGGCCGAAGCCGGCGCGAAAACCCGCGGTCAGGTCCCAATTTTCGCCTTTGATGTCATGGACGATCGATGAACCCGGCCACGTCAACAGCGTGGGCACGACCAGACCGACACCCTTGCCCGACCTCGTTGGGGCGAAACAGAGGACGTGTTCGGGGCCGTCGTGCCTGACGTAATCACCTTGAAAGCGCCCGAGTATCACGCCTTCAGGGCCGAGCAGGCCAGCCGTCCGCACCTCCGCCGGCGTCGCCCATCTTGCAGAGCCGAAGGTTTCGGCGTGCTTTGCTTCTCTTGCACGCAGGACCGATAGCAGGACAGCCATCAGGGCGGCGCACATTCCGCCACTTGCCGCGATGTATCCGCCCGTTCGGAATATCCCCGGGGCATAGGCATCGTACTCGTACCACCACAGGAAAAATTGGAAGGGAGGGTAAAAGGGCACACCGGCGATCGTTCCAAGCGGCTCGCCGAGTTGAGTCTGAAAGCCGAGGCGCCAAGCGGTCCACTCGGTCGCAACCCAAATGACCACAAGGGTCGTTCCAAGTACGAGAAGGATCTGACCCCACAAGATTTTTGTACCCGACATGCCGGTCTCCGATGTGCAGACCAGTAGACTTCGGGATCAGGCATCGAGTTGCAACCGACCGATCTCCCCGATCATACAATTGGAGGCTATGTCATAGAAAAAGAAAGACGTCGGGCGGTCTAGCGTGAGCGATGATTTCAGTTCAACGGAGGGCAATCGTCCGAGCAATCCTTGTCAAGCTCCCTATCCAGGGCAGATCGCTTTTCCGCGACATAGTGTTTCAGGCAATTCGTCAGCGCGTCCCCCACGAACTCTCCGCATTCGATCAGGCCTTCTCGTTCGCACTGGGCCGAGAGGAATTTCAGTGCGGCGATGACCTGCTCTGTCTGCCGGTCCCGCTGGGACAGCATTGCCTTGTCGTGCTTGCATCGTTTAGGCGACATGGCTGTCCAATTCGGCGCCGACATCGCCGAGAACGGCTCGAAGTCCGGTCTTCGCAACCGCGTTTTGAAGTTGTGTCCAGGTGACGGCGATGGAGGCCGCTTGGATTTTGGAATGCTGACCGATCTGCTGAGCGTCACCTAGACGGTCGAGGCGGATGCCGTTCCGCTCGAACACGGACCGAAGAATGAGCGTCGGCATGAGACCGATGATCCGGTCAATGCCCTTTGCCAGGGCAAATTCGAGGTAGCCGACGGCGAGGGTTTTCAGAATCACGGAACGCTTTTCGGCAGGCAGTCGACTATCGATGCAGAACCGCGTCCCCTCCCACACGTCAGGCTCGCCGAAAACGGCCTTGTCGTCGACCAGTTCCGGAAAATGGTCCTGGAGCATACAGCCGAACGCGATTGGGGTCAGGCGGCTGCAGCCGAGCACTGTTTTACCGTCCTCGCTGTAGACCAGATAGACGGAGGCAAGGGTGTCATATTCGTCGAACTCCATGCCGTCGAGGGTCTTCACGTCGTATCGCTGTCGCTCGATGAACTCGCGATGACGCAGTTGGTGGTGGCCGAAGAACAGATCGGGGGTACTGCTGATTTGTCGATAGGAAATGGCGGTGAGCATGTTGGTCTCCAGGGCGTTGAGACTCAGAGTTGATCAAATCACCATTCGAAAAAGTACCACCCAAAAGTGTAGGATCAGAACTCTATGAGGCCTGACGCAAGGCCTGTGACGACAGCTTGAACCCGGTTCGTGGCGTTCAGCTTCAAAAAGATTCTCTTCATGTGATACGAGACTGTGTTTTCGCTCATGGAAAGCGCATCCGCCACGCCTTCATCGGTTAGCCCGTAGGCGACGTGTTGCAGGATCTCGGTTTCGCGTTCCGACAAATGCGCCATTGACGGGCTGTAGGGCGAACTGGTTCCCAAAAGGCGTTTGAAGGTTGCGTAGAACTGGTTGCAGAATGCCGCTAAGAGCTGGCGATTGCGCATGTAGTCCTGTGATCGGGTTGATGTGGCCAGCGCCACGCCGGCGATCTGCGACCGCATTCCATTGAGCGGAATGCCCAAACCGTTGTGTAATGTCGCTTCTTCGCCGAGGCGGAGAAAACGGTGCTGCTGACGGGTGAGGGGATGGCTTCGCTCCAAATCCTTCCAGGCAAAGGGCTTGACGAGCGCGCTCGCACTTCGAAGGACGGGATCGATGTCTATGAAATTCTGGTCGATATAGTACTGCTGCCAGTCAGCAGGGTAGGTGCTAATAATTCCGAAGCGCCTTTGGTGAATTGGAACTTGAAGGTCATACTTTACCGAGAAATTGACTCGATCGAAACCAAATCCACCCAGTACGTGGATGAACAGCTCGAACAAACGCTCGGTCGAGTTTATTCTACTGGTTACCTCGATAAAGTCTTCTAAGCGGTACCCATACTCAGGAAATAACATTGTTGTCCTCTCGCATTCCCAGAATGAGAGTGTCTATCCCGAGTTCTGCGTGGATAGACTGTCCGGGAAAACGTTAGGAATGAGTCTCGCTGATGTCGAGAACTATTTGCATGTGCAACTCACGGACGTCCGTCCTTGGGGCGGTTGCTGTCAGAAAAGGCCCGCAGGAGCTCGACAAACTGCCGGCGGACCTGAGGGTCCTGTATCGTCGGGAACAGTTGGACGATTTCCGCGCCCTCGGCCATTTTCATCAGCTTCTCGACGCTCTCGTCGATCTCAACGGAAAAGGATCCGATCTGTTCGTCGTCTAAACCCTGGAAGAAATAGGCGACCGGCGCCTGAAGGGCCCGCGCGATGTCGTAGAGTTTCGATGCACTGATGCGGCAACCGGCTCGTTCGTATTTTTGGATTTGCGGGGTCGACACGCCCGCAGCCTTTGCCAATTCCGTCTGACCCATGCCGAGATATTTGCGTCGGCGCCGGATGGCCTGGCCGACCTTAACGTCCACCTCCTGGACCCGCTTGATATTTTCCACCTCAAGTCTCCACGGGCCTGCAGATTCGACTCTACCAATAAACCATTTGGCATTTGATTTAGTCAACCACTTTCCAAATGGTTGTGATATCGCTCGAAGGCGTCCGGTTTCCTTTGCATGAAAGGATCGCCATGGTCGTCGACGCCATTCCAGTGCGCCTGGCAAAGATGATGGTCTCACGCCCTCTGGCCGTACGCAGTCAATGCCTCGTTGCCGCTATCCTGGAGGGCGTAGGAATTGGCCTTTCGACCGCTGGCCCCTTTCTGCTGAAATGGCTCGTCGATGCTGTCGCCGGCCACCGCGTGCCGATACCTGAGTTGGTTTTGTTGGTTGCCGGCTTCGTCGTGGCTTGGTCCGGTTCGACCCTTATCAGTACGATCCGTTCTGTCTACTCCGGTCACGTCATAGACGCTTTGACAACTGCGCTGACCCTCGCAGCGTTGCGTGGAAGCCTTCCTGCGACAACCGTCTCGAAAGACGGCGACAGCGGGCGCATCCTCGGTCTGATCGAGCGCCTACCATTCAGCCTGCAAATCGTGGTCGACGGTCTCGTATGGCGGGCTTTTCCGCTCGTACTCCAAATCGTCATAAGCCTCGCGCTGGTCAGCTATCTGATCCCTTTGTGCTACGCGATCATTTTGGCCGCGGTCTTCGTCGGGTTTGTGCTCGCGACGTGGCTTGGCGCGATTTGGTATCGCGAACCGGCCAGAAGGGCGAACCAAGCGTCATCAGATGTATCGCAGCTCATTGGCGACATCCTCAGGAACGCGCGGAGGGTGGTGTTCAACGGGGCGCTAGACTTGGAGCTGGACGCCATAGGCGTAAAATACCGCGTCAAAGCGCAGGCAGGTCGCTCGGTATGGTGGTCGCTCGTTCAATTCAGCGGCCTGCAGTATTTGATCATCGGCGTAGGGTTGCTCATTCTTCTGACGATGGGCGCCATCGACGTCGGTGCCGGGCGCATGACGGTCGGCGACTTTGTGCTTTTGCAGGCATACGCCTTTCGACTTGCACTACCATTGAGCAGTTTCGGCTTCACGCTCAGTCAGGCTGGCGTGGCCATTGGCAATATTCGCGACGTCTTTGCGCTTCAACCGGGTGATGCCGAGCCAGGCGACAGTCCGATAATCGGCGGCGCCGCCGAGGTCGAGCTACGAGATGTGAGCTTTTCCTATGGCCCCTTGCTCCCAGGTTTGCGTGAGGTATCAGCCCGATTCCGGCCGGGGTCATTCAACGTCATCGTTGGTGCGAATGGATCGGGAAAATCGACATTGGCGCAGGTCATAGCGGGCATATTGGAGCCGGCGTCAGGAGAGATTTTCCTCGGGGGAAACCGGATGGCGGCGGTCGACCGATCTCTGCGTCATCGACTGATTCTGTACGTCCCCCAGTTTATCGGTCTGCTGAACCGCTCGTTGCGAGACAATGCCTTGTATCCGCCGACGTCTATCACCGAAGCGGATGCCGCTGACCTTCTGCGGGAGTGGCAATTCCATGAGGGGGCGCACACGCTGGATCTTGACGCTGAGGTTGGGGAAATGGCGGAAAGGCTGTCCGGGGGGCAAATCCAGAAACTCGAATTGGCGCGCCTCGCAGGCGTCCAAGTACCTGTAATAATCCTGGACGAGAGCACTTCCGCCCTCGATCCCAAGAGCGAAACGCGAGTGATCAAGTCGCTAAGGCAGGTATTCGAAGGCAAGACGACATTGGTCCTAGTCACACACCGCCGGTCGACGGCGGAGCTAGCGAACCAGGTGGTGTTGATGCAGGGAGGTCGACTCCTGGCTGCGGGAACGCACGAAGAGCTCATGGCGGGTTGTATGGAATACCATCAGCTTTGGGACGGCGAGCTTTCCGAGAGCTGAGCGTCGGATACCCGGCAGGATGTTCCCACATTCCAAAAGCGGTCAGACTATCCCCTTAAGATTCATCTGCTTGTGAAAAATTCCGATGGCGCGTCGGCGAGTTTGCCGCTAGATTCGGGGTCGGGGATGTCACGCGCAGCCCTGGGGTGTCGTAACCCCTCTATCACTGGATAGCTGTCGGCCATTCCGGCATGCACCTTCTTGACCAATGCGGTCGGGGAGCCTGTTGCCATACAATAGGTTCGCCGAAAGCACAGGACCGTGTGATAGCGGTTACGAACTCCCCGATCACCAGGGATCAATGGAGGCTCATAGCGGGGGCGTACCGCAGCGAGCCTTTCGGGGATAGAAATGATTACCGAAAGTGCGCCTTGCCTAAATCGGATCGACGTATATGTTGGTCGGCGCCTAAAGTATCGCCGGTCGGCGATGCGTCTTTCAATTGATACTCTTAGTTGTAGGGCGGGATTGAGTCCCGAACAACTAATTCGGTTCGAAGAGGGAGTTGAGCAGATTAGTCCGCTTGGCATTTTTCAACTTAGCCATGTCCTCGAAGTTCCCATCGCTTACTTCTATAGCGTGCAAAAGAACGGAGCTGTCGTATGAAGTGGCTACGTGACGTTGACCGTTGGTATTTGGAGAAGGTCTACCCCCACGATCGGGTCTTTCGAACAGTTGCCCGACGATTGTTGGGCCATGATGATCTTGCCCGGGATGTGGTCCATGATGTCGTCGCCGAACTGCTTGCCGACGATCGCTGGCGAGCTCTACCGGAGCCAAGGGCCTACATCCTTCGGGCAATTCAGAGCCGGTCGATCTCGATCATCCGTCGGAACAAGATCGTACCGATGAAGCCCATTACCGAGGACCTGACGGAAGCGTTTGCCGATGACGGGCCGGACGCCTTCAGTCAACTCGACGACAAGGAAAAGGCGGCCTGGTTCGAAATGGCAATAGCTCAGATTCCCGAACAGTCACGGAAGGCTTTCCTGATGCGAAGGATCGAGGGCATGTCATTGGAGGAAGTGACCGAAGCCCTGGGCACGAGCGCGTCAACGATCCGGAAGCAAGTTGCGCACGCTCGGGCTCTTTTGCGTGAAGCGTTCGTCGAGTTCGAAAACGCCGCAAAGGCCCCCGACGAAGATAGTCAAAGGATGGTAGGTGGAAGGGACTCCACCTGACAAACAATTACTGATAGTGGTAAAGCTGTCGGCATCAACGCCACCCTGAATAGGTAAAACTCCGCGTGACTACAGCGCATTCCATCGATCCCGACATTCTGGCCGCGGCCACGAAATGGTTCGAGGACCTTGAGGATGGCGTCGCCGACATGACGGCATTCGAAGCCTGGCGCGCCCAGCCAAGCCACGCGATAGCATTCGCCCTGGTCAGCCAAGATGACAATCGGTTCGAAGTGATGCGTGCAACGAGCCGCATCCTAGCTGACAACAAAGTGCGCCCGAGTGATCTTCCCTTCCATGCCGAGCCACATTCAGAACTGGCATCAAAGAGGACTGGCGTAGTCAGTCTGGAGGCGCGTCGAAAGTTCCTGTTCCGCACCGGTATAGCTGTGGCCGGGGTTGCGGGAATTGCCGCCGGCGCGACTTGGATTGCACGGTCTGCTCGTGCCGGCGCCTCGACCCGCGTCGGCCAGCGTAGCGTCGTATCGCTGCCGGATGGCGGTCGGCTCGACATCAATACTGATAGCAAAGTCGAGTGGCAGTTCGATGAAAAGGCTCGGCGGATATGGTTGCTTAGAGGCGAAATCGCCCTGACAGTGCCGGCCGACAAGAGGCCAGTTGTTTTGAGCAGCGGGGGGACCTTTGTCGCCCTGGCGCCGGGTAGTTTCAACGCCCGTCTCCGGGGTAATGCACTCGATCTTCTGGTAAGCCAGGGCACCTGTTATGTCGCCGTTACTGAAAAATCTGCCCTGAACGGTGGTTTGAGCGGCACGGCCGTTAGCGCGGGAAGGGCGGTGAGCATGGCTGAGAAAAAACCAAATATTCGTGCGGTTTCGGCTGACGAGGCCGAGGCAACGTCTGCTTGGAAGAATGACGAAGTCATTTTTGATGGACTTCCCTTGAGTGCGGCAGTCGACGAATACAACCGTTATCTCGAACAGAAAATTGTCATTGGAGACCCTGAGCTCAACCAGCTCCGTATTCTGGGGCGCTTTACCACGCGAGACCCGACTGAGTTTCTCAAAGGGCTTGAAATCAGTTACGGCCTGCGGGCAACAAAGAGCGACACGGGGGCTGTAGTTGTGACGAAATAGTCACAATCCTGTCGTGAAATCGAAAAAGATTAGTCGGCCGGTAGCCGATCCATCCCCCTCGTTCGCTGACCCTTCAGCAACGAAGCAAAAAGGGGAATTGGATGTTCGGATGTACTATCAGTGGCTTGAAGCGCAATAGCTCGACCCTGGCGATGGCCTTGGCTTTCAACTGTATGTCGGTGGGTTTGGTCTGGGCGGATGGCGCCGCGAAGATATTCGACATTCCGGCTGAAAGCGCGGACAAATCCCTGATCGACTTCTCTAAGCAGGCCGGCGTCCAGATCATGGCGCCGTATTCGGCCGCGGCTAAGATCAACACCCCCTCAGTCAAGGGCGAGATGTCGGCTGAGCAAGCGCTTGCGAAGTTGCTAGATAACTCCGGCCTTGAGGTTGCCAGTCGCTCAAATACGACCATCTACTTGCGTCTCTCCGACAAAAAGGTGTCGGAGACGTCGGGCGCCGAGCCGGCGCCCGCCAATGATAAGTCGACGGAGGTGGTTGTTACCGGCACTAGAATTCGTAACAGCAATCCGACATCACCCTTACACGTAGTGTCGAGGATGGACATCGAGCAATCCGGGGATTCGCAGATCGGCGACGTCGTTCGCAGTCTTCCGGAGAATTTTGCCGGTGGTCAGAATCCAGGCGTCTTCCAAGCCAATTCTGCGAACATTGGTAACCAGAATGCGACGAATTCGTCCACCATCAACCTTCGTGGATTGGGAACCGATGCCACGCTCGTTTTGCTGAACGGCCATAGGCTCGCAAGCGACTTTACCTTTCAGGGCTCGGATATTTCCGGAATCCCGCTGGAGGCTGTCGAGCGGATCGAAATCGTTACGGACGGTGCTTCAGCGCTGTACGGTTCCGACGCTGTTGCAGGCGTGGCTAATATTGTCCTGCGGAAAAACTTTAATGGTGGAGAAATCGGCGCCCGCTTTGGCGCCGCGACCCAGGGCGGGGATGAAGAGCAAACGTACAACCTTCTCCTCGGAAAGTCGGACGTAAACAATTATGGCCTTGTCAGCGCCGAGTATTCCCGCAATTCAGGGATTACGGCTGGTGCGCGGGATTTCACCGCCGGCGCCACCCCGCAGACGGTTCTGTTTGAGCCGCAGAAGCGGTCATCGCTGTTCCTCAGCGGTGGGCGGGAGTTGAGCGATATTTTCAAGTTGTCCTTTGACGCTCTCGTAAGCGATCGTCAGGTAAGCGGGGCCTCCAAGCCCACCCCGACCGCAACTGAATATCTGACGTCATCGCAGACACCGGAATATAGCGTCGCGGGAATGGCAGATCTAAAGCTGCCATCGGATTGGAACCTTCACCTTAGCGGAGTGGCCTCCGGCAGCAGGGACAGCAGCACTCAGTCCGCCCCATCAATCTCTTACTCTTTCACAGGGCACTATCGAAACGACGTTCAGTACGTGGAACTTTCGGCGGACGGATCGGCACTGACCCTTCCGACCGGCGATTTAAAAACCGCCGTTGGCGTTGGTTATCGAGTTGAAGGGTATCAGCAGGATCATCCTGGTCTCAGTAGCTATGTGCGTGCATCAAGGAATATCAGTTACCTATTCGGCGAAGCACTCGTGCCGCTTGTACAGCCTTCTGAAGAGCGTCCCGGGCTAAAACAACTGGAAATCAGCTTGTCTGGGAGAGTTGAAGACTCTAGCGAATATGGTAAGTCAGCCGATCCGAAGATAGGCTTACGCTACGTGCCGTTTAAGGGGCTGACAGTTCGCGGCACGTGGGGAACGTCGTTTAAAGCACCGTCCTTCACGCAGCTTTATTCAAGATCAATTTTGTACGTCTGGCCGGCAACGACCCTTGGCTACAAGGGTAGTGGAACGGCCCTCATGACCTACGGCGGCAATCCTAAATTGCAACCCGAAAAATCCAGAAACTGGACCGTCGGTGGGGATTTCGTGCCAGCCTTCCTCCCTTCGGCGAAGCTGAGTGTGACACTCTTCAATATCGACTACAAAGATCGTGTTGTTCAGCCTGTAAGCAACTACTATACCGGTCTCAGTAACCCGATTTATCAGCCGTTTGTGGAGTCATCACCAACGGCGGCGCAGATTACGGAACTTCAGCAAGCCGCAACGGTCGTCTATAATTACTCAGGCGCGCCGATCAATCCCTCTTCTGTTGTCGCCGTGCTGCAAGACAAATATCAGAATGCGGCAGCACAAACAGCGACTGGCCTTGACCTGGCTTATAGACAAGAATTTCAATTCAAGAATAGCAACTTGACCGCGTATGCCAACGCGACCTGGCTGCGTCTACATCAACAGACGATTGTTACGGCGCCCGATATTCTTTTATCAGGAACTCTGGACAACCCGCCGTCATTTAGGGCGCGCGCCGGTCTCGCCTGGCAGCGCGGCGGGCTGTCGATCAATGGCATCGGCAACTTCGTGTCCAGCGAAATAGACAACGGCGTGACACCTAACGCACCTGTCTCCTCCTGGACGACTGTCGACGCAAACATTTCCTATCGGACCTCGCGCTCCGTTGCCGGCCGTGGCATAAAATTCGCGGTTGATGTCGCGAACTTGTTCGATCGGCGACCGCCATACACTGTAAGTCCAACGTACTATCCAGGCTTACATTACGACAGCACAAATGCTTCCATAATCGGACGTACGATTAGCTTCTCGGTTTCAGATGCCTGGTAAGATCGTGCGCGCCGGAATCCTGTGGCTCGCCTTATCATGCCTCGGAACTTCTGCCGGGGCGGCGGCGGCCAATCCCGATGGATGTTTCACCGCATCCGTGGCAACTCCCGTCATGCAAGGGAAGCGGGCGGTTGAGCCCAACGATCTGATCCAGCTCCGCGATATAGGGCCGAATTGGACGACCGATCCCTCAACTCAATTGCTTGCAGTCTCGCCGGACGGCACCGCAGTGGCATTCCAATTGCGTCAAGCCTCAGTTACCGGGAACGACTATTGCTTCGGAATGTACGTTCTTCCCTTAGGGGCCAGTGGCAAGCCTATCTTAGTCAACCAAGGGGGCGAATATATCAAGGTGGTCCTGAGCGTGCTCGGCTTTGCTGCTCATACTTCACCCGGCGTAGCCCGCGTGGTCTCCCCGAAGTGGTCGCCTGATGGGAAATGGATAGCGTTCCTCCGGCGTGATCACGGAATAACCCAAGTCTGGCGTGCAAAGGCAGACGGAACCTTTTCCGAGGCGCTTACAAATTTCGCTTTCGATGTAGAGGATTTCGTTTGGAGTTCAGATGGCGCGCGGATCGTGTTGAGCGGGCGTCCGGGCCTACTGGCAACGGAGAGTTCAATCGCGGACGAGGGGCGGGGCGGGTTCCTTTATGATGAACGCTTCAAACCGGTTTCGACCGTGAATCAACCATTTCCGCGCGAGCCGATCGAAACTAACCAGTTTTCGATAGGTATCATTGATCGGCAAGTCCGTGCTGCTGATGATGAAGAAAAAGCATTGCTCAGTCAGTCGGACGCAAGCCCGAGTGTGGGGGCAATCGTCAAACCGTCACCACGTCCAGGAGGTAGCAAAGCGTGGATCGGACGGGAGAACTCCAGCGACTTAAGTGAGCCGGTGCTTCTGAACGTCATACTCCCAAACGGCGAGCAGAAAACCTGTTCAGACCCGAGTTGCCAGAATGTTTTGGATTTTTTGTGGTCTGCCGACGGAAGCTCGATCTTCTTTTTGACGCGTGACGGCTGGGGCGGCAGCCAACTTTCGTTGTTTGAGTGGGCTCTTGGCGTGGCGCCCCCAAGAAAGATTAAGACGACGGACGACGTTTTGATGGGCTGCCAGGCAGCAGCGCAAACCTTGGTCTGCGCGGAAGAAGGCTCCGAGGTGCCACGCCGGCTTGTGCGCGTCGATCCCCTTTCTGGTGAGGTAACCCTATTATTCGATCCAAACCCGGAGTTTGCGACGCTTAATTTAGGTGGAGTTCACCGCCTAAAATGGACCAACGACGTTGGAATTCAGGGCTTCGGGGACCTTGTGACGCCTCCAGGTTACGACGGGCACACACTCCTCCCGCTAGTGGTCGTTCAATATGAGAGCCGCGGGTTTCTTCGTGGCGGAACGGGTGACGACTTTCCAATTCAGGTATTTGCTGCACACGGTTATGCTGTGTTGAGCGTTCAAAACCCCGTGGGGATAGGCCATTTCGAGGGTGGAAAAACGCAAACTGAAGTTGGCCGTCTCGACAGACTAAACTGGGCCAATCGTCGAAGCGTTCTTTCTTCTTTGGAAACTGGGGTACGACTTGTCGTAGCGATGGGAACTGCCGACCCGAAGAAAGTTGGTTTGACCGGGCTGAGCGACGGCGCTTCGACGGTGCAATTTGCCCTAGTGAACAGCAAGATGTTTGCAGCGGCATCGATGGGAAGTTGCTGCGAAGAACCATCTGTAGTGAATTTTCTGGATGGGGAGGTTGGCGAAGCCTGGTTGGGAAAGATGGGTTACCCGTCAATCCTGTCGGACGGAAAGGCGTTTTGGTCGGACATGTCGCTTCGAGCAAACGCGTCCAAGATCAAGACGCCCGTTCTAATGCAGTTGCCCGACCGTGAGTACCTTGGGGCACTTGAAAGCTATATGGCCTTGAAGGAGGCTAGGGCGCCCGTCGAAATGTTTGTATTTCCTGACGAGTATCACGTGAAATGGCAACCACAGCATCGCCTAGCTAGCTACGAGCGGACACTTGATTGGTTCGATTTCTGGCTGAAGGGAGAGAGAGCGTGTGATTCAGCCAAAGCTGTCCAACATATTCGCTGGAATTCACTTGAGGGAGATACCAATCAGACGTCGCGTGCATCTCCGGGAAAGTAACGCACGCGACGGGGCTCCTGGCGGTACGAACCGACAGGAGCCCGCTCTCAACGAGGCCATTTCTACGCCGCTGTGACGACTTTGGGGTGTAAAACACGGGGCGCGAGTGGCCGGCACCAATGTCGAATCCAAGCTTCCGCCTCTGCTAGGGCCGAAAGTCTGACGTGATCCGGCGCCCGGATGATCGAGGTCGGCGACAGGGCAGTTTCAAGTGTCGTACGATCAATTAGATTGTGTTGCGCGAGTAGCCCGCCGAGAAGGAAGTCGCGAAGGATCGCTTTGTTGGACTCTACCACGTCGCAGGCAAAGCTTGCAGGCCCACCCTTCGATTTCCTATTTACGATGGCCGGGGGCAGTAAGTTTTCGAACGCCTTGCGAGCAACTGATCTGTTTCGCCCCTCCGAGGACCATCGCCACGAAGGAATGCCTAAGCAGAATTCGATGATAGGTTGCGACAAGAGGGGATTTATTTGCGGGGGCATTGTCCTCGGAAATCCGTCGATTGTGCCCTGGATACGAACCAGCATGGATACGTGAACTGCCTTTCCCGGTAGCGCAAAAGCGGGCGCGAGAAGCCACGGGTGGGTAAACTCCAATCCACCGGCTGGCGTCGCTGCGGGATTGAGAAATCTCGCTTCTGGATGCCACTCGTAGCCGGCGTCCGGGCGCCGTGCCCGTTTGATCGCCATCCCGAGCGCATCCCAAACACTGCATCCCGTCATACGGCAAATATCGTCGAGAGTTTCAAAAGCTCCGGAGAAGCCGTCAATTTTGAAGCGGTCAATTAAGGGAGTTGCTGACTGAATGTAGCAGAATACATTGTCGCCTCCTATTCCGGTAAAGAAAGCGTCGGTGGAGTTTTCTAAGGCAATTCTTTGCTTCGTCTGGGTTGCGCTTTGACCGTACGCGGGCAAAATGGGCCGCGGTAAATGCACGGCACTCGGGCGAGTGAGGTCGACATTTTGCAAGCTATGAAAGGCTTCAATTACTTCGACGCCAAGTGCGTCGGCTAGAATTCGAGTGTAACGACGCTCATCCCCTTTCGCCTCGTCGGTAGCCATCGTGTAATAGGTAGTTCTTGTTGAAGACCTTGAGAGGACTGAGGCTAGGATTGATGAGTCAAGGCCGCCCGAGACGCCGAGAAGTACATGTCCGAAACTGTTACCCCATGCGCGTACGCTACCTTCAACCGTCGCCCGAAGCTGTTCGGACGCATCTTCAAAAGTGAGGTTGTCGGCCCTTCCGGTGTAATCCCAAGGAGTCCAGCAGCTTTCAACGGCGTGCCGTTCTCGGTCGATTGAAATCCGCGTCCCAGCAAGCAACTCGAACAGACCGATAAAGCCAGTCTCCGGGGATCGGAGGTCAAATGCCATCAGGTGCCGGGTCATCCAGCTCCAATTGATGGCAGGCATATACGCCCCCGACGCCACGAGGGTCTCAAGATCCGAGGCAAATATGTAGGCATCGTAGGTTGTCGACTTGCAATAATAACAGGGGAACGCTCCTGATGGATCGCGGATGACTTCGATGCCCCGCTCGGATTCTAGCACCGCGATGTAGCCGCCCCAGAAGGATTCGAGAAGTTTGCCTCCGCGGCTCTGAGTAATCCTTCGGCTAGTCGCTCGGTCGACATCAACCACAGTTTTGGGCTCATCTTGTCTCGTAAACAAATGCCCGATCACCAAGCCCTCACTTTCGTCAAGTGAAACAGTGGTGCAGGACGAGTTGGTAAAACCGGAAAAATATCGAGACGCAAAAGGTGTCATCATGCCTTCTGGCATCCCTATGTCAGCTAACCTCGGAGAAGGCGACAGGGGATCGCAAGGGACGATCAAAAGGAAGGTCGAGGCCATGATCAAACAACTAAAATGGGAGTGAAGGGAAGGACATTGTCCACGTAGTCGCTCAGGACGTAGTCTCCGTCTTGCACCCACGCGTGAGCTCCGAATGGCTTCATACTCACGCCAATTACGAGGCTCGGGTAATAGTTGCTTCGAGCGAGATGGTTGATCATCGAGATCGACCAGCGAATGCATCGGTCCTGAGTGACCATTAGCCTTCGGGTGCTGAGGAAGGCACTAACACTTCGCCGGACCCCCGTGTCGGTAAGCGATCGCGAGTTGCTGACTTTGCGGATTTTCCTCCGCTTAATCATTTCGACTGTTTGCATCAGAGAGATCGGTCTGTACCCAATATCCGATTGAATGTGGCCGATCGCGGCGTAGACGCACTGGAGGGCGTCCGGACGTTCAGCAAATTCGTCCATTGCGGCCTTCGATGGCGGGGACAGCGAAGTACCCTCTATCGCCGTGTCTTCCCCGGGCCAATCGACCAACATCCCTTGCGAGATAAGCGGAAGAAGGTCGACGATCTCGTTCTCACTGAGCGAACGCCCGTTGACCAGCGATTGAAATGCACATTCCGCCCGCGGTGGCAGACAGAAATACTTACCAAGCCGATGGTCGAGAAATGCCGATTTGTCGTTGGCAGTGCAAAAAGACAGGTCGTCTCGTAGTCTGTAACCCATGGCCCGCAGCTCCAAACATCCAGAGTTGGAAACGGTGAGTTCAAGCAGTGGCCTGAACTCACCGGCGGTGTCAGTCGGCGCGGAGGCCGAAGTTGGTTTGCAGTTGGAATTGGATTTCGTCCGGGTCGCCCTGGACGGCACCCTTGGTTTCGACGCTGACGTCGCCGAGTTCGATCAGTTCTTCGTGTTCGCGGGTTTCGATGACCTTGGTCATGATAGTCTCCTTGAGGTTTGAGTTCGCCACCGGGTTGTGGCGCCAATTTCATACCTCCAAGTACGTCAGGCCGCTTTGACTACTTTGGTGATCATTCAAGTAGTCACCACGCAGGTTATTGCGTTCTAAGAATTCGGGCAGCGCGAGTCTGTTTGACGGGGCGGTCCCTGTTGGCGCGGCTAGGTCCGGGGCAGGTAGGCGAGCTTCACCACTTCGGAGATGTTGGCGAACCGTTTGTCGTAAAAGCCATCTAGCCGCGCCTTGAAAGCGGCGAGATTGCCATTCTCCCAGATCTCGGTCATCGCGGCGACGTCCGAGGCCATGGTTGCATCGAACTTCGCGTCGAGGCGCCGAAGCAGCATGAGACGGTCGTTGTGACTGTCGACGTCCTGGGATAGCTCAAGGTTGTCGGCAAACCTGGCGATCGCAGCGAATAGCGCGGCGATCGCACGCTCCGGTGGGGCAGGGAGTGCCGGCGATGTCGTCGATCCCGACCGACCTGTCGTCTCCAGCAAGAGTTCGAGGCAACTGGCCACGGCTCGCTTTGATGCAATATAGAGGTCGCTGACGGATTTCTCCGTGACCATCGGAACATGAAAGCCATCGTTGGGGTGCATCTCGACGATCCGGTCGGCCACGAGCCTGCTCAGAGCCATCCGAACTGGTGTGTTGCTGCTGGCGTGCCGCTCGGACAGGACCCGGCTTTCCAGGCGTTGTCCCGGCATGTAGCGGCCTTCCAGCAGGTCCTTCTTGATGGCTCGATAGACGACTTCGTTCTGAGAAATGCCACTCGTCATTACCCAACTCCCGCTCCTTCGCCCGGACGCTACAGGGGCAATTGGTCCGGGTACCACTTTGAAGCGTAAACCAAAAGGAAAGTGGAGTCGATATGGTTGCGTAATGGTACGCTAATGCCAGGGGCATCGGACAGAGTCCAAGCCAAGGAATTGCCTCCCAGGGGCGCTACATTCCAATGTCCAATCCCCTTGATCGTCCTAGATCCCAACTGATCGACCCGTTCTCTCTGACGCTGCCGCCGATGTGCAGCCCAAGCCTCGTCTCAATGGCCGGCGACCAAGGAACAAGTCGGAAGCCCGTCCCGTCGTCGAGAACGGCGAACCGGCCGGACGCCAGGTTTAGCCTTTGACGATAGACGCCCGAAGCGTAGTCGCCAGCCTGGGTTTCGATCGAAGCAAGTCCGGTTTCCGCCGCGACCCGCTCCTTGGCGGCGCGCAAGTCACGCTGCTGGAGGGTCTGCAGAAGGTTCCGTGAATAGCCGAACCCGTCGCCATCGACCTTGGCTAAGCCCTGACCTACGAGATGCTCGGCTCGCCGGCGCAACGCCTCCTGGACCTCAGCCCCGAACCCCGTGGCGCCCATATCACCTCTTTCTTCCCGGATCGCCTGCTGGTCGAGCCAACTGGCGCCGCCGGCGGTGACTTGCTCTTCTAAGGTCAGATCGGACCGGACGATTAAAGCTTGCCGGGTCTTTCCTTCGGAACCGGGATAGCTCCGTAGTTCGACAATGGAGCCCGGTGGGCTGTCTCCGGTTGCCTCCAGACTGGGCAGTCTGACGTGATGGATACGGCCATCAATGCCGTCGACGATTACAAAGGCCGACCCGGTGAGTTCGTTGTCGAGGTCGCGCCCCATTAGCCGTCCGACTATTCGGTCATCGAGCATTTCACCGCCGAGGACATAGCTCGCCATGGGACGGTCCAGGCCCGCATCTACCAGGCCGCGGTGAATCCGCTTTATGATGTCGTTGCGCTCGCCGAGCTCACGTAAGGTGGTCGGCGCCTGGTCGGACACGACCCACTGGCCGGGAGCAAACTCGCTTGCCAGGCCGAGGGCTTCGAGCTTGCGAATTCGGCCGGCTTTCAGCACCTGATATTCGTCGGCGCTGACTTGAGCAGAAGGTGCTAGGTCTACATATCCGGCCCGTCGCTGGTCGCTCAGCAGCTGACGGTCGAGCTGGGTAAATCGCTCGGCGTCAACCTGGCGGTGAAGGGCGTTTCTGATGTCCAGATCCGTGCGCTCGCCGAGCTCCTGCGTGATGAGATCCTGGGCGCGGGCTCGCATGCCCTCCTTGATGTATTCGCGCGATATGACGAGGTCCTCGCCTTGGTCGGTTCGGCCCCTGACGACGACGTGGATATGCGGGTGTTCGGTATTCCAATGGGCGACCCCAACCCAGTCGAGTTTGGTCCCCAAATCGCGCTCGGCCTGTCGCATCAGGTCGCGGGTGAAACCCTTCAGATCGTCCATCTCCACGGCGTCGTCCGGGGAGACGATGAATCGGAAATGGTGGCGGTCGTCGGCCGCCCGATCGGCGAAGCCGACGCCGTCAGCGTTGTCGGTATCCGGGCCAAAAAGACGGGCCTTGTCGCCATCCTGGGTGACGCCTTCGCGTCGAAGATATCGCAGGTGGCGTTTCATCGTGGCAGTGGTGCCATGATGGCGGACGACGCGGGCCTTGATGACGGCCTGCCGGCTGCGATTGGTGAGCAGGCGGTTGGCTTGGAAGGTGGCGGCGCGGCCGCGGCCAAAACCGCTGCGGCTAGATCGGATCTGCCCGCGGCTGACGGTGGCGCCGGCCTTTTTGGCCGCTGCCAGGGCCTGGTTGACGAACGGCCTGACGCGCTGGGCGCTTTTCGACCGTATCGAGCCTGGCCTAATCCTGAGTTCGCGGTCGTATGTCATTTGCGGGAGTGCACCTCGCGCTATGTGTTTGGATTAACGAAGAAATGTGCCTATCAACACCTCGCCGTGGCGAAACGCGCACCTCGCGCTAGGGAGCCACAACCGCTTGAATGCACGAAGAAAAAACCTCAACCCTAGCCCCCACACATCACCTCCTTTTTATCCTGCCATCATTCGAATGGTCGAAATGGAGGTCCGATGGGCCTGGTCGGGGAAGGTCCCTCAGGGGGAGGCGGCAACCTCGGAGCCGCCCTCAGCAGGGGAGACCCGAACAAATGGTGTTGCGGCCGGCGCAAAACGCGATACCGGGGATGCGCTTGCAGGATCGGCCGTTGGCGTCGAGACCGCGACGAAGAGGCTCATTTCCCGAACGGAAATGCTGATCTTGGGCGCCGGCAGGGTAATTTGACTTGCGGCTGACAAGCCCAGTACAACGCTCAATTTTCGCACATAGGTACGCGTTTCGAGTGGGAGGACGAGGCCGGCGTCGAGCCACTGGGCATACCGCCTGGGTCCGGCATTATAGGCGGCCAGGAAGCCGTCGGCGCCGTATTGATCGAACAGTTCCCGGAGGTAAGCGGTACCCGCAATGATGTTGTCGTGGGGATCAAGCGGATTGTCCCCGAGCCCGTAGGTGGCGCGCAGGCGCATCCAGGTTCGCGGCATCAACTGCATCAGACCCAGCGCCCCTTTCGGTGAACATGCGAGCGGATTGCGTCGGCTTTCCGCGTCGATCACGGCGAGGATCCAGGGCTCAGGGATGCCGAAGCGCTGCGAAGCTTCGGCGACGAAGGATGAGACGTCTGTCGCTTGGGCCGCGGCAACGGCGTGAATCGAAGTTACGGCCGGTGGTGGGGAAACCTGGAGCCAAATCATTTACTGGGCCTCCGCTGCGCCCGTCCGTCGGACCGGCTCTTCGCGGCGTGTGTCCCTGTTCCAGACGAGCACCCAGACCTTTTTGTCTTCGTCCTGCTGGAAGAGATTGGCGCGGAATGGGGCGGGCAGGGAGGGATCGTCGATGAGGAGAGCAAGATAGTCGCCGGCCCTTTCGCCGGTACGTTTCCAGCCCATTCCGATCTCCGGCCCATCGGCGTCATTGAGGTGAACCGTATAGTTCGGCTGACCCGGCGCGTTGGCGGCATTGTTCGGCAGCAGCACAAGGTGCTTGTCGATCAGCAGCGTTCGGATGCGGCCCGAAAACAGACCGCGAAGCCGGGTGAATTGACCTATCTGGGCCATTTGAAACTCCATTGTTTGGGCGTGGAAAGAGTGGAGCCAGGCAATTCGAGGGCTTGCGGGCTCGCATTGGCCGTGTAGATCGGCAGCGCTTGCGCGAGCGTCTTGGACGCATCGACGGGGCCGAAGTAGCGGCTATCAAAGCTGTCGCCGACGGCGGGGTTCAGAAGAAAAACCTGGCCAGCCGAGAGCCGAAGGCATCCCGTCCATACGGGCAGGGGGCGACGCAAATGATCGGCGGCGAGGGCGACGGCCGCTTCTCTTCCGTCGATGGTTACGCGTAGCCCCTCACGGCACACGGTCTGGCCCTGGAGGGCCGCGACCGGCTTTATCAGGGGGACGGTCCTCGGCAGGTAGTGGCGCTCGGCAGCTAGGGTTTCGGCGCCCTTGGGCAGGCGGGACACGACCAGGTCGCCGCGTGAAACGGCCGCGAGGGGACGCAGAAGATAGAGGCCTTCGGGAACGCTCGCCGTGGCGTTCCACAGCAGGATCTTCGGCGCCGGGACTGCGACGGTGACAGCCAGGATTGCCACCGATGCGAGCACGACCGCCGCGCGGCGCCGGCCTTTCGACCGCAGTCGAATGACCGGGAATTGTGTCGTCGACTGGCTCACGCCTTGCCTCCGGGTGTCCGCGTTGCGGGCGCAATCTTGCGGACATTGGCGTCATGGGTCGACCGGCAGACGCCATTTTCGGCCCACGCGCTCAGGTCCTCCAGCTTGTAGACAACGCGGCCGCCGAGCTTGATAAACTTGGGTCCGGTGCCGAAGATGCGGTGTTTTTCGAGGGTGCTGGGCGACAAACTGAGAAAGCGCGCGGCTTCCGGCGTTCTCAGCATTCTCTGCGGCGTTTCTGCCGAGTTGGCGGGCATATCTTGACCTTTCGTCGTCCGCCGGACGTCGGCGAATACAAGTCAAGATTGTCGGAAACGGTAATGCCTGTGCAGGTGCGAAGAGTGGGGGGCTTAAGTTCGCACAGGCGCGGTGCCACGCGGCCGGCGGCGCTTTTCGGCGGTCGCGCCGCGAAGGAGGTCGCGGTATCCGCCCTCGATCATGTGTTGTCCGTCCCGAATCAGGCGGAGCGTGGCGTAGCGCAGCGGTGAGCTCGACCACAGCTCGTCGGCAATTCGGTTACCGCCAAAGAGATCTTCCGCGATCTCGCGAACGCTCGCCCCTGCGGCGCGGGCATCACAGGCCCGCAGCATCGCGCGCAGGCGCAAACGGCGTTCCCTGGTCAGTCGTTGATCCCGTGCGGCGCCGTTGTTCATAAGCTGCCAGAGCCGGCGAACCGCCTCGATCCGGTCCGGCATGTCGGCGTCCAATGGGATCACGATGCACAAGGCCGCGTCGGGACGAGGTGCGTCTAGGTAGGAGAGGTGAAGCTCGGAAGGCCCGTTGCCGAGGGAGGCGAACTGGCCGGCGGCGTCACGCCCCGAGGGGAGAGCCTCGATCGACAGGGGCGTCGAGGCGGCCGGAACCGCGACGGCGGACAAAAGGATGTCGGAGCTGGTGAGCGGCGGCATCCAAAAAACGCTGCTGTCCTTCGCAGTGGTTTCCGGATTTAACGGGACTTCGCAACCCCCAGTGCCGCGCGATTTCCGCGCCTGCATCTTGCTCGTTCAGAGAATAGTCTCGTTGATAGCTGGCGTTCCGACGCAGGCACTCCCAGGCCAAGCCATCGAGCGCAAGATCGTCGAAATAGTCGTACGCCCCGGGCTGGTTCCACAGGGACGGATTCAAGGTCATGGCGCGGGCCCAACTCGCCGTTGAAGTCACGCCCCACGCAGCTACTACAGATTGCCGCGTTTCAATATGCAACGCAACTTGTGGGAGAACGACGCTCTTTGAGTTCAACGAATTAGTGGCGCGATCCGGTAAGGAGGTAGTTGTAGCCAACTTCCGTCATCCACTGCGCGCGCTTCAGATGTGTTTCGTGGATGTGTTTGGCGCGCTCGGGTTCAGATTCCGCGTCGAGCTCAAAGAGGACGCGAACCGCTTCCTCCCAGTCGGCGCCCGCGGCCTGGGCGTCGAGCAGCCGCATATAGAGCTTCAGGTGACGGCGATCATAGTCCGTGAGTTCGACGCTGCTGGGCGGCTCATCGAGATATTCTGGCGATGTCATGCGGATCTCCGATAGTGGCCGCGAGAGCGGCCAGCCCATGACCTGGACGGCGCTCAATCGCCGGTGCGAAGGTCTACATCCGGCCTCGTCCGCGCGCAACCTATAAGGGCCGAAGGGATACCGGCGGAAAGAATTAGATGGGCGCGGAGGCGTTCGGAGCGGGCGTCATGGCCAGCGTGCTACCGGCCAAGCCGGGTTACCACCCGTGAGCGCCGGTCGAAGGTAGGCTGTCGCGGCCTTAAGGGGCCGCGGCATCTTCGGATTGTTGCCCGCTGTGCCGGCGGGATAGTAATCGCCGTGCTTGAAGTTCACGCCGTCGCCGCGGTCGAGCCACAAGAAGGTCTGCGGGATCTGGCCGTTGATGACCAAATTCCGGGGGTGGGGATTGGCGCCGCCGCGGCCCATCGCTGCGGTGAACATCGGGCCGGCGGTGTCAGCCGCCGAGACGGGCGGCTTCCATTTTCCCAGGTCAACGCCGAGTTCGCTGGCGACCTCGGCAATATCGTCGCCGATCAGGCCGACGCCGTTGCCGAGCGGGTAGGCCAACATGAGGACCTTGTCCGCCTTCGACGCCAGGATGCTGAACCGGTCGGCCTTCTTGCGGGCGGCGAGGAAGGGCTGCTTGAACGCGTCGGCGTTCACAGCCGCCGCGAGGAGGCAGACCTGGTTGAAATGGATTGTCTTTAGACTGACCAGGCATTCCAGGACGACGCGTGCGCCGAGGCTATGCGAGACGAAGTTGAAGCCGGCCGCGCCGCTGGCGTATCGTTCGAGATAACCGGCCAGGACGTCTCCGGAGCGCACGGCTTCGTGGTGATCCCAGATGTAGTTGATAGGGATTGTCGTGGTGACATAGTCGCCAGGCCACAGCACACCGACGACCAGAAAAGACGGATCGAGTGCCAGATATTCCGCCAACCCGGCCAGGCAGTTCAAGCCGTTCTGAAAATTGACATTGAAGCCGTGGGTGACCAGGACGAGGTTGCGCCCCTGGACAGCGTCGGCGAAGCGGCTTGGCGATAAGGGCGGGGCGCCGTAGCCTGTCGGCGGAATAGTCTGGCCAGGGATACCGTCGACATCCAGCAAGGTGACAGCATCGACGCCCGACACGGTGGTCGCCTTAGGCCCGCTTTCGGTGCGAAGGTCGATATACAGCATCGTCAGACCGATACGGTTTTCTTCAGGGCGTCTGAAGCCGTCTTCAGGGCCGATGCCAAATCCTTGCTCATCGGCGCGAGTGGGACGGCCAGGACTCCGATGACAACCACGGCGAACCATGGAAAAACGTGCTTCGGATCTTCGGTCGAGTAGATATAGCCGGCGGCGAAGCTGAGAAGAACAGCTACGCCACCGGAATAGATCTTGGCTTGGCTGCGATAGGCGTGGTCCGCCAGCTCGAAAGCGGAGTCAAGGCGAGTCCGGACAATTGCGTCGAAGCGCCCGAGGGCGTCGAGGGCTTTACGTGCCTTCTGAGCCCTGGCGGCATCGTCGTCATCTTGTTTCGTGGGCCGTCTTGTTCTGCCTGACGTTGATGCCGCGGCAGCCGCCGGGGGCTGAGGTGGAGTCGGCTGCGGTCCTTCCTCGTCCGCGGCGCCTGACTGAAGGTATTGGGCGCCGGCGATCAGGGCCTTGGGATCTATCGGGTAGTCTCTCGTGGTCCGCCGCTCATGGCGAGATCTTAGCCTGCTGCGAATAGCCCAAGGGGTGAAGGCCCCAAGCCCCGACCAGAGGCCGCGACGGATGTCTGCGCTGATCGACTTTGCGTTCAGCAAAGCGTCCATGATCTCGACGACATTGTCTTCGTTCAGACCCAGCCGAAGCAGGCTGATGACCGTGGCGATCTGCTGGTCCTTCGTGGTGCCGCTGACCCAGTACCCCTTCAGGACATTGCGCCATTCCTGCCCAGCCGAGATGGCAAGCGCTGGCGCAAGGCATTCATAGACCTCTTCAAGGTAGGGGTAGCCGAAGGAAGAAGCGCCCCCGTCCGGAAGGATCGCCCTGGAGGCGTCGACAAGCGCGAAGCTGGCCGTGCCAAGAGCGCCAACGCCCAAGATGATTTCGGGCCAGTTTTTGACTACGTCTGGGGCGTCTAGCTGCATCAAATCGTTCCGTTCGCGTATTTATGCTTGGATTTTCTGGGATGGCCGCTAGTTGGCCACTGCAAATGCGATCAGCTCGCGTAAGCCGAACACGCCGCTCTGAGCGAGCGCCGGGTCCGGCTTCCACAACGGGTCCATGCTGACAAAGGACTTGCTGTCGGAGGCGAGGATGCCGACGAAGGTCTCGGCGACGATACGGCCGCCGACCTCGCCGAGACGGCGGGTTTTCACCTTCGTGGCGGCGGGAACCGTCGGAACGCTAAGGGTCGTCTCGATGGATTCGGCGAGGACATAGGTCCAAAGCGGGCAGTTACCGGCGAACGCGGCGCCTTCCTTGTCCATGGTGGTCACTATGTCAGAGGCGGTGCCGGTGAACTTCCCGATCTTGATCTTGGCGTCGGGCAGGGGCGTTAACCCCATGGCTCGGGCGACGGCCTGGCCGCTGGGCAGGCGCATCCGCCAGCCGCGGATCAGGTTGCGTTGAGCCAGGTTCGGCATGCCCGGGCCGACGAGGTCCGGCAGTGTCCCGAGCGGTCCTACGATCGAGGTATCGATCCGGTAGGCCAATTGCAGGCGATGTTTGTTGTTCGGATCCGTGGGGTTCGGCGTCGCGTTGGTCGGGATCGTCCCATAGGGAAGGGGGTTGATGTCGATGAACCGGTTCCAGTCAATCGCCCAGTTTGCGGGGAACTTTCGGAAGCCGCCTAGGCCGGTGTCGGGCTGAGGGGGTGTCGTGGGTTTCGGAAAAATGGCCAGCGGTCCGATCTGGTCGTTGAGGCGATACTCCGGCCGAACCATGGAGTGACCATAGCGGTAGGCCGCCGCGGAGAATTCGAGCGGCATGAAGGCTTCGTTGCGCGGCTTATACAGGTTGAGGATCGGCGGGTCCTTGACGATGTCGGTCCCTTTGGCGATGTGCGGGAGAATGGTCTTCAGGACGCCGGCGTCGACGATCATGGGCAAGAAGCTGTTCATCACCACCCACTGGTAGTGAAAGCGCACTTCCTGCTGGATGCGGTCCATCTTCCAGTTCGGGTGCAGCTTGGCGATGCCGTTGTGGAAGCGATGCATCAGGCCCTGAAACTGCGAGACGATGACGTTCTCGTCGTTACGCGGATCACCGATAATCGCGCGTTGCGGATTGGCGTTGTTTCGCGGGAGGTCGAACGCGGGGCGGGGGCCGCCTGTCATCGGATCGCCGAGGAGGAATGTCGTAGCGTCGGCGTAGAGGTAGGGCTGATCGTCGGGGCCCCGGCCGTAGATGTTGTCGAGGTCGAAGCGCGGTGTGCGGTAGTCGATCAGGGCGTCCGGGTCATTTTGCCGTTGCAGGCTGCTGGCCGGATCAAAAGTCAGGTCATGGTCGATGAACTGGCCGAAGTAGGTGAAGGCCGCCGGTATGCCGCTCTCCTCCGGATCGGGACCGTCGGTCGGGTCTTCGACGTCGGCCGTCATCTTGATGGCGAGAGCGGTCAAGTTCTTTTGGCTTGCCGCGTCGTCGTCCCCGTAGTCGGCCGGCGGTAGCGCACGGAACAAGCGGCCGAAAGGGCCTTGAAAGAGGTCGGAGGCGCGCACGAGCGCGCTCCCACGCACGCCCACGCCATGTGGGCGGATAGGTTGAGCCATTGGATTCCCCGGACGCAGAAAGTGGAAACGCTATCGAACAGCACGCGCTGGCCGCAACTTCGGAGTGCGGCCCACTAAAATTCCTCGTTAACGATTCCATCGTTAGGCGAGCAATTCAAGCGCGATTCACCCGACCGCGATTCCAATTTATGGTTGCGACATTTCTGCATCATGGGAATTGAAACCGAAAGCCGCCTGGCAAAACAAGAATGCCCCGCCCGGCGGAGCCGGGCGGGGCGGTGGCAGTCTAGGCGTTGTCGCGGCTGCGGCTCCAGATCAGCTTGTGGTCCCCCTCGGCTTCATCTTCCCAGAGGTTGGCGAAGATCGGCTGCGGGAAGCTGGGGTCGTCGAACTTGAGCGACAGGTAGTCGCCGCCGCCGTCGCGCTTGGACTTGGTCCAGCCGGCGCCGATTTCGGCACGGCCGGCGAAGACGCGATGGCTTGGCGCTTCGTCGCTTGTCCGGTTGTCCTCGCGGACGATACGAACATTGGCTTCTTGCACCTGGCGGGTGACGATTTCACCGACATAGTCCGGGCCGACCTTCTTGAAAGTTCCAATCACCGACATGTCTCATTCTCCTTTGACTTTGCTTCGAGCCGCCCATTGCGGTCTCGATGGCGAAAATCGAGCAGGAGACCTCAGGCGTTTCATCGCGCTCTTCGCGCGACCGGAACCTTGGTGGAGGATGTCGAGAGGACAGGTTTCTTGTCTCGCGAGGAATGCTGGGATCAGGCCTGTCACGCGCAGCGTGCCCTGATCGTCCCGGCAGGGGAAGAAAACTGGCCGACGACATTGAGGCGACGGATCGGATCATGGTTGATTGCGCCCATCGATGACGACCGCCTTGGGGGCTCGCGGCTAAGACAACGGAGATGAGCGCTGACGGGCTTCGAACCTTCGAGCAGGTCGGCCCGGACTATGTCGGCGGAATCGCCGTCCTCACAGGACGTATGTGTGCGATTTCGGATCGGATGCGGCAACTCGACATGTGACGAAGCGCTCGGCCATAGGGTCTTTGCCGGCTGAGCCGAAGTCGGCGCCGCTTTAATCCAGCCCTGGCGCAGGGGCGGCGGTGCCTCCGTCCCATTCATGTTAGATGACCTCGGCTTGCCAAAGCTGGCCTTTGCCAATCTGGGAAGACGAAGCAAGGGCGGCCACAGGCTGATCTGGTCCCGCAGCCGCGTCAACGCCTAGGCTGCCACCGCCTCGCCCGTCTCCGTCGGGCGGGCAAGGTTGGCAACCTTTGCTAGGGAGGCAATTGCGGTGGCTGCCCCGCCGAGGCACGCCACAAATGGTTCCCGTGGCCCGGCCGCAGCGATGAGATGGATAAGGCCCAGCGTCGCATGATAGCCGGCGAACGCCGCCGGAACGACGAAGAGCAGGGCAATGCCGAGCCGCACCCAGGGCGACCGAATATGAACAAGTCCGAGGTGACCGGCAGCCAGTGCGATCATGGCGACAAGGACGCCACCGAGCAACGCCGGGAAGGCACCGATGCCAAGCGCGAAGAGTTCCCGGCCTGCGAAAACTCCGCAAAGGACCGGTAGAGCGTAGGCGGCGAGGGTAAAGCAGATCCAGCACATCGCTGCCAGACCGGCGAGTATGGCGACTAGGCCGATGACGATCATGAGGTCTCTCCGACAATAGTGAATCGCGAAATCACAACGAATGCAACCCAAAATCGCAAATTTTGGGGGGCGAAGGCCCGTGGGGCAAGGGATTGCGCTTGACCCACGTCTGAGTCGCCCACCAACAAGGGGCAATGGCGCGAAATCGACGAGCCGCGCCCTGCTGATTGAAAGGACGAAATGATGAATACGAGCGAATTGATCGACAAGGTGGCTGAAACCCAAGGACTGACCAAGGTCGCGGCCAAGGGCGCTGTTGATGCGGTGTTGAAAGCCATCACCGAGGCCGCCGCGGCCGGCGCCGAAGTGAACCTGCCGGGCTTCGGCAAGTTCAAGGTGAAAGAAAGCCCCGCGCGCGAGGGGCGCAACCCGTCGACCGGGGCGACCGTGCAGATCGCGGCATCGAAAAAGGTCAGCTTCACGCCTGCGAAGGCGTTGAAGGATCGGGTCAACGCCTAGTGCGGCGAGCGGCTCGGCTAGGTGCCGGGCCGCCAGACTTTCAGGCCGAGCTTCTTGGCCTTGGTGGCCAGGTTGTCTTGGATGCCTGAGCCAGGGAAGATCATGACACCGATCGGCAGGGTTTCGAGCATGGCGTCGTTGCGTTTGAAGGGGGCGCCCTTCGCGTGGCGTGTCCAGTCCGGTTCGAACGGGATGTGTGTAACGGTGCGGGTCTCGGCCCATTTGCGCGCGATCCATTCCGCACCTCGCTTCGAGCCACCGTGCAAGAGGATCATATCCGGGTGCTTGTCGTGGACGCGGTCGAGCGCGTCCCAGATCGCGGTGTGGTCCTCGTAGTCGACCCCGCCGCTGAAGGCGATCTTCGGACCCGTCGGAACGTGGACGGCGGTTTTCGCTTGACGCTGTGCTGCGACGAAGTCCCGTGACGAGACCATCGCGGAGGTCATGTGGCGATGGTTGACCATCGAGCCCGAGCGCGGGCGCCAGATGTCGCCAACCGCGGCACTGAACTGGGTGGCGGCCTCATCACGAAGGAGTTCGAAAGCGTCGCGGCGCTCGACCAGGGTGCGCCCTTCCTGTTCAAGCCGTTCGATCTCGACGGTTGCGATCTCCGACCCGTCGTAGCCGCGCTGCGCGCGCTGTTGGGCAACGACATTGTCGTCGAGCTCGCGATCCGCGCGTTCGGCGGCGCGATGGAAGACGTTGACGGTAGACCACAGGAGCGGTTCGAGGTCAGGTTCGAGGTGGGTGTCGCTCAGCGCGCCGGTGAGCGCATCGAACACGGCGAAGACGCAGCCGGTGAGGGCCCGGGCCTCCGGCAAGGGACGTGGATCGGGTTCGTCGGCGATGGGCCGGTAGCCATAGAGCTGCAATTGCTCCAACACGTGCGCCGTCTGAGAGGCGGCATGGGTGGGTTCGAAGTCGGTATCATCTTGAGGTGTCATCGTCGTCGCTTTCGCCGTGACCGCGCCTATCGCGGCCTTCGTGGCGACGAGCACGGCAGGCGGCCCGGTTCCGCACTCGCCGGAGCTTGCGGAGGACGGCGGGGCCGGGATTATTTTGCTTCGCGATGGAAAGCGCCCTCTGGGCGCGCCGGAAAATAATCCCGGCCCCGCCGTTGCGGAGCCGGGCCGCCTGCCGTTTCGATCGCCCTCTAGAAGGCCGAAGGCGCGGCCTTGGCGAAAGCGACGACGTTGGTACCGACCGGTGATCGACGTAGACCCCACCCACGCCGCCTGGCAGCGGTGTCCTTACTGAGCTTGCAGATATTGGCGCCGGTCCTCGTCGCGGAACTGATCCCGGACTGTGGCGAGAAGTCCCTGGGGGCCTTGCCGGCGCAGGTCTTCGTTCAAGTCGTTGCCGACCGGCGCGATGACGATCGCCTCGATCCCGGCCTCGATGGCGCGTTGTGTCAACCGCGACGTCGCCCAGCGGCCGCCGGCGTCGTTATCGCGAATGACGTACAGTCGGCGCAGCAGGGGCGGCAGGGTGAAGGCGGCGAGATGTCCCGCCGAGAGCGCGGCGGCGAGGGGCAGGGTTGGCGCGACCGTGCGCAGCGATAGAACGGTTTCGATGCCTTCGCCCGCCGCCAGGGCCGTGCCCGGTTGGCCAAATCGCACCGCATGACCGAGAAGATCGCCCATGGCTTTGCGCGGCGTATCGACAGGGGCTTTGCCGAGCCTTTCGCCCGCGAAACCGTCGGCGTCCAGAAAGGTGCGAAGAACGCCTGTCAGACGGCCGTCGTCGTTGGTGACTGCTGCGATAAGGGCCGGGAGCGACAGACACACACCGTCGGGCTGAGCGTAGTAGCAATGCGGATGGAAGCGCAGGGCGGTGAAGGCCTCGCAATTGGTGAGGCCGCGAGCGCGCAGATATTGTTCCGCCAAGGTATGGCGAAGAGGTCGCGAGGCCGAAAAGAGCCGCGAGGCGCGTCGATCGCCGGGTGTCGATGTGCGCCGATCGGCCTGAGACCCTGCTGGCCTAGGCTGCTCGTCGGGAAGAGACAGGAAGCCACGCGCCTCCTGAAGGATTTCGCCAAACGACGTCAGGCGGCAGGTTTCTCGAATGACATCCAGCAGGTCGCCATGGTCGCCAGTGGCGGCATCCTGCCACTTGCCGGGGGGGCGCCCGGAGGCGTCGCGGTTGAGGCGAACCCACATGGAGCGGCCGGCGGCGTTGTGCACATCGCCGACCGTCCAATAGTTGCCTTGGCGCTGACCCGCTGGAAGGTATCGACGACAGACGGCCTCGGCATTGTCTGCGAGGGCGTCAAGTATGAGGGGGAGATCGTAGGCCATGGGGCGGTCCTGAGATCGCGAAAGTGCAACCGCGACCCGTTAGAAGTCGGAGACAATTGCTCCCCCGTGATGAGCGACGGCAGCGTAGCGGCTGAGTGGGTGGGCGCCCTTGAAGTACAGGTCGCGTTCGGGCGGCAGGTTGAGCGCGCCCCGTACCGCCTCGATCTCGGACAATCGGACGTAGCCGAGTTCGGGAAAGCCCATGCCTAGATCGCAAAGGCCGAACAGCAGGTCCGGATCGACGGGATCGGCTTCAGTGATCAGCCAGGTGGCGCTGGCGTCGGGGGTAAACAGCTTCACGACCGGTTGCGGATCGATCGACGTATCGCGGGAGGCGGCGCCATTCGCCAGGAGTTCGGCCATAATTTCCGGCGGGATCAAAGGTGTCATTGGAGGGGCTCCAGGACGGGCGCCTGGAGACTCTCTCTCAGGCTTAACCCGTCGCCGGACCCGCGCGTTTCTCTCCCTCAACGCCGTCAAACGGACGGCGGAATGTAATCCTCATAGGGGTTTTCGCTAGTGGACATGTGGCCGAACGGCGTGATGTCGTGAAAACCCGCGTTTGAGGCGATGGCGCAGATTACGTAGCGCGGTTCACCTGTTTTCGCGTCGGTGCATTCGAGGAGGGCGAGATGGCCAACCTCGGCTGCGCGAAGGAGCGTCTGGAAATTCTGACGGATGGGGATAGGAATAGCCATTTCGGCCTCCAGAGAAAAGAAGCCCGACACAAGGCCGGGCTTCGGTGTTTGGGATCGGGGGCTATTCCGCGGCTTCAAGGCCGTGGTTGTCGCGACTGTGTGCGACTTGCTCGCCGGCTGTGCCATCCTCGTCGCGGACCTCGCCTAAACCCTGATCATGCAGGTGGTCGCCGGCGGGATCGTCGTTGACAGCGACCGGGGTCCGCAGGCTTTCCGGCAGCCATCCGGTGTCGGCCAGAAGGGTTTCGGCCTCGGTGGCCATGTCGCCCCTCTTCATGCCGCTGATCCGGCGAACAGCGTCGTCGCCCCTCGCTTCCTGGACGGCGCGAAGGATGTGGGCCTTGGAGACGTTGGCGAAATAGTTCGCCGCGGTTGGGCGCCAGCCGGTGGCATTGATGTCGAGAGCCAGGACGTGGGCCAGGTGGTTGGCGTTGCTCATGCGTGCTGCGACGGTGTGCGCCGACGGCCCCATGGACCCGTAGCGATCGGGCTTCTGGTAAAGGGCGTTGATGCCATAGGAGACGCAGTGCGCCAGGAGGGACAGGCGCGTAAACTCGTCCTGGCCATTTAACCAGTCCCAAAGCTCTGCGATGTCGCCGGGGATTTGCTCCAGCCACATTTGGTTGCGGGCGGTGATGGCTTCGGCCGGGATCGAGTCCGATAGGCCTGGGTGAGACAGAAGGCCGACGCTTCCGATGCGGGCGTCGAGGTTAAGTCCCTCTGGCCGGCGATAGAACTGATCGCAGCAGAGCTTGTGGAGCAGAAGAGTCAGCGCGTTGCGGGGCTGTTCGGCCAGCGCATTGCGGAGGGCGACCGTGCGATAGGCCGTCAAGTCGGCGAGAAGGCGGTCTGAAAGGGGCTTCAGGCCGTCTTCATCGTCTTCGGGCGACGGTGGCTCGGTCGCGGCGCCTGTCGAGATGTGGGCGACGGATCGATCGGCCTCGTCCGAGAACTCGGTGCCATCTTCGATTGCCGGGTCCGGCTCGACTGCGGGCTCGTGCTCGGGCCGAACATATCCACGTTCGATACGTAGAGCGCCCTGGTTCGAAATGCTCACGAACACACCAGCGTGCGTGACTTCGGCGGGGTCGAAGACGAGGGCGCGGTTTTGATAGGCTTCGATCTTGGCCTCCAAGTCACCGAATTCCGCGTCGATTTCGTCCGGCAGTTCCTCGGCGTCTTCGTATTCGGCTGTAAGGGCATCGAAGCGGTTGGTCAGGGTATCGAGCTCGGCTTTCTCATCCTCGGTCAGGTCCGGTTGAGCGCCGACCAGTTGCCGCATGCCCATCGTGTGGCCGTAGCCGTGATCGACCGCCGCCTCGATCCATAACCAGCCTTCGCCCTTGAGCTGTTCGGCCTCAGCCGTGAGCTTTTCACTCAGCAGTCGTTCGAGAAGCAAAGGGTCCTGGAACCAGCCGCCCTGGTCGGCCTCGAACAGATCCCTCGAGATCACGCCCCCGGCTTCGAGGTAGGCTGCCGCGCCGACGAAAAGTGCGCGCTTGTCGTTGGCCTTGACCGTGTTTTCGCTGAGCAGCCGGCGAATATGGTAGGGTTCGCGGTTGTAGGTCTTCGAGATCGCCTCCCAGACCTGCTCCTGGCGGGCATGGTCCGGGTTGATCGTGAAGGCCATCAACTGCTCAAGGTGCATTTCGTTCTTGCCGAAGGCATCGAGCAGGACCGGGGACACGGTGGCCATTTTCAGGCGCTGGCGCACGATCGCGACCTGGACGAAGAAGCGAGCGGCCACCTCGTCCTCGCTCAGGCCATTTTCGATAAGCGCGACGAACGCCCGGTATTGGTCCAGAGGATGGAGCGGCGCCCTCTGGAGATTTTCGGCGAGGCTGTCTTCCTCGGCGATCCCGGAGTTTCGGACCTTACAGGGCAGGCCGATGTCGGCGGTGAACCGGCCGGATTGGACGAGACGACCCACGGCGTCGTATCGGCGGCCGCCGGCGATGACCTCGAACAATCCGGTGGGCGCACGGGCTTCGTCTAGTTGGTTTCGAACGAGCAGGCTTTGAAGTACACCGCGACGGGAGATATCGGCGGTAAAGTCCTTGTCGTCTTCGTCCGTCGGAATGACGCGAACATTCTTGGGAGACTTGATTAGTAAATTCCAGGCAATGCTGCGGAAATCACCGGTTTCGGCGGCTTTCGGCGTTTTGGCCATTTTCTTGGCTCCGGACGGCTGCCGAGAGACTCTCTCTCGGCTCCAAACCGTCACGAAGCGATGCGCCGCCCTCTAACTTGAGGACGGCGCCGGTTGAATTCAGAGCCTCAGGCTGCACGATCGAGCAGCTTCTTGGCGCGGGCTTCATAGTCGAGACGCGCGTCCTGGTGAGGCTTGTCCCTGGCCACGGCCGTGATGCCCTGGACAAAGTCGAAAATTGACGAGGGTGGATGCCGTTCCTCTGAGAGGACGGTCTCGATGACCTTGGCGGTCTCGGCTTTGGAAAATCCCTGCTTTCGCAGGAAGTCGCTGCGCTCGTCGTCGGTTCGGGCGACGATACGTTCGCGGGCTGCCCTGATCCCGTTGATGAAGGGCTTTGGCGACGAGTCAGCGAACTGGAGAAGGGCCGGCGCTGCCTCGTGTGCGAACCGCGAGGCGGCGAACTTGCTGTGCCGAATGGTGATTTCCTGGAAATCTTCGACGCCCCAGAGGTTGCGATTCTGGCACACGGCCCTGAGGTAAAAGCTTGCAATGCCAAGGGTTTTTGCCCCAACTTCGCTGTTCCACGCGTAAAAGCCACGAAAGAAAAGGTCGGGCGATCCGTCGTCCAGGGTGCCGGCCTGAATCGGATTTTCGTCATCGACAAGGAACAAAAACACGTCGCGATCGCTGGCGTAGAGCGTCGTTGAATCGCGGGTGATATCGATTCGGGGATTGTAGATGCCCGTCGCCCAATCGAGCGTGCCTGGGACCTTCCACCGGGTGTCGCCTACGCCATCGCCGGCAATCTTCTGCACGGCCGCGACCAGTTCATGGTCATAGATACGCCCGTAGTCCGGGCCGGTCACGGCCCGCAGCTCGACCCGGCCATCGTCATGTTCAAGGGTTTTTACCAATTCGGCGCGATGGTTGCTTAAGCCGTATTGGAGATTGATGCCCGCCAGGGGCGCCGGAAGTTGACGCAGGTAAGAGGCCGGCGCGCCGACGAGAGAGGCGAGTTGCCCGAAGCTCCAGTGCGTTGGCGAAACGGGTGTGGCGCCGCCCGGGACGATTAGCCCAAGGCGCTCGGGATCGTCCCGTCCTGCCTGGACGCGGATGGCCGCGCTTTCGACTGTGCGTGTTTGGCAATGGTCGGTCCGTCGCTGAACCGAAGCATAGAGCTCCGAAAGGGAAAGGAAACGCTCGTCCGCCGGCCGAGAAAACCACTCTGATGAAACCCGGCCAACGCGGGAACCGCGGGACGGGTCGACCTTGTAGCCTGCCCCCTGGGCGCGCGGCGCCGGGGGTAAAAGAACCTGATCCATGGAAAATCTCCTGACGGCAGCCGGAGACCTCTCTCTCAACTTCAAACCGTCGTCGACCTTCCGAACAACTCAAACTTTCCTTTCAAGAAGAGGGTTATCAACTGCAAACAGGAGGTCTGCCTTGGCGCAACATCATATGACGGCTGGCCGATTGAAGGGATCCTCGTGCGGCACGTCGTCGGTGGAGTTGCCGTATCGCTCGTCAAGCAGGCGCTTTAGGCCCGCAAAAACCGGCGCGTCGACATGGGACGTCAAACCCCAGGTCTTACAAATAGCCGGGATGAGTGCACGTGAGTGGTCTTGCAGGCTTTCCGCGGTTAATCGGGTCAAGTCAAACGGTGCGTCTGTCGGCAGTTCCCCGCGATTGAAACGGTCGTAATAGGTAGCGATATCTTCAGATGTCATAGGACCGCCCAAGGACCGTTCGACCTGGTACTGGACCACAAGGTTCGAGGCTAAACTCAGAATCTGCCAGTCCAGGTAGCCCTGTCGTCTCAGGTCCAGCAGCAGCGCGCGCGCTCGTTTATCGGCCATCAGTTTGGGCCAGGTCAAAGCGATCAAATCCATGGATTTCCTATAACGGTTCCCCAGAACAGTTTTGGCCTTTTCCGCCGAATAACCTGGGCCGGGACCGGTGCGCCATGCCAGTTCTGTGGGCTGTTTCGGTGTAATTCTGCGGCTCTTCGGCGGCTGGATCTTTGCCAACTTCTCCCAGTCAGGAATTTGCGCCAGGGTAAAATCCATAAGCTCTTCGGCAGGGCGGACCGAGAAAATCCTTGTTTTCAAACCGCTGGCCAGGAGGGCTTTAACGCGCGCGCCGTACTCGTCGGCCGCCAAGGCCGTGGCTTGGCCGATCACGGTCGTGGCTACAGTGAGCGCCTCAAGCACGGTCGCATCGATGTCCGCGTGGTCGGGCTCCCGCCGGGGCAAGATAACCTGCCATCTCATGGTGTCGTTGTCGCCGCAGAACACAACCTTCATTTCGGATACATGGCCGGTCGATGCCCTGATCTCGGCTTCGACCGGAATGATATTGAGATCCTGCCGGGCGAGCTCAGCCTGAACGACCTGGAGGGTGGCGACCAGTCCATGAACCGCGACCATCGTTGAATGTTCGGCCGGGAAACTCACCGACCAGTCGATGCCCAAAGCCGCCCAGTGAATTGTCCGGATTGCCCCAAGGTCTTCAAACGGTAAGTGTCCGAGCTGCTTTTCGGTCAGGTTTTCCAGCTCCTCGAACGACATGGACGCCCACGGGGATTTGGGCGACGCGCCAATCGCTAGATGTTTCCTGACGAATTCCTGGTCGAAAGGCCACGTCGCAATCGCCGCATCCAGGACCGGGGTCAATGCCGGTACAAAGCGCCGGGCGAGCGTATGGGTGATCGAGGTTTGGACGATGGCGCCCTCCAAACTCTCATGGCTTTCCATCTGCCCTGGGTCATCCGCGAGTAGAGTATGGGCGACCATCGCCGGCCCAAGGGCTTGGACGTAGGACGCGCCTTCGCCTGCCGAATAATGGCATTGGGCCAAGGCAAATGCAGCTTGAGGCATCATTTTGTAGACGTCTTCGTCGGACGAATTGAGCGCCATGAAAACCGCGCCGGCATTGTAGTAGCGAGAGGCTAAGTGCAGACCCAGCTTTGAATAGATCTCGCCGAGCATTAGCATGATCACAATGGCCTGCTGGACTTCTGCACCCGTAAAAGCACCGACCTTCGCGCGGTGTAATTCGTCGAGCGTCGCCAGGAGATGGCCCGCCTTGAACTGGGTCAGCGCGCGTTCCAACCCTTTTTCAGATAGGACGCGATTGCCGGCGCGTTCCTGCAGGAGCTTATCGCTCTCGTCGCGCAGGACAGCGAATTCAGGGAGATCGGCCAGCATAGGGGCAAGCATGTTGACCAATCGGTCGATCGGCGACATCGGGTAATGCGGCACGTCGCGGGCGAGCTTTATGATCTCGATCCACGTCTCAACCGCGCGCTTCGGGCGGTCCGACCCGGGAATGTCGTCGTCCCATACCTGGATGGTGGCGAGGGCTTCCATATAGGCGAGACGGTCGACCTTCCGGGGACAGTCGACAAGTGCGGCCTTAACGCGTTCCAGCACCTTCGTTGTGTAGACCTTCAATTCCTCGACCGGGAGGGAGGCGTTCTTCGTCAGGACGGCGTTCCAGCTGAAACTGGTCAGGACAGCGGCGTCCAGCAGATCGCTAGGCTGACGCAGGAAGTCGTCGATCTCGTCGAAATAGGCGCGAAGATGCTCGACAACGGCGTCGAGATTTTTGCGGCCTTTCATCTCGGCCATGCACACTTCGTAGCGCGTTCGATGGCGCGTAGCGGGCGCCGCGTCATCGGCCAAGAAAAAGCTTATCTTGCCCAGCCATGCGGTTAGCTCCGACATGGCAGCCTCTTCGACGGAGGCGGTCCGCAAGGCCGCTTTGATCGAGAGAAAGTCGGCATAGTTGAAGGGGACGGTCTGGTCCGTCAGCCAACGCTTCTTCAGGGCCTGATAGTCATCGTCGACATCGGCTTCCGGCGCCAGTTGGTTCGGAACGTTGAGGTATTGTTCTGCGATCCAGAAAGTATCGGGATCGGACAGCATGTCGGCTATGTTCAGGCCGTCAAAAATGTCGAGCTTGGCCTGGTACTTCGTCGCGCATTCCTCCTTCAATTTGTGCCGCGCGGCAACGGCCAGATTGGGCTCGCAGTAGTAGATGACGCGGTCCGGCTTATCACCCGATGCGAAGATCGTTTTCAGATCGGCACGGATCTTTGTCGGCGTCTTCTTGTCGAGCGTACAGGCGCCGACAACTATCTCGTTCGAAATCAGGGTCGAAAAGGTGGACCGCCCGATGGGCGTAGCTGCCAGATAGGTATGGTAGCTCTCGAAGTCGCGTCCTTGGTCGCCTCCGGCTTTGACCGGGCCTGTGGCAATTTGTAGGTTCGATACCTGGCGGCGTCGCGCCAATTCAAACGCGAGGGCTTCGAATTCATGCTCCGCATTGCGGGCGCCCAGTTGCGACAATTGGTAGCGAATATAATCTCGCAGCTCTACGCGATTGGTCAATTTGGATTTCCGAGTTTCGGTGTCGAAATGTCGGTAACGGCTGACCTCCAGACATCGGCATGCCGTGCGACGCTGCTCTAGTGAAAGCTGAATCCTGGCTTCAGAGCAACCGGGATTTGTCGATTGTGATGCCCTGAAGGGACCCAATGATCATCTCAGGGTTGCCGCTCGGCAGGATTCGGTTTTATCAAGGCGGTCAACGCACTATTCCCATTCCGAACGAGTTGATCTGAGCAGTCCAGCGCGAGGCGAGATGTCAAATCCCTTTAGGTATTCGCCGCCGACGGAGGACGATGAAGGCGAGAAATTCATCTGCCATGCCTGCGTCGGCGAGCCGTTGCTGAAGATGGAGATCAAGCGCCAAGGTACTGTGCAGACCTGTGCTTATTGCGCAAAGACGAACCATCGCTGTGTGCTGGTGAAGGCTTTCGCAGAGCGAATTGATGAGGTCTACAGCACGGTCATTCGGCTTGCCGAGGAGACGCCCGAGGTCTACGAGGAATCGGACCGCGTAAGCTGGGTTCGGAACGGCGACTATCCTGGAGCGCTGGTCGTGGAGCTGGTCGAAGGCGCAGACGACCGCATAGGTGACGACGTCATCGAAGCGCTTTCCGATCTGAACTGGTCGTTTGACGATGACTTTGACTGGTACGACACGTCGAACGACGCATATGCGATCGCCATTCCCGATGATCCACAATACCAGGACGCTTGGCGCGAGTTCTGTCACTCGGTGAAACACGAGCGGCGGTTTTTCAGCACCGTGGGCAAGGCGCGTCTGGACGAGATATTTGGCCCGATATTGACCGGCAAAGACCTTGGCGGCGTGAAGGCGATCCGAACCATCGGGCCTGAGAGTGACGATCGGTTTGTGGTCCGCGGTCGCCTCGGCAATCTGCCAAGCGAGCGCGAAGCCATTTATGCATCGCCGATCAAGCAACTTGGACCGCCTCCGGCCGACAAGGCCTCGGCGGGCCGTATGAACCCTGCCGGCATCAGCGTTTTCTATGGCAGTTTCGAACCGGACACTTGCGTGGCGGAATTACGGGCGCCCGTAGGTGGGACGGCGGTCGTCGGCACCTTCGAGATCATACGGCCCTTGCGTATTCTCGACCTGACCGTCCTTGAAGACGCACGCAACCGGTTGAGCTGGTTCGACGCCGAGTTCTTCAAGATGGACAATTACACGCGCTTCATTCGTGGGTTTCATAACGAGATTAAGCGGTCCGTCATCCCCGGCAGCGAGCACCTGGAGTACCTGCCTACCCAGGTCGTTGCCGAATATCTTTGGACCCACAGTCGCCATGCGGTCGACGGTCTCATCTTCGGCTCGTCGCAACTGACCGACGGCAATCCAAAAAATATCGTCATCTTTCCGCCGGCCTGTGCGGTTGAAGGCGCGGCGACTGAAGGGAAGCTACAGGTGTCACGGCTGACCGTGTCGACCGATAATGATGACGACGACCGTGACGATTTGGCCCGGGTTGTATCGGAGGTCGTCCTCGTTGGGGGCCGGGCGGAACCGCCCGCCAACCCGGACTGGTCGTCAGCCATGCATTTTGGCGGCTTTGATGACCCGCCGCCTGCACCCGCGGCTTCACTCAAGCTGAACTTGGCCAGCATTCAGCGGGTGAGCGTTTCAGGCATCAGCTACAAGACGGCTTCGATCCCCGCATCCTATCGAGAGGAGATCGATCACGATTTTTAGCGGGTGGCTTCAACCGTGGGTGATGATCCTTTAGGATCGCGACCGCACAATCGCCCCAGAGTCTCCCCATGCCGGACCATTCAAGCGAAGACCTTGCCAATATCGAGCAAGACATCCTGGCCGGAGGTCTGCTGCGGCTTCTGGCGCGCCGTGAATTCTGGTTTGGGAGCGATGCGTTCACTAACGCCACAGGGGTGGCGGCACGGCTTCATAACGCCGGCAGTCGGGACGTGCTTGCCGAATTTGCCGGTGTGCGGACCACAGGCGTGAACGACTTCACGCTGGGCCGCGCTTTTTGGCAGCTGATTTCGCAGCTCGATATTTCGGCAGCTGAATTCATCGCCGCGACCAAGGCCGCGGTCGAGCAGGGTGGGTTGAACCCGGACGATTTTTTCCTGCCCGAGCCCGAACTTGAAGCCTGGTTTGACAGGGATCCCTTGCGTGCGGCGGAGATGATTGAGACCGCTAGGCAGAGCGCGGAGCAAGACATCTATGTCCTGAACATAGGGCTGCGGCGTGGCGCCAAGCGTGACGCGGAACGTTATCTCGCCGCTGCGATTGACCTGAGCGACAGCTCCAACGCGCGGAGTCGGTTTTTGGCGACCCACGCCCTCGCCGAAATGGATTTGCCGCCGGGCGACGGCGCCGAGCGGGCAATCTCACACCTTGAGTCCCGTCTCGACGCTGGCACACCGAAAGATCGCTCCGCGGTGTTGAATGTCCTGGCCCAGCTTCTAGCGCGTGACCTTCAGAAGTATGAAGGACGTTTGGTCGGGGACTTGGAGCATGTCCGAGTGTCCGTTGATCCGGACGAGTGGCGTGACTTGGTCATTGATATGCTTTGGCGGCACCACAAGCTGCTGAATGCCAGCCTATTGACCCACCTTTTGCTGGCCCTGGATGCCGTCGAGTTGAAGGCTGGTGCCGGGCTCGGGCATTTGGAAAACACTCTCTATTTCCTCGTGACCGGTGAACATTGGCCCATCGCGACTGATTTTTTGGCTCGTCTGCTTACGCGCCAGTCCGAAATCGATCTAAGAAGTTTCAACAACCTCAAATACGGCTTGCACGCCAGCCCCGGCTTTTCGACGACGTGCTGCCGGTGGTTAATCACCGGCAATCACAGCCTTTGCATGGCAGTCAGGTATCTCCTAAATGACCGGCAGAATGCAGAAGAGACGGTTGTTCTTGCGGACGAAGAGACGCGCAACCTGATCGATCTTGACCGTCTGAGGTTGGCGCGACGCGCTATCGGCTATTTGTTCGCCACGCCCCTCGCGGCCACGAGCTTTGTCGTAGCGGCGCTGCGGGGGGCTTCCGACCAGGCCGCGCTCAGAATCAGCTCGGACTTGCTAAACCCTCTTTTGTACTGCTTTTCGAAGAAGGTCAGGCCGTACCTTGAGACTGTGGTCGAAGCTGACCCCGCAATCGCTTCGTGGGTGTCGAAAGCGATGACCGAGCAAAAGGCCTTCCACCAGGCGCTGGGCGGTTTCGAACCTCTGCCTGAACTGGAACCCTCGGGTATACAGAGGATCATCGCCGCCGACGTCCGGCATGACGAACAAGTACAAATGATGGAGGGCATCCGCGCCGAGATGCCCTTGATGTCGATCATTCCGACTGTCAAAATTCTGTTCGGAGACGCCACGGTATCGTACTTTCCCAAGGCGCCAGGCTCCGATGAGATGGCCCGTAGCGTCATGCCTATGCATACGATTGGCTATGAGGGCGAAGCGGCGCGATTGGCCGTTTGGGACCAAGTCGGTCTTAATCTGGAATTACATCTTCAACGCACTCAGCCGCCCGCCCCATGAAACTCGAACTGAAGATTTTTCTGGCCGCGCTCAAGGAGCGTCGGGAACTCGACGCTATCCTTCCGGATCTGCTGAGCGCCATGGACTATGACGTGATCGCCAAGCCCGGAATTGGTGTTCGGCAATTCGGCGTCGATATCGCTGCGGTCGGCAATGATGAGGACGGCGTTCGAAAGCTTTTCGTATTCGTGGTCAAGGAAGGAAACCTCAACAGGTCGAACTGGGACACGGGCCAAACGGCTGTTCGGCAGTCTGTACAGGAGGTCCGGGACTTCTATCTGCGATCTTGCGTGCCGGCCGAGTATGGCGATCTGCCTGCCGTCATCTGCATGACCGTCGGGGGCGAAGTCGATCAGTCGCTCGGGCCGGTCGTAGCAGGGTTCACGCAACAGAACTCGACGGCTGCCGTATCCATTGTCACCTGGGATGGTGACCGGTTGGCGGGTTTGATTACCCGCTACATGTTGCGGGAAGAACTGCTGCCTAAGACCGAGCAGGCCCACTTCCGGAAAGCCCTGGCGATGGTCGATACGCCGGATGTGTCTATCCGCTATTTCCGGTCCTTGGTGGACGGCATGTTTGCGCAACCTCCCGCGAACGTCCGGGAATTCGAAAAAACAATCAGCCGTCTCAATGTTTGTCTTCAGGTGCTCTTCACCTGGGCGCGAGACGAAAACAATCTCGATGCCCCTTACCAGGCCGGCGAATATGCGATGTTGCGGTCATGGGCCGCGGCGTCGGGGTGGACGATGGGCGATGTGGCAGGAAAGCGAAGAGCTTTAAATGCCCTCACGCAATTGCGTGGCTCGGTGCTGGGGCTTTTCAAGGCCTATGTGGAGAAGCTCGCGCCGGTGTTTCTGGCCAATTATGCGCTTTCGGCGAACACCCGGTCGCTGGAATATATCGATGTCAATTTGCGGGCCTTCGATGTGCTAGGTCGAACGGCGGTCTACGGGTTGTGGCTTTTTCAAGAGCTCACCGAAACAGGTGACGATGAAGGCGCGCGGCCGGACGAGCTATCGGCGGAAATCCTCTCGGTTCGCGACAGCCTGATCGCGCTCATCGGTAACAATCCGGTGCTGATGACGCCGGTGCTCGATCGGCAAGCGATTGATATTGTCCTGGCGAGTATGTTCCTCGCTTCCCAAGGGGCCAGTGACGCGCTTAAACGATGGTTGCCGAGCATGTTCACCCGCATTGTCTTCGCCTATCGATCTCACGATAAGTACCCGATTTACAAAGACAATTATAGGACCCTGCTGCAGCATCCCCTAGCGCGGGACGACGCATACCGAAAGAAAATGACCGATGCGAGTTCGTTGTTGCCGACCTTGGCTTGTTGGCTGGCGATCATCGGCGCCGAAGAGACCCTGGAGGATTTTGGCGATTTTGCCGCCAAGGAGTTGGGGCACTGCAATTTTCAACTATGGCTTCCGAATGCGGCGTCGGAGACCTATTTCTGGACAGCCACGGGCGCTACGGGCGGTATGACCATGACCAGCCTAGCGATCACCGAGGATGGACTCGAACCCATCGGCTTGGTCGGACGAGAGATTGAAGGTCATGACGAGTTCGGCTCTGTCTCGGCGATGCGGCAGGGGGTGCCGTCATTGGTCCTGACTTCGTGCCGGCACTTCCAAATTCCCGTACCGCCGCAGTTCTGGATCGAGCTTTATAAAGCGCCGGCACAATCTTCGACTAAGGAAGCAGATGGAAACGACCAGCTTGAGGTATAGCGGCACCATTGAGGACCGTCGGCCAGCGGATTTGTCGACAAATTCCGACGTATTGAGCTTCGTTTCGGAGATCCTCAGGCGCGAGCCGGAGTTCGTCTTCGAGGCGGGCGGAAAAAGATACAGAGTTTTCGGTTACGCCAATGTAGATCTAACTGATCCGAGAACGGCGTTAAACCCCGATGACCTTAAGGCCCGTAGTGTCGGCATGGGGCGACGGGTGCAGTTACTGGCTCTGGAGGAAGAGACGGACACGCCGGTTGCGATGTTTTCTTTTTTTGGCAGCGGGGTTGAGCCAGAAAAATTTGTAGGGCAGGCCATCGACGTTGATCCGCAATTTCAAGGACACGGAATTGGATTTGCATTTTGGGTAGATACGCAGAAGCTTCTGCCCACAAGGATTAGACCGAGCGGGACTCAAACAGATTCGGGGGCAAAGCTCCTGAATCGCTTGATGGACCAAGGACACATAGATTTCCACGGGCCATATCCCCCATTGTAACGGCCTTGGAGACGTCGACTTAGTGGAAGTTTCGGGTTTTCGGATTGATGCCCAGCTTTCCCGATGGCTTCTCGAAAAGGTCTCGTGGCACCGGTGTTTTCTCCCGTCCGCGCGGGTCCGGTGGTGGCGCCCCATGGTGGAGTTCGTCCCCGCGGCCGTGGGGCAGAGGGAAGGGCGTATCGCGTTCACCGACGCTGGCCAGGGCGGGCGAGAGATCAGCCAAGTGCCGAGCGATCAGGTGCACAACGTCGCCCTCGCGTTGGACCGTGCCCGAGATTAGGAGCATGCGCGATCCCAGGACGACACGGCGGAACTGCTCGAAGGTCTTTTCCCAGACGATAGCGTTGGCGATCCCAGTCTCATCTTCGAGGGTGATGAAGGTGACGCCGTTGGCGGAACCCGGGCGCTGGCGGACCAGAACCATCCCCGCGACCTGGGCATATTTGCCGTCGCGGGCGGACATCGCTTCCTTGCACGCCATGTAGCCGGACTTGGCAAACTCGTAACGCAGGAACGAAACCGGATGGGCGCGCAGCGACAGGCCGACATTGCCGTAGTCCTCGACGACCTGGCCGCCGGCGGTCATCGGCACCAGATCGACGGCGACATCGTTGACCTCTGGGACGGTGTCGTTTTCACGCTCGGACGCCGCCGTGAACAGCGGCAAAGGGTCGTCGCGCAGGGCCTTGATGGCCCAAAGGGTTTGCCGGCGATCTAGGTTCAAGCCATGGAAGGCGTCGGCACGGCCGAGCTTTTCGATCGCGGCGACCGGCACGCCCGACCGGCGCCACAGGTCGTCGACAGACTTGAAGCGGCCTTCCTCGCGAGCGCCGGATATCGCCGCGCCGTGGATATTGGCCAGGCCCTTGACCATGCGCATGCCGAGGCGGACGGCGAACCGATTGGGATTGCGAGTCGGCTCCAGGGTGCAGTCCCACCGCGACGCGTTGGCACAGACGGGCCGGACTTCGACCCCGTTCTTCTGGGCATCGGAGACGATCTGCGCCGGCGCGTAAAACCCCATGGGCTGCGAATTCAATAAAGCCGCACAGAAGGCGTCCGGATGCCAGCACTTGGCCCAGGCCGAGGCATAGGCGATAAGGGCAAACGAATAGGCATGGCTTTCTGGAAAGCCATAAGATCCGAAACCCTCAAGCTGCTTGAATGTTCGTTCGGCGAACTCCTCGTCGTAGCCGTTGGCCTTCATGCCCTCGATCAGCTTGATCTGGAATTTGCTCACGCCGCCGGTGTGTTTGAAGGTCGCCATGGCCCGTCGTAACTGATCGGCTTCACCAGGCGTGAAGCCGGCCGCGACAATGGCCACCTTCATGGCCTGCTCTTGGAACAAGGGCACGCCCAAGGTCTTTGACAAGATGGCTTCGAGCTCCGGCGTCGGATAAGTGACGGTTTCCTTGCCCTGGCGGCGCCGCAAATAGGGATGGACCATGTCGCCCTGGATCGGGCCTGGGCGGACGATCGCGACCTGGACGACGATATCGTAGAAGGTTCGCGGGCGAAGCATCGGCAGCATCGACATCTGAGCGCGCGATTCAATCTGGAAGGTGCCAAGTGTTTCGGCCTTGCGGATCATGGCGTAGGTCGCGGGATCTTCCGGCGGGACGGTGGCCAGGTCGAGCTTCAGGCCCTTGGCGTCTTCGAGGAAGTTGAAGACACGCTTCATGCAGGTGAGCATGCCTAGCGCCAGGACATCCACCTTCATGAAGCGGAGGACATCGATATCGTCCTTGTCCCACTCGATGACCTGGCGGTCGACCATGGCCGCGGGTTCAATAGGTACCAATTCGTCCAGGCGGTCCTGGGTCAGCACGAAGCCGCCCGGATGCTGCGACAGGTGGCGCGGGAAATTCAGCAGTTCACTGGCGAGCTCCAGCGCCAGACGCAGGCGGTAGTCCGTCTGACTGAGGTTCAGCCCGGCGAACTGGTCGGCCGATAGCTTCTCCCGTGACCAGCCCCAGATTTCCTTGGACATCGACCGTACTAGGTCTTCCGGCAAGCCTAAGGCCTTGCCGACGTCCGCGAGCGCCGACTTCGGACGATAGCGGGTGACAACGGCCGTCAGCGCGGCGTGGTTTCTGCCGTAGGTCTCGTAGATCCACTGGATGACGATTTCCCGGCGTTCATGTTCGAAATCGACGTCGATATCTGGGGGCTCGCCACGTTCTTCGGAAACGAACCGCTCGAACAGGAGGTCGTTGCGATCAGGATCGACATTGGTGATGCCAAGGACATAGCAGACCGCGGAATTGGCCGCCGACCCTCGGCCCTGGCAGAGGATGCCTTGCTCGACTGCGAAGCGGACTATCGAATTGACCGTCAGGAAGTAGGGGGCGTAGCCGACGCGACCAATCAGGTCCAGCTCGTGGTTGAGCTTGGCGACGACCTCGGGCGATACGCCTTCGGGGTAGCGTCTGGCGGCGCCTTCCCAAGTCAGCTTGGCCAATGCCTCCTGAGCGGTCAGGCCGGGGAGGGTTTTTTCCTCGGGATATTGATATTGCAGTTCGTCCAGTGAGAACCGGCACTGATCCAGGACTTCAACCGAGCGGCGGACAGCCTCAGGATATTTGTCGTAAAGGCGGTACATTTCCTCGGGGGGCTTTAGGTAGCGGTCGGCGTGGCGTTCCCGTTTGAAGCCGACGTCGTCGATAGTGCAGCGGTGGCGGATGCAGGTGACCACGTCCTGGAGCATGCGGCGTTCCGGGACGTGGAAGAGGACATCGTTGGTGACGACGGGGGGCACGCCGGCGCGCTGGGCCAGTTGGGTGAGCTCAAAGAGCCGGACGCGGTCGTTGGGGCGCCGCCGTAGCGTCAGCGCCATATAGGCGCGCTCGCCGAAAGCCCGCTTCAGCCGGCGAAGATCCAGCGCGCAGGTGTCGTCGGCTTCGTCGGGGACCAGGATGCCAACCAGGCCTTCGCAATAGGTCTCAACGTCGGCCCAGCCGATTTGGCATTGGCCCTTCCCGGCGCGAGACTTGCCCAGTGACAACAGGCGACACAGCCGGCCATAGGCGGTGCGGTCGGTGGGATAGACCAGGATCGAGCTGCCGGTTTGCAGATCAAGCCGACAGCCGACGACGAGGCGAATGCCGGTGTCGCGCGCGGCGACCAGCGCCCGGACGATCCCGGCTAACGAATTGCGGTCGACGATGCCCAGAGCTTCAATACCCAGGGCCTTGGCGGTCTGGAACAGCTCATCGGGCGACGAGGCGCCGCGCAGGAAGGAGAAGTGGGAGGTGCACTGAAGCTCGGCGTACCGCATGGCTCACGCGAAGATCCCGTGGATGTACCAACGCTGCGAGCCGGTGCCCATGTCCTCGCCATTGCCGGCGCGAAAGACCCAGTAGCGTTCGCCATTCTCGACCTCGACCCGGAAGTAGTCACGGACGGCCGCCTGTTCGGCAGGGCGTCGCCACCATTCACCGAAGACCCGTTCGGGGCCGTCAGCCGCACGCACGCGATGTCGGGTTCCTCGCCAGGTAAAGGTCTTGGGCGGATGGTCCGGCAGGAGGGCGACGGTCTGGATTTCCTCCGGTGGTGAATAGAGGCGGGCCGGCCGCGGCCATCGGCTATGCCAGCCGTCGCCCGTGTCCTTGTCCATCGGCGCGACCTTCTTCACTGATCGCTCGGGAACATCGCTGGTGACGGGCGCCAAGCGATAAAGCTTCGCCGCGCCGGCGCGGTTCGCCAGGATGTCGAACAGGGCTGACACATCGGCGTCTTCGGCTTCGCCCAGCTGCGACACCAACTGCTTGGGCACCAGAGGTTCAGCCGCCGTCGCGGTCAGCGTCATGCGGTCGATGCCGAAACCCGGATCGATCGTCTCGATTTTGTCGCACAGCAGGCGGGTCAGCTTGCGGACATCGCGGATGGGCCGCGCCATGCCGACAAAGGCCGCCTGGATCTGGTTGTCGGTGCGGTAGCACAGAAGGTCGACCCGCCGGGCCCCCATACAGCCGTTTTCAAGTCGGTCGCAGAGCTGTTCCGTCAACTTGCCGATATAGCGGGCGATAGTTTCGGCCGCGCCAATGGGTTCGGCGAAAGTGCGACTGACTTCGATCAGCTCCGGCGAGCGGACCGGATCGATCAATTCGCGGTCATGGCCCAGCGCCTGGTCGATGCGTCGGCCGAGGTCCGCGCCGAAGCGCAGCGTCAGCGGCGCGCGCGGTTGCGACGAAAGGTCTACAATTTTCCGAAACCCAAGGGTCCGCAAGGTCTCGATCAGCGGCGGATTAATGCGCAGGGCGTGAAGTGGCAAGCCGCGGACAATGGCAGCACTTTCGCGCGGTTGCGCGATAAGGATCGGGTTAGCGACGAAGCGGGCGAGCGCGTGGGCCGCGCCCCAGGTGTCGCCGATGGCCGCTCTGGCCGTGACGCCATAGTCCTTCAGGGCGTCGATCATGTCGCGCAGCATGGCGTCTTCTCCGCCCTTTAGGTGATCGGCGCCGGTGGTGTCGATGACGAGGCCGTCCGGGGGATCAGCGGCGACGAGCGGAGAAAATCGGCGCAGCGCCCACAGCGCCAGGCGATCGAGAGCGGCGCTATCTTCGACCCGGTCCGCATCCCTCAAGACAAGGCTTTCGACCAGGGCCTGGGCCTGGGCGACGGGCATGCCGACGTAGAGCCGCTCGCGGGAGGCCATATCATCGACCGCGGTCAGCACACGCTTGCGGCCGTCCAATCCCTTCAAGGCAAAGGGCAGGTCAGGAGACGGAGCGCCATGGCCCAAGGTCTTGCGCATCCTGTCCGTCGGCCAGGTCGGTAGGTAAAGCGAGACGACCCTCGGCATCACAGGACTCCACTATAAAATCGGCACTTTCTCCAGATCGGACCCGGATGAGTTCCAGCAGCCAGCGCGCCCGGCCAAGACCCGGCTCTGACAAGCGTTCGGAGGGCAGGGCGGTGACGCGCCAGCGACTGACGGCAGCGGTCGGCTGTCCGAAGTCGGCGGCGTCACTGGCTCGGCGCCAACGACGGATCGCTAAGGCGAGGGTTCCGGTTTTTTCGGCGGCGTGCTGGAGCCGGCGGGAAGCCACCATTGGCAACTTGGCGACCTCACCGACAACCGCGCCAAGGCCGCCGTGCGCCAGGCCCTCCTCGAAATAAGACAGCAGCGACGTGTCATCGCCGGCTTCAATGAAGACGACGCGATCAGGGCCAAGTCCAGCTTGTTCGACCGCTGGCATGAATAGATCCGGTCGCGTAATGCACCAGAGCACTTTGCCCTGAGTGCGTGCGGCAACACCCGCACAAAACGAAGCCGCAGCCGCGCCGTGCACGGCTCCATCGGCACCGCCGGCAACTTCGTGCAGCGCGTTCAGCGCCAAGCCGCCACCGGGTAAGCGTTGATCGATTTGCGGGACAGAAAATGGCAGGACGGTCCGTGTGCGCGCAAAACTCCCGTCCATCCGCTGAAGCTGCTCACGGAGCTCGTCAAGTTTGGATGAGGACGGCGCAGGCACAGGTATGGTTCCTTCTGAAGCATATCGTCTCTGAGAAGCTAGAAATATGTTCTCTTTTTGTTCTTAAAATTGGTTCAGAGTCAATAGGGGCTTGTTGCAGATGGAGAGTGACGGGGACCTAAACCCAAGCTGCAATTACCGCTCTTCACTCCAAAAAAGCGTTTAAAGACATCCGCCTATCAAGACTGGGGTAGCCTTCGAGCTTGCCTCAAATTTTGTCGAAAGCGTTCCGCTTCCAGGCGAGTTATGCCGAGGACGGGAGGTTGAAAAGCTGGCGGTAGATAAGCTCGGCCTTCGAATAGTCGATGACATGGAACCCATGGGGCGTCGCCTCGACGAACTGCCGAATTTCCCAAGGGGCAAACGAGAACTGGCTTGGTAGACCTAGCTTCCGTTTGGCGGTTCCATCCGCTGAATTGCATTGCTCGCAAATGACGACAGGCTGAAACCGCGCCGCAGGGCCGCCGAAGAACCGGCCCGGCACGTCACCGCCATGGTCGTGATGCGTGTGGAGCCCTCCGGCCCATCCTTCGTGCCGGTCAGGTCGTTTAGGATAGATCACCGTCCATCGCATAATCTGATAACGGGATCGACCACACCCTGGGCAACTCCATTGTGGGGGGAGGCCGGCATACAGATTCTTGCAGTGGGCGCCGTCAAAGGCTTCATATTCCTCATGGGACGGAATGCGGATCGGGCCGGATCTGATTTTCTGTGTCGCCATAAGGTCTATTACATCGTTGCCAGGTCGGGTGCTATCTGTCTGCGACTGCAGAGAGGTGATTCCGGTCAATGGCATTGTCCGCTGAGAATTTGAATGTGTTCATCGCGTTGTTCGAGAGTGTCCAAGCCTCGTTCGATTTTGTTCAGAGGTCTCCCCCGCCGTCGCCGGTGGCACGTGTCCGCGGAACGCTCAGAAATTCGGTGGCCATTTTGAAGGTTATGGAAGGGCAGCTTGAGACGCGGGAACCTAGACCTGGCGATGTCAACGATTTGCGTCGTATCCGGATTTCGATCGAAACCATCTTAGCGGACCCCTGGGTTACCGATGGCTTGGCGGAAACTGACCTGGATTGGACGTCTGACTCCTCGGCCGCGGCCGCTGGTGTCAATTCGCCAGCTAGGCCTCTGCGTTTGGCTGGCGCAGTTGCCATGTTGGTCGGAGGACTCACTGGTTTGGAAAGCTGAAAAGGGTTCCTATTGGATTGGGGGCACTCATGAATTTACTACAGAAGGCTAAGGTGGCCGCGAACGAACTGTGGGCCCGGACACTACGCCTCGCAAAAAGGTGCTGGCGGGCGGGGTTCGCAATCGTTGCCTCTCTCGTTACGTTCGCGATTCCAGCTATTTTTTTCGCGAGAGCGGGCGTGAAGGAGCGGGGCGAGTGGTTTGGCCCCGACGGTGCAATTGCCTGGCTGACGGCCATTCTCGCGGTCGCCACGGTCGTCCTGGCCGTATACACAGCCTTGCTGTTCCGCGAGGCAAGCGAAAGCAGCCGCCGCACATCCGAAATGCAAGCCAAGCTTCTCGATCGGAAACATCAGGCCGCAAAGGCTGGGGTATTGATGCTGATTTCCGAGCAATCCGCTTATGCAGAAGCCGCATTCAAGTGGCTCGTCGCGAACCGAACTCAGGCTCCTCAAGTTACGCTCCCAACGCTGTCGCAACGACATATCAGAGAGCTTCAGGACGCGATTGAAGCGGTTGACGACGATGCCTTCCGCGACCGGCTCGTCAAGTTGGTGGGCAGCCTGCAACTCGTTCGCGTCCGGCTGGAGAACTACAAGCGCCCGATGACCAAGTCCTATGAGAATTCCACTTTCGTTGAATACTGCGCCGATGTCGCAGCCATTAAAGCCCTGACCAACTCCCTATTTGAGTACTGCCGCGCCCAAATTGGCAGTTTGCCCGAATTTACGCACAAGGATTGGAGGGAGGGATTGGGCAACCTAGTAGACTTCAAGAGGGAAAATCCGCTCTACGAAGCTGCGCTGGGGTTCATCACGCGCAATGAAGAAAGAGGCGATCCGCCTTACATCTACCTTTAAAGTACCGAGGCCTACAATCGCCTCGGTCGAACTTCTCCGTCGTCGTCACGCGTGGGCGAGCCTCAAACCACCGGCTGGAAGAGATCCGCGCCGGTCTCGGCGACCTTTTTCCTCGATCGTTCCGGCAGCCGCAACGCCCAGTCGTCATCACCCCAGGGCTTGCCAAGATCGATGTCTTCGTTGTTCAGGTAGGGCACCCAAAGTTCAGGCTCGATGACACAGACTTCGCGAGGGTGGACGTCGTTCATCTTCGGCCCTGGTTGACGGGTAATCAGGGTGAAGGAGAGCAGGGGGCCATCGGCCGTTTTGGCATAGTCCCAGACCCCTGCGAGCCCCATCGGCCGCCCGTCACGGCGAAGGAAGTCGGCATTGAGTCGGCAATCCGGTACATCGACGACGCGTAGGCTTTCGCTGATCCATGAGGCGGGCACGATGCAGCGCCATCCCTTGGCCCAGGACAGCGCGAAGGACTCATTGGTCGCAATCGTTTCAAGCCGCGCGTTATGCGTTGAGTACCGCCACTCCTTGATGTGGCGGGGCCAGGAGTGAGGGATCAGACCCATCCGCATTGCTTGCACCACCACCTGGCCGTCGTGGTTCTTGGCGAAGATCGGCGCCATTTGCCCGACGGAATACTCCGGTTTTAAGTCCAGGCCTGAAAAGGGGCGGCGCACCGGCAGGAAGCCAGCGAAGACATCCAGATCTCTGGGCCCTCCGTAACGTCCACACATGTCATCACCATCGCGTTTTGCGTTTTGGGTTCGGCTTGACTCCGCCGGATATTGGAACAAATATGGAACATGGCCGAAGAAATCAAGCCGGAACGTCTCCAATGAAAACCCACAGCTTCAAGATCATCTGCGACGGCAAGTCCTTGGCGCCTGGCGTCTGGGAGCGAGAAGGCTATCCATCGATTGGCGATGAAGTCCGGATATTCGACTACCCGATCATTCGGCGATACGTGGTAAAACGGTGGCGTCCGCGGGCCGAACACTGGGAGCACGACCGGTATGAACCGGTAGCGATTGAGCTTGAACCGGCGGGCCTAGTTGCCGGCGGGCAGATCGTAGAGGCGGACATTGAAAACCGCCAGCCGGAGGATCTGGTCCGGCGTTTAGCGACGATCGGAGGCGTTGCCACGGCGACGATCACGGATGACCTGCATCTGAACCTTTGCCACGCCGACTTTGTTACCCTCTGTCGCGAAGCCGGGCTACCGGTCGACGGAAGGTGTGATCTGTTCGCGTATCGGGGCATGCCGCTGGCGGTGGACGAAGAAGGCGCAGACTGGAATGCCTATAGCTGCTTCGGTGGCTTTTCCTGGGAGATGTGCTGCTATTGGGTCACTCTGCCGGGTGGAGCGCCGTTCGTGATGGACCCGACGATGCTGGAAATCGCGACAGCGGTCGCGACGCGTCTGATGCCGATCGATAAGGCCTTGGCCTGGTGCCAAATGGCAGCGCAAAGCAACACGGTCACCAGCCGTCGTGCGCTCGCCAACCGTTTTGCCGAGATGCTCTCGCTGATCGAGGAAGAGATCATGCCCGCTTATGATGGTGCGCAAGAGCTTACGCGGATTTCGCTCCCCTCCCAGGCGCTGGAGGTTGAGACGGCTTATCAATCAGCTTGCCGACGAAAAGGCGAGGGCACGATCGCGTCCAATGACGGCGCGCCCTTGTCCTCAGCCCTTATGCAACGTGATTAGGCTGCGGTGACTGGGGTTCGCTGAACGCCGCAACGGGTTCGTGCTCGACACCAAGGAAATCCAGTAAGGACGAAATGCCTCGGCGGTTTAGCTTCTTTTGGGATCGACATTCCCAGCGGCCGGTCGTCGGCCAAAAGTCCACACGACCGCGGCTTTTGTCGTCGATCATGAGGTGGACGCCGTTGTCGTTACTGGAATAAACGACGCCAAGTCGCTTCAGCAACTCGACGTCTTGGGCGGCACGGTCGCGGCGGTCAGCTCTTTTGATGTTGTGGATATCGTTCCAAAACTGCGTGGAACCTTCGTCATCCGCGGAATGGACCATCATGAATCGTCCTGAGATTTCATTCGTTAAAGAATGCGCCGATATCGCCTTTTGTCCAAGCCTTTGTTAGGCTCACCATCCAAAGGGAGTCTATCGATGTGCGGACGCTTCGAAGGGACGAATGAAACCTGGGCCCAGCTGTATGAATTGCTCAGCGAATTCGCGCAACTGCCGGAAGAGACGGCGGCACGGTACGCCGAGCGCGAAATGCGGCCGACCAACAATTATCCTATTATCACAAAGGCTGCTGCTGGCGGCTACGAGGTGATCGAGGCGCGGTGGTGGCTTGTGCCGACCATGCATAGGGGACCTCTCAAGGATTGGAAGTATACGACGTTCAACGCCAAGATCGAGGAGGCGGCCACGAAGGCCAGTTTCCGAGGTCCTTGGAAATCGAAGCACTGCTTGGTGCCCGTGCGGTCGTTCTGGGAATGGAAGACCGATAATCCGGAGGCGCCCAAGTCAAAGCAAACCAAAACACGGTACTGCATCACACGCGGTGACAATCATCCGATGGTACTGGCCGGCCTGTGGGAACACGCCAAGCTGTCGGACGGGGAGGTAACGTCCTTCACGGTTCTGACCCGAGCCAACGGCGCCGACATGGAAGGGCTCCATACCCGTGAGCCCGTTTTGCTTGACCCCGACCAATGGAAACCCTGGCTGGATTGTGCCGCAATGCCTGAACTTCAGGCGCCGACGCGGGCCGGTTTGTTCCGTCCAGCCCTGGAGGGGCGAGCCGCTTACGCCTAATGATCCGCATCAACCGCTTCCCTTTGGAAATTTTGGTCGAGCTGATCGCCGCCCACGACAGCCAGAGCCTCGTCGGATCGCCGGCGGACCGGGTGGAGGATCGATTGGCGATGTCGATCGATCTCGCCCGTCGGGCCGGCCTTTCTGATTTGAAAATTCTGCTGGACCGCGAAGATCTGCAGTGGCTCTGCGACGCGGCCGGGATCGAACGGTTCAGCAGTGCGGCGGTAAGGCTGCGTGTCAGCGATGTGGCTGTGCATAGGGCTGGAGTCGGGTATGAGAGTCATATCGTCGGCGTGTTTTCCGACAAGTCGATCGGGAAGTTCCCATTGGTCAGAGAACCGACCCACACACCAGGCTTTGTTCAGCACCACGCGTCCGACGCGGAGAAACGTGATCTCTTGGCCAAGTTTGTGTCGATCGGCTATGCCGACGCGCTGGCCAATCTCAGCCCGCCTCCGAAGGCCAGGCTGAATTGACTGTATTAGGTGGCTGGACAAGCTGACGGCTCGGAGTGAGCGAGGTGAGACCGGGCTGGATCCTACGCAAGGCAACCATGCTGCTCTGCCTTGGTCAGCCGGCCTTCCGACGCGGCGCCGCTTTCGGTTTCTCTGACTTCGGCGTATCCGGCTTGGCGTTCTTGGGCTCTGGCGCAGTGGCGCCGTCGTTCGCCGCGCTCCCAGCTTGGCCTTCGCGTAAGCTGGCGCGAAGTGCGTCCATCAGATTGACGACTTTTGCCTTTGGCCGTTCTTCGGTTTCGATCCTTGGCGCCCGATTCTCGACGCGCGCTTCTACCAGCTCCTTTAGGGCATCGGTGTAGCGATCATGGAATGCTTCCGGCTCGAAGTCGCCGACCTTGCGCTTGATCAGCTGCCCGGCCAGATCCTTTTCGTCGGCGTCGACCTGGGTAGCCTTGATATCACCGAAGACATAGCCGGATTTCTTGATCTCGTCGGCATAGTGCAGGGTCTCAAGAAGAAGGCCTGGGCCACACGGCTTGACCGCGCAAAGACGCTCGCTGCCCGCCATGACGATTTGGCCGAGCCCCATAACCTTCTGCTCCCGCATGGCATCACGGATGACAGCGAAGGTCGCAAGATCGGCCTTGCCCGATGGCGCCAGATAATAGGGCGTGTCGAAATAGACCGCGTCGATAGCGTCGTAAGGGACAAAGCGAACTAACTCCATCGCCTTGCTCGACGGTATTTTGAGATCCTTGATCTCGTCGGGGTCGAACAGGACGTATTCGCCTTTGGCGACTTCGTAGCCCTTGACGATGTCGGCGCGCTCGACTTCCACGTCGCCGGCGACCAGCTTTTGACGGACGCGTTCGCCGGTCGGTTTGTAGATTTGATGGAACGCGATCTTCTGCCCGGCGTCGATCGCGGTGAACATGTCGACCGACAGGGAGACAAGCGACACGCGGATGGTGCCGGACCAATAGGGACGTACTGCCATGATAGCCTCGAATTTTGCGAGGTGAAACCGACTCAACGGCTAGCGCAACGCCGGTAAGTATTCAGTGCGACTCGCGAGCCAAATAGGCGCCCCGGGCGATGGAGTTCAGTCTTCGCTCTGGTCGTCCCTGATAGGCACCGGCATGAGAAAATCGGGCAGGTATGTCGGTTCGTTCCAATGGGTGATCCACGGCACCACCGCGCGATCTAGCGCTCGATCGAACTCTACGTCTTCCTTGGGCGCGAACAGGGTGCGGGCGAAAAATGTATAGAGACGGTCGACCACGCCGATCATCAAGCGCTTCATCTCGGACTGATCGATCCGGGAGACGTCTTTCCAGGGAATACGGCGCCCTTCAGCGTCAATGACGAAGACATCGGAATAATCTCCAGTTAGGGTCACTGGCGTGACGCCGGCATGAAACCCTTCCAGCTGGCCGCGGCGCACGCATGCCGCTGCCACCATCTTCGCGAAAACCTGCTGCTTCCTTGCGCTGCGCATAATTCGCACCTCTTGGTAGATCGAAACAAGGTACCAAAATCCCGGGGCCGCCGACAGAGCCGGCGCGCGGACCGCGAGCAAGGCGAGCGCTCGACGGAGTGTACTCCGATAGCCGCGGGTCGACTCTTCGCCGCGATCATTTACTATACTCGGACGGGCGCGTGGCGGCCCATCCTGGGGCAGGGGGTTGGCGTTGAGGCAGGTGGAAAATCTGGGCAGGGGACTGGAGCCAGTGCTCCACAGCGTCGGCACCTGGTTCTGGCACAACCCCGCCACGCCCATGCTGGGTTTGACCGTCGGAGCGTTGACACTTGCGCTCGCAATTGCCGGACTGTTTCGAATTCTCGGATTTTGGCGCGCCATTGATTTTCCCTGGCTCCGCGAGAGTGCCGGACGCTGGCTGGAAACCGTGGATTTGGCATTGTGCCACTGGGCGGCGTTTGTCCTCGATCGCCCCCTGAGATGGCTGTACCTGGTCGCCATCTCAGCGACTGTCTTGGTGCTTGGAATATATCTTCCGCCTGCCTGCGCACTGCTTGTCCTCGGCGCAGGGCTTGGTTGGTCCTATGCGGTATATCGGCTGTGGTCGTCAGATGAGGAAGATCGAAGTAAGGACCTTGTCGGCCCCCACAAACGCGTGGCCTTGACTGAGGATGTGGGTCATGAGGTTTGGTTCACCGGCATCATCGCTATCCTGATTTTTCCGATCGTTTTTTACCAGGTGGACTTGGCGGCCAAGGGCGCTGCTTTCGAAGTGCCGGCCCGATACGGTCATTTTGCAGGCTACTTCGCTTACTTGGCCGCGGAAATTCAGCGAATTACGCCAACCCTACGCGAGGGGGAACTGCTGCATCTCCAGCTCTTCGCCGATATCGAGCAGAAGAACTGGATGGGCCGGTGGACGACCTTGTTTTTCAGGCTATCCGGCGACGTCCTGATCATTGCCGTGATCCTTAAGATATTTGCGATCGCCAGCCGTATGCGTACCGGGCAGGACCTGAGACGCCAGGACGCACTACTCGCCCGACAAGACGACCGCGCCGCCGAGGTGGCGATTACGGACCTTACGGCATTTGTCATCAGATTTGATCGGCTCAATGCCCTTAACCGGCTCGCGGATATTGGTAATCCGCCTGCCGGACAAACCGAATTGCCGTTTCACGTGCGCGTTAGGGCCTGTGAAGCCTTGCAGGGTATTGCTGTGGTTCGGGCGCGCTTTGGGGCAACGGCGCTGCAATCGGCATTGTTGGGCTATCAGGCCATCGTGTCTGCAATCAATGCCGAGGACGATTTGCGCCGCTGGGCGCATGTTGAAGCTCGCGTGGCCCAGGTCCAGATGAATCTGGGTGTTCGCTTTTCCGGCATGGCCGGGCTCCGGTATTTGGAGCAGTCCATCCATACCTATGACGGCGCTCTAGTCCGACTTGCCGGCGACAGCGCAAGTTCCGAGCGTTTTGAGATCGTGCGCGGCCTCGCTGTCGTCTTGAGGATCTTCGCCGAACAGAGAGGGGGGGATGGAGCTGTTGACGCGTTGAGGCGAGCCGTTGGCCTTCTCACCGAAGCCGCTGCGAGCGCATTCGTCGATCCGGCGGAGCGGGCGACGATCAACAGCGACCTTGGTGAGTGCCTAGTCACATTGGGCGAGCGCCTAGAAGGCGACGAGGGGCTATCGTGTCTGGAGCGGGCGGTCGACGCTCATCGCTCCGCAGTCGCGCATCTTGATCGTCGGTTGGCGCCAAACACTTGGGCTGTCGCTCAGAATGCATTGGGGACAGTCCTGGTTGCTGTCGGCGCCCGGCAGGAGGGACCGCTCGGCCTTCAGCAACTCCTCGCGGCGACGGAAGCTTATGAGCGGGCGGCGTCCGTCTTTACGAAGAGAAGCAACCCTCTCAACTGGGCCTGGATTCAGACAAATCTCGGAAGCGCCTTTAAATCGCTGGCCGAGAAGAGCGATCCGGCGCCGGCCAAGGTCTATTTCGGGCGCTCGACAAAGTTCTATGAAGGGGCACTGCGGGTCCGAACCGAGAAGGACACGCCGATGGATTGGGCTTGGACCCAGACGTGCCTTAGCTCGGTATTAAGAGTGAGCGCCGCCCGTCTGGCGCCGAGCGCCGCTGCACGGCAGCTCGATCGGGCAATTCTCGGTCACTTTGCCACCTTCCGAGTCTACAATGCGGAAACTTCGTCCGTAGCGTGGGCCATTGCCAAGATGAATCTCGGCCTAGCGCTAGCGGCCCGTGGGCTAGTAGCTAACAGTGCGGCCAGGGTGGATTTCGAAAGACGTGCCCACATTGCTCTGGTGGAGGCGCAATCCGTACTGACCGAGCAACATTTTCTCGGATATTGGGTTGAGATTTCCAACGCGATCCGAAATCTTGAAAGCACGGCGAAGCCTTAAACTAAGACGTCGTATCGGCGTCCTTCACCTCTGGCGCCCGGGGCATGTATCGCTCGACCACGGCTTTCGATGCCGAAGCGATTGTCGAACTTTGCGCGGCGACGATTGTGTTCATCGCGTCGATTGTATCAGGATCAGTGAGGGTCCGAACTTCCGTTTTCAGATTAGCCGGGCCAGGGCCGACTGCCACGTCAGGAGCAATCGGGAGCCAGGCCCCGCCGGACACCTCCGTGAGCTCACCCGGGAGGCGGATAATTGGGTAGCTTCCCAGCAAAAACACGTCGCCAGCGTGCGGGATGTGCAGCAAGGTCAGACCGCGGGAGCGAAGGATGTCTTTCACTGCCGGAGAGTCAGCGCGAATGGCTTGGGTTTGCGCGCTCTTCAGCACACGTGCGCGTTCTGACGGCGTGTCGAGCGCATCGATCTGAGCGGCATATTCCGGCCCCCTGGCTCGGAATTCCGCGAATAGGCTATCAAGGCGCGCCTGGCCGTTTGCCAAGGTTGGCACCTTCGCAAGCATGTCCGGAACTCGCTTCCATTGGGAGTAAAAGTAGTCGTCCCAAATTTGGCGTTCATCCGGCGTTAGTTCAGGATCCTCTCCCGCCCGGGCTGCCTCAACGAGCTTGGTGATGATTGGGTTCACTTTGCCTTCAAGAACTGAGAACTCAGACTCAAGGCTGCTGTCTTTTGTTCCGGTAGCGTCTTCCGAAGTGTAAAGATGGGTTTCCGCGAAAACCGCGTACGAGTCCGCCGGAAATGCCGTTTTACCGGATTTGTGGAACGCCCAAAGTTTCTCGCGGTGATCTCCGAACCGCTTGATGTGCATTTGAGCGACGTAGTGATGCTTCTTGGGAATGGACATGTAAGGTGCGTTATTGGGGCGCGAACTAGGAGTAGGAATCTGGCACGTCGCTCGGCAGCCGAAAAGCCCGAAAGTCGAGCTCCCTGGAAATTCGCGTGTCGGCAAGCGCCTGTCAGCCGCGATTGTCTATGCCCTGATCGCCAGTTCTGAGCTCTTCGGACACTCTAAGCCGCCAAAGTCCAGGGCTCGTGCCGGTGACTTGGCCGAACACACGAGTGAAGTGGCTCTGGTTGGCAAAGCCACACTGTTCGGCGATGTCGCTAAGAGTGGCGTCTGTGGTTTTGAGCAAAGCGGATGCCCGCTCAACGCGTTGGATTTTCAACCACTGGAAGGGAGACATGCCGGTGGTTGCCCGAAAGAGCCGGCCGAAATGCTGTTTCGACAAGCCGCACACGGCGGCAATGTCCGACAGCTCAACGTTTTCGGCCAGGCGTTCAAGCATATAGTCGATTGCCCGGCGTTCTTGCCACGGGGCCAGGACGTTCTCCTTAGGCTGAATAGGATCGTCGTGAAGCAAAAGGCGTCGGACGCGCACCGCTATAGCCGAGATCACGTGGTCAGCGAACAGGGCCTCAGCCCCGACGACGCCAATGCTCAGCGGCGAAAGGGTCTGTACCAACTGAGCCACCACGGGATCTACGCGGTGAAGCGTCGAACAGCGCGAAGCGCCTGTGGGCGCGAGGAGGAGATTTGCGGCTTTGTCGACCGGAATGAGGGCCGGCGGCAGCACAAAGACTAGGTCGAGCAGTTCGTGAGGTACTTCGATCGCCCACTTGTGGCGAAGGTCGTAAACCCGATAGGCGCCGGGCCGAGCCTCTGGCAGGCGACTGGCGTAGCCGTCGCATCGTTCGAGGCGGGGCCGGGCCGGGCGAAGATTGACGATGACGGCGCACCCTGAAAGCTCGGGATTAAACACAGCCGTTGTCGTCAGGTCTTGTTCCTTGCAATATATGACGGCCGGACTCGAACTGAAGCCGGCGATGTCGAGCGTTTGGTGATGAACCAAGTGCGTTACGTGAGAAGGCGATATCTCAAGCACGTGGGGGACGCGACCGGCGGGATGGGTCGTCACGCCGCCATCCTCGCGCTCGATTGCGTCGGGAAAGAGCGCCGAAGCGGTGCCGGATGGTGAACTGTTAGACTCCGATCCGCATTCCAGAAAAGCAAGTTTAGCCATATCGAGACCCTCCTGTCCGTCACCGGACGGGTAGGTGCAATCCGGTGCGAGGTCGGTACCGCGTACTGGCAGCGGGCTGCTTGGCGCGGTCTGTTAGGGAAGTATCGGGTGGCGGGGGACATCTGGCGAGTTTATCGGTGTTAATCGGTGTTAGCGGCGCGGGCGCGGCGCGGCGCAGGCAATGCGGCGGGCGGCGGCAGTACGGGTGGCCTAAGCCACCCGTACTGGGACTGAGGAAGCCGTTCCCAGGGCGCCTACTTCTTTGGCCCCCCGAAGCTGTAGGATAGGGCGACACGCAACGACTGATCGAAGGCCGGAGTGACCGATCGGTATTTCAGGATCGGGGTGTCAACTACGAGGGACTGCCTCATTCCTTTGAAGATGTCCGTCGCTGTAACGACCAGAGCGAGCTTCTTGGTCAAAGGATGCCGATAGGTCGCGTCGAGGTGCGCGGTTGGTTTGAAATAGCCCTGGACCGTCAACCTTCGACCTGTGACCGCGAAGGTGGTTTGGAGTTGGTCGCCATTGTCCGGGTCGTATTCGAGCATGCCGTTGCCGGAATAGGTGACGTCGCTCTTCCGGTCGTTTGTCGTTCCGTCAAAGCTGGCGATCTCATTGTAATAGAGGTTGCCGTCCAACGAATATTTCAGGTGGGGAAGAAGGGGCGCCTTCAACGTCAGTTCAAGACCGCCACTGCGAGCCGCGCCGGAATTTACGTACCTACTGAGTGTGCTGCCGTTGCCGGTGTCCGCGGTGAAGTACGAGATCGCGTCATGCTGGTCGTGATAGTAAAGGTCGGCGTCATAGCTCACCGACTTCTGTGTGAAGTCGTAACTGGCCTCGTAAGAGTCGGTCAGTGGCGTCTTCAGGTCCGGTGTGCCCTGGTAGGCGGTGTGGCTGTTTTCGTACTTAACGACCGGATCATATTCCATCAAATCGGGACGATCGACGCGGCGGCTATAGCTCAGTTTCAGCTTACCGGCGCCCAATGCATGAGACAGATGGAGGGACGGGTAGGCCGTGTTCTCCGTCAGGTCCAGCGGTGCAGAACCAGTTATCCGCGTCTGAGATTGTTCGAGACGCAAGCCGGGGAGAATAGTCCAGCCAAAGATTGGGAGGGTCTGAAAGGTAACATAGCCGGCCGTGATGGTTCGTGTGCCATCGAAGGCTTGGGTGTATCCATTGGCAAATGGTCCAGGCACGCTCCCAATGTCAGTGTAGGTATCGAATTCGTTTCGGCCGGAGGACGTCCAGTCGAGGCCAGCCGTGAGATGGGTGCCGTTGGCATCATGGTGCTCGAAATCGACTTGAAGTTCGGACGTAGGGGCCGCTTTGCTCAGGTGAGCGGAATAGTCCGAAGCACCGGCATTTGACGGGTCGTAGCTGACCACAGTGTGGTCCCGGTTCGTGGTTGTGAAATCGATATGGGAGGCATCGAGCGTCAGATGGTTGCCGGACTTGTCGTCGTTGAACCGATAAGTCGCGTCGAAATACCGGATATCGTCATATTGAAAATCGGTGGCTTGCTCATTGTAGTTGATCGTTGACGAACGGTAGCTTGCTTCCGCTGGCCGAAGGCTCCAGCCGACCATCTTCTGCGCGTCGGCACTCAGGGTCTGTCGATCGTCTAACTTATATTGGACCTGTCCTTCTGCGCCGACGGTATCGTTCGGAAGCATTCTTAGGAAGTTTTCCTGCGCGGTGTCGGGTAGGGTTCGGGATATGTAGTTGTCGATTGGACTGTCGTAGTGATTAGCGTGGAGCTGGCCGGTGACCGACCAGGGCCCCGTGGTCAGGGTCGTGGATACATCGGCACCGTGTTGGCCCAGGCTGTCGGTTCGGGACGCAATTGTTCCGGATAACCCGAGCGGATGCCGCCTTTTAGTGATGATGTTGATCATCCCAGCCGTGCCGTCCGGTGCGTATTCGGCCGATGGGTTGGTCATGATTTCGATGCGATCGATGTCGGCGGCCGAGAGTGACTGCAGGATGTTCTTTTCGTTGATCGGGTACTTACCGTCGACAAGGATTGTGACGTTGGGGTCGCCTCGCAACTCCGCCTTGCCAGCCGGGGAGATCGTCACCGATGGGAGCTTGGCGAGCACATCGCCGGCTGTACCGGTCTGGGCGCTAGGGTCGTCCTTGATATTATAGACCCTGCGGTCAATCTGGTCGCTAACGTCCGCCCGCTTGCCGGTAATGGTGACCGTCTGCGATGAGCTTGCTCCCGCGGGCGCTGTCGGCTGTGTCGCGGTCGCGGGCTGTTCCGTTGAGGCCCGCGGTGTTGCGTCGGTGGGCGAGCTGGCCTGTGCTCGGACTGACGGACTGCACATGAAACTCAAGGCAAGCGCGCTGCTGCCAAGGGTTAGAGATTTAACAAAAATACGCGACGCCACGCGCCCTCCGGAACTGGTGTTGAGGCGTTCACCATAGGGTCAATGCTCACCAGGTCTAGGCGATCGATCACTATAGATGTGGGTCAATCCGGCGTTTAGACAAAGGTTTGAGTATTATGGATAAGATTTAATCCATATTGTCAAAATCGTGGCAATGCGTGACGGTAATTTGTGGACCAAGGCCGAAACATTAGCTGTGTTTGTCTTAGCTATAGTCGCGCGGCCGTGGCGTGAGCAGTTCCGACGTTGCCCTAGATTAAAAGTACGCAATTCAATTGCAGGATAAATTTAACAGGCGCGATTGGGCCCGCGCTGCGCGGTCCCAGCAACGGCGGTACGTTCAGATCGGGTCAACGGTTTAAATCAGAACCGTTTCTGAAGGTGCACTCCGAAGGTTCGGGGCGCCGCACTAGCCACGAACGTCTTTCCGCCAAGAATCGCGTTTGAGGTCGACGACGTGATCGCGATTTGATCGAGCAGGTTGTCGCCATAGAGCTCGATCTCCCAGCCCCTGCCCGGATTGCCGATACCAATTCGACCGGATACCAGGGTATAGGCCGGAAGCTTTCGATAATAGATGTTGGTCGGACGGAACTCCGAAAACGACTCCCCGACATAGGTTGCAGACAGTTGCGCGGTGCCTTGCAGGTTGCCGCCGATGGCCCAGTGGTAATTGGCGCCTGCGCTTTCGGTCGTTTCGGGAACATAGGGGATGCGGTCGCCTTTGATGCCGTTTGCGATGATATTGGCATTAGCCTGGTTCTCGGTCAGGCGAGCATTCTGTGCGCTGTAACTTGCTGTCACGAGGAAGTCAGGAGAGACCTTCAGGCTTGCTTCAATCTCAGCACCATCGATCCGAGCGGCGCCGGCGTTGGATATAAAGGAGAAGGGGCCGGACGTGGTCATGCCCTGAACCTGCATATCGCTCCAGTCGATGCGGAAGAGGTCGGCATTTAAGGTGAGGCGATCGCTGAACGAGCGGGTCTTGATTCCCGCCTCATAGTCCCAAAGGCTGTCCGACTGGTAGGGCCCCAATGTAGCGGGTAGACCGATGACCTGGTTCACGCCACCGGGACGGAACCCTTGCGCGGCCTGAGCATAGACCATGACCGATTTCGTCCAGTCGTAAGAGAGGTTCAACTTGGAAACCCAGCTGTTTTCCTTGGACGAGACGACGGTATACGGCGTGAGCTTGGCGTTGACGAGATCGAGCGGCACGGGGGTCTGGCCACCGACGGTGCGCTGATAGCTGAAATAGCGCGTTCCTGCCGTGATGTGGAGGTCCGCGATCGGGCTCCAAGTGACTTCGCCGAAGACCGCCTCCTGCTTCAGGTCATCGTCGATGTCGCGCTCAGTCTCATTTATTTGCGGTACGATGACGTCACCAGTCGTCCCATCGACCTCGAACTGTCGATTGACGACGTGCTCGACGCGGTCGTTGTAGAAGACCCCCGTTGTCCACGCCAGGACGCTATCGCTGTTCGAATTCAGACGGAGTTCGAATGAGGTATCATGCGCCTGTTCATCTGTCTGGATAACGGCGGGGATGAATTGGCTCACATAGGTGTTGAAGGCGGTCTGCATATCAGGGGTGCAGGCCGATCCGTTGCCGCGGAGTTTCGCGCAAAGCGCGGGGTTGTTGATGTCGGTTTGAAAAAACGCGCTCGGGTCCATCTGCGCGGTCCGAAGATTGCGGTCGTCGTAGGTGCCGACCCCCGTTAGCGTCGCCCAGGTCAGGTTCAATTTGCCTGTCAGGTTGAACAGGAGGTTTTCGTCGCTGTTCGGAAAACGTGCGCGATTGATTGCTGTGTAAGCACCGGCTTCTTCGTACCAAACGGGGCGGTCGCCGGTTGTTTTTTGGTAGAAGAGGCTCCCGTCGAGAACGAAAGTGTCGGAGGGCGTCAGCCTGGCCATAAGCCGGCCGCCCCGCATATGCTGGCTGTCGACGTCTTTCAGGCCGAACGTGACGTTGTCGACGACGCCTGGTGTCTGCTGGTCAAAGGCGACGGCTCGTACTGCTAGTCGATCCTGGATGACGGGAAGGTTGACCATGCCTTCTACGGCGCCGCCGCTGCCGCCGTGGTTGGCGGCGCTGCCGTCTGCGTCTACTTCAGCCGAATAGGCCATCGACGGCTTATTGAAGATCACGCGGAATGCGCCGCCCATGGACCCCGAGCCATAAAGAGTACCCTGCGGGCCACGAAGGATTTCGACGCGGTCGACGTCGAACAGCTTGAAGAGTGGCATGCTGCCGCCGGCATCGTTGCTCGTCGAAACCAGACCGGTCACCGGGGTCTCATCGTAGTAGACGCCGACGGTCGGCTCTCCGACTGTTTGCACACCGCGGATGACGAACCGGGTGTTCGACGGGCCACCATCGACGAACGTCAAGCCGGGGACGCCCTTTATGGCGGTCACGTCAGTTATGCCAGCCACGCCGAGCTGAGTGCCGGTCACGACCGAGATGGACAGCGGGGTATGCTGCAACGGAGTCGCCCGCTTGAGCGCCGTTACGATAACTTCGGTGGTCGGGTCCTGAGCCTTATCGGCAGGGGACGGCGAGGCTGGCAAAGCCTGGGCTGTGTAGGGCGCGATGGTGAGGCCGGACAGCATTGTTGCGGTCAGGCAGAGCCGAGCGAGCGGTCCGGGCCTCGATGAGCGGGGGGCAAACCTCATGTCAGAGGATCTCCATGCGCCGCGCGCCTGACGGGCAGGTCAACCAAAGGAGGGAGCTCACGACCAAGGCGGCGGCGATAACTGCGAACATCGTCATCGGGCCGGACGCCCGCATCAGAGGCAGAAGGAGGAGCGGGGCCAAGGCCGCGCCTATCCGGTTAAACGCCCATAGGGAGGATAGGGCTCGCCCGCGCTCCAGTGTCGTATGGACTTCGCCGAAGTAGATGTTCGTCGCCGGCAGGTACAATGTCGTGAGGGTCGTGAACAAAAAGGACGAGGCCACGACGACCACGAGGTTCGAACTGACAACGAAGGCTAGGCCGCACGCCAGCATGGCGTAAAGGCAGATCTGAAGGAAGGTCTTTCGAGGGATCAGATCGACCACGAAGCCGGAGAGTAATGTACCTATTGGTGGACCAAAGAACGATATGCCCATGTAGAGCAGCGCTTGAGGAAGGTGCAGCCCCTTTTGGAGTAGAAGGGCTCCGGACAAGAGCGGAAAGGTGCTCGTCGCCCATGGGCTCAGGAAGCTCAGCAAGGCGAAAACGATACGACGGAAGGTCAAGAGTGGCGTGGCATGGCGCGCGGAATCGGGAGGCAAGCCCGCACTGTTGGCAGCCGCGTTCCGCGAGACGGTGCCGGATTTGCGCTTACTTACCTCCGTTAGCCAGCGGGCCGATTCAGGTACGCCCAGGAAGGCCACTGCGCTAAAGATCGCCGAGGCGCCGTAAACGATCAGGGCCAAACGCCAAGCGTCGATGCCATAGGGATGGATAGGCGTGAGCCACCGGATGAAGAAGATGCCGCAGGGGGCTCCAATCGCGCCAAATGCCGCCACGGCAAAGGCGATGAAGCCGCGGCTCTCCTTTGGCAGCACGTCGGCGAGGTAAGCGAACATGACCGGGGGATAGGCGCCAAGACATAAACCGCAAAGGACGCGGGTAAGGCTCAACGCGCCTATTCCTTGCGTAAAGAAGCCGATGATCGAGAAAACCCCGAGGCAGGCCAAGATCGACGAGATGGCGAGACGGCGGCCCGAGCGATCAGCGATCCAGCCGAAAATCGGGGCACCGACGACGCCCCCGGCAAATGGCGCCGCCAGAAGGATCGATAGTTGAGCAGGTGCCGCGGGGTGCGGCGGGGCCGAGAAAATCGTGGCCAGCACGTTTCCGAAAGCGACTTCCGCAACATCGAAAAGGAAGCCCACGGCGCAAAGCGCTACGGCAAGCCACTGACCCAAGGTCATGCGATCAGTTGTCTTGAGCACCGGATGTCCCAGGTCGAAAGTTGATGAGGGTGCCTGCACGTCACCGGTCATAGAACACCACATTTTAAAACGCGGATCATCGCCGCGCGCCGAGAGATATCTCACACCGGCGGGGCGGGCGGGCAGTCTCAGACCTGAGGATTTCCACGGTCCGCGGCCCACGAGCGGAGATGGCAAATTGGTATCATCCGGGGCAGGTCGACGGAACGTAAACAACAAAATTTAACATGTAACAATTTGGAAAACCGCTCCCGTCGCGCGAGAATTTTTGCAACAGGACTCGGCGCCGTGCGGGCGTCGTTTCGTAGAGGCAGACTTAAAATCATGGGAACGGCAGCGTTGGCCTTTGATCCGGACTTTGGCGATGACCGGCCCCTGTTCTCAACCGAGGCTCGGGTCGATGAACTGCGTCACCGCAAACTTTCCTTGCTCGGACACGACGCAGGGAGCATTTCGGTCTACCGTCGCGATACCCCTAATCACGGTCTAACCGCGCAGTTGCCGCCCATCGATCAATACATGGCCGTGTACCATCTCAGGGACATGGATCGTCATATACAGTTCCGGAACGGCAAGGCTTTCGAACGTCCCCCGACCCGGGGCGGTCAGTTCAAATTCTACGATCTCCGCGAGACCTTTTGCAGCGAATTGAACTCACCGTTTCACACGGTGACGATCCTCTTCCCGCAGAAGCTTTTCGACCGCCTGGCGGATGAGAACCATGCGTCCCGTGTGTTGGAGATGCCTTGGCTCAACGGCGAAATCCATGATGATCCAGTTTTTGCCGGACTGGTCCAGTCGGTCTTGCCGAGCCTGTCAACCGACGATGTCGCAGACAACCTCTTCGTGGATCAGATCTTTCAGGCGATGGCCGTTCACTTCGTGCGCAGTCACGCGGAGATGCGTGCCCATTCGCGACTGGTCATAGGCGGCTTCGCTCCGCGTCAGGAGCGCTTGGCGAAGGATTTCATCATGAGCCGCCTAGACGGCAATATCACGGTCGAGCAGATCGCAATCGCGTGCGGGCTGTCTGCGCCCCATTTCTCACGGGCATTCCGTGAGAGTGTCGGCGTCTCTCCCTATCGCTGGCTAATCGAGCAGCGGGTCGAAAGGGCGAAGGGCTTTCTCCGAAGCACCGACCTGACCCTGTCCGATATTTCGCTGGCCTGTGGATTCTCAAGCCAAAGCCATTTCACCAAGGTCTTTTCCGGCCAGGTCGGCGTGACGCCAGCCGTCTGGCGACGGGAAAGCAAGAGTTAGCTCACCGGCATGCTTTGTTTTCGATCGAGTGCGAGGTCTGGACATGTTTGATTTCAGCGGAAATTTCGAGCGGACGTACCCACCAAGAGCGAGGGGGGTGGCGGAACCCGGCGCCGCCGAATTCGTCGTTCGGCGGTTATCGCCGTCGGTTGCCTGGTATCGCTGCGCGGCCGGCAGGCCCTTTTTGACGGCCCGGCATTTGCCGGCAGAAACAGCCTCGATGCAGCTCGTCTTTTATCCAAGCGGCATGGATGCTCATGTGGAATATATGGATGGCCAAGCCATCAAAGTCGGCGGTGGAGAGGCCGGCAGCCTTCGGCTGGTCGACATGGCAGAGGACAGAGATCTTAATTGCGTGGTGACGAGCCCCTCGCGCCACCTCATTTTACGGCAAAGCGTCATAGATGAGGTCATAGCGTTTCTCGGACGGTCCGTGTTGTCCTCGGGCGAATGGCGACGCGACCAGCCGTTCAGCGATCCCATCCTTGCGACGTTGCTGAATATCATCGACGAGGCAGACGCCCCCGCCGACGAAATGGACCGGGTCTTCTCAGATAAGATCCTGGCCGCCGTAATTGCGCATCTGGTCAAGAATTACTGTAGCGAGGAGGGCGCGGGGCAGGGGCACACCGGCCTGTCCGTCAGCCAGGAGCGTCGCGCCAAGGCCTTTCTTTTGAGTCGTATTTCGGAGAATGTGTCGTTGGGTGAAGTCGCTCAGGCCTGCGATTTGTCGCCTGGCCATTTCGGTGAGCTTTTCAGGCGCACGACCGGCAAATCGCCGTTTCACTGGCTGAGGGATCAACGGTTGGCGATGTCTTTGCGTCTTATGCGTGGGTCGGACATGAGCCTGAGCGAACTTGCTTTGGCATGCGGTTTCGCCAGTCAAAGCCACTTCACGCGATTGTTCTCCGCCGCGCACGGCGTGAGTCCCGGCCAATGGCGCAAAACGAACGGCGCGGACGATGTTGGCCGGCGCGCCGCATAACCGGAAGCGCCCTCAATAGTGAGAGGCCGGCGTCAGAGAGACTGGTTGATGTCTTTCAAAACGGCGTCGGCCGTCAGAAGGTCTTCATCCATGAACCCTTCTTCGAACTCGGCCAACACCGCCTGAAGGACATCTGCTGCCTGCCGTGTCCGGCCTTTGTACTTCCAAAGCCTGGCCAGGCTAGTTGCAGACCGCAGGCGCCAGCTCAGGCTCTCCTGTTCGATGCTAAGGTCCAAGGCGCGCAGGAGATAGTCTTCCGCAGTCGATGGGGATATCCGATCGAGCTTCAGGTTGCGGTCGGCGTAGGAGCGAAGGAATTCAGGTGCGCACCACAATGCGCCAGCCTCTTGAAGTCGGTCGAGAACGCTATCGTCGGCGAGGCCGGGGAATGAGCAGATTACGTGATCGAAGTGCGGTGGACTGGTCTTGATGCCCACGAAGAGTTCCGCGAGGGGCAGGCCATCCGGCACCCCGAACTCGTGAAAATCTATCACGCGCGCGTAGCAGTCTGCCCAAGCCTCCCAGTGGACCATTGAGGTTTCGATTGCCTCGTCTGCCAGCAGAGCGATGTGTTTCTTCGCCGCCGTAAGGTCTCCGCGCCAGATGCAGACGGGAATGGCCGCGAAAGACAGTGCGTACCCGTGCGCAAAGGCTGAATGCGCCTCGGCTCGCTTGAGGACTTGCTCGCACATAGCCGACGCCTGCTCGGGGGCTCCCTGGAGCCAAAGTGTACGGGCCATGAAGATGCCGATCGATATCCTGGGATCGAGCTTGTCCGAATCGAAGAGATTGCGGGCCTGAAACTCGGCGTCCGTGTGCGTCAGGACCTGTGCGCCGTATTTGATGGCCTCACGATGATTGCCCAGGAAATGGTGGGCCTGAGAAAGCATTCGCTTTGCCGTTATAGGTGGGATCCCAGGATTTTCGTACTTCAGCTGGAGCTGCATCGCTTGTCCGGCGGCCTCCAGCATTCGGCGGGGATTTCCGGCACCGAAACTACCCCCGAAAATCATCATGACGACCTCGGATTCGGCCTTCCCGTCTACCGTCTGGTAGTCGAGGCTTCGCATCAACGCGAGGCCGCGGTTACAAGCCTCTTCCGAGTCCCTGAAACTGGAGGACGTCCGTACAAGCAACGCTACGCGTTCGGCCAGGAGCCGGCACAGTACCGCGGGGTCGATCTGTCGGAAGTCGACGATGCTGTCGAGCGCTCGGGCGATCACCCGCCCGTAGTCGTTGAAGAGCTTCAGCTTGTCGACCATCGTGATCGACGCCTGAATGAGACGCGTTCCCAGGGCGGCGTCTTCATTGGGCAAGAACGCCCATTCGATGGCGGCTCGGATGTCGTCGGTCCACCCGACGGCCTCGGAGTCACGTTCGAAGGAACTCGCTGTCTGCAGGGCTTCCAGGTGCCAATAAGCATGGCGCCGCGACACGGCGCTGAACTCGCCGCTATCCGCGAGCTTTTCCGCCGCGTAGGTTCGAGTCAGAAACAGTAAACGGTACCTGGCGGTGGTTCGGCTGTTGTCAATGAAGACAAGCGACTTCGCCACGAGCTCGGACAAGGCTTCGATGACTATGTCTTCCTGGAAGTCGTCGCCGACAACGGCAAGTGCCTGTTCAAGCGTAAATTCCCTGCGGAAAACAGACAGGCGCCAAAGCACCGTTTTTTCCAATGGGCGCAGCAGGTCGTAACTCCAGTCCATGGTTGCCCGGAGGGTCTGTTGACGGGGGAGCGCGGTTCGCCGGCCTTGCGACAGTAATTCAAATGTTCGGGTTAGGCCTTTTACCAATCCTCGCAGCCCGAAGAGGTCAAGGCGACCGGCCGCCAGCTCCATTGCGAGCGGGTTCCCATCCAACTGGCGACAGAGGTCGCATACCAGTGGGGCGTCATTGTCGGTGAGCATGAACAGCGGGTCACCGAACTTAGCTCGTTCGACAAAGAGCCGGACGGAAGGATACTTCAAAGCGGCCTCGGCACTCGGGGATGCTTCCGATGGCAGTTCCAAGGGGCCGAGCCGGTAAGTCCATTCTCCATCGATGCGCAGCGGTTCACGACTTGTCGTCAGGCAGGTCACGTGACGGGTGTGGGTTAGGATTTTCTCGACCAACATTGCGACCGCATCAATGAGATGCTCGCAGTTGTCGAACACCAGAAGTAGGCTTTTGGCGTTCAGATATTCGATGAAATGAAGATCGGGATCGCTGCTTGTGCAGTCGATGCCGAGACTGGTCATTATGGTGCTCGATATGGCCTGGGGATCTGTAAGGCTGGCCAGGTTGACGAAATGGACGCCATCGCTGAACCCTGTCTTGATAACGTCCGCGACCTCAAGGGCCACGGTGGTTTTGCCGATCCCGCCCGGACCGACGATCGAGATGAGCCGTTGATCTGGAATCCGATCCGTCAATGATTGAATATCAACAGAGCGTCCAACGGCGACCTTACGGCTGACCGGCAGGTTATCGTTGCTCCGACGCGTATCCGGCATTCGCGGAAACCTGAGCGCACTGGGATCATCGGCGGAGCCAGCCTCGAAGCGCCTGACAACCGCCGCGAAGCAGTAGCCGTCTCGGGTCCCACTGCGAATGAGCCGGGCCTTGCCATTTCCGTCGCCCAGGGCGCGGCGTATCGCGCTGATGTGCACGCGGACATTTGCGTCATCGACCTGGGCGTTCGGCCAAATTTGGCGGGTGATCTCGCCCTTGCTGACAAATCGGTCGGCATTTTCGATCAGAAGGACAAGGATATCAAATTCGCGCTGGCGTAAATGGACGGGAGCGCCGTCCCGCATCAGCGAGCGGTTCCACCGCTCCATCCGGAAAGGCCCGAACTCCAGTACCTCCTTGGTGTTTTGGATTAAGGCCAGGGTCATTTTCCAGGCACCTGTCCGATCCCGTTGGTAGCTACGCGCCGGTACGACACTTCGGCCGGGCGGCATTCTTCGGCGCCAGACAATTCCCTCAACACCTTGTTGGCGGCCTTCAAATCCCCATCGGCCAGCCCTTCGGTGAACTGTCCGATCAGGTCGTGCAAGAGCGTCATTGCCTCATGCTGAAAGGGGCCGTGGCGCCGAAGCCGGGCCAAGGTGGTCGCAATCCTCAGTCGCCACCCCAGCGCGCCTTGATGTTCCGCGAGGTTTAGGGCGTCAAGTAACGTCTCTTCAGCGGCCGCCGGGCTCAACTCGCCCGATGCCAGACCCTGATCGGTGTAGGCTCGAAGCACTTCGGGGGCGCACCATGGCGCAGCCTCGGACCTTGCTCGCGCAAAAACAGGGGCGTCGGCGAAACGCGGATGGAAGGTGGCGAGCAAGTCGAGGTGAAGTGGTGTCCCCTTCAACCGGGCAATAGCCGAGCCGGGAGAGTCGCGCTCAGGAAAGTCGCCATCGACAACAGCAAAGGCAATCTGGAATCGCGTTGCCCACTCGCGCCAATAATTCAGGCCAAACTCGTCGGCCTGGTCGGCAAGCTTTTGGGTCAAAACCCTTGCAGCCGTCATATCGCCACGCCACAGAGCGATCGGTATCGCGCCAAGTCCCAACGCATAGCAAAATTCGACGCCATGGGTTTCGGCCATCTGCGCTGCCTGGCCAATCACGCTCGTGGCCGCTTCCGGGAAGCCTGTCATCCACAGACTCCGGGCCTTGAAGATCCGAGCGGTAATTAGTGGATTGTTGCGGTCGCCGCCCACATAGAGCCGCGAGCGAACCGCGCTTTCGGGGTAAGCAAGAACTTTGCGCGTTAAAGACAGCGCCTTTTCGTGATTACCCAAGAAGTGGTTGGCCTGGGCCGACATTCGCTCGGCGATGATTGCCATTGGCGCCGGGTTCAGGCTTTCGCGGAAGACCTTCATCACCGACTCAGATGCCTCGAACGCGCCATGGGCGTCGCCATTGCCGAAGCAAATGGCAAACAGGCAAAGATGGATTTCTAAAAGGCCTGAGTCGGTCTCCGCCGACGGCGGAAGCGCGCGGGCGATGTTCATAGCAGTGTGTCCCAGGGTGCGTAAAACCTCGGACTCACCGAGGGTGTGCCTTACGACGTAGGACTTCTCAAGGATGAGGCGCAAATGGAGCATCGGCTCGGGCGGATCGAGCGTGGCCACGCGCTCTAGTGCCCTATCGATCTTGGCATTGTACTCGGCGACAAGGGACAAGCGCATCCCCATATCGATCGAGGCAAAGGTCAAATCGGCGCCTAGAGTCGGCTGCCCTTCTGGCGAAAAGGCCCAATCGATTGCTGCGCGGATGTCGTCGATCCACTCAAGAGCGTGGTGGTCGCGTTCATGGGTGTCGGAGGCGCGGAGGAGGTTCAAATAGGCTTCAGCGTGTCGCGCATGAACCTCGGTTTTCTCTCCGCTGTCCTCCAGCTTCTCGCGGGCATAATCGCGGGTCAGGAATAGTAGTCGATAACGTTCGGGCTGCTGGGTCAGGTCGACGTCGATCAGGGATTTGGCCCGAAGGTCAGACATTGCGCCTAAGACGTCTTCGGGGCCGACCGCGGTGCAGGCGGCTACCGAGAGCGCTGAGGTTAGGGTGAAATGACCCCGGAAGACGGAAAGGCGATAGAGGACTTTCTTTTCGACATCGGTCAGGATGTCATAACTCCAATCCAAGGTTGCCCGCAGCGTCTGATGGCGAGGCAAGGCCGTTCGCCGGCCCTGGGTGAGTAGGTTGAAATTCTGGTTGAGGCGAGTCGACAGCCCATCGAGACCGAAGAGCGCCACACGTGCCGCGGCGAGTTCAACTGCCAGGGGATTGCCGTCAAGGCGTCGACACAGGTCGGCAACGACGAAGGCATTGTCGTCGGTGAGTTCGAACTGTTGGTCGTTCAGTCTTGCGCGCTCGGTGAACAGCCGCACCGCTGGGTAGATTCTAGCCTCCTCCGCCGTTAAGTCTGGGCGCGCCGGCGGGAGATCGAGGGGGCCGAGACGAAATATCCATTCGTTGTCGATGCGAAGCGGCTCGCGGCTGGTCACAAGGAAGTGGATGCTTCGCGTGGTCAACACGAGGGTCTCGATTAGTGCCGCGGCCGCCTCGATGACGTGCTCGCAATTGTCGATGAAGAATAGGAGTTGCTTGTCCTGGACGTAGCTGACGAGGTCCGCCTCCAGGGCTTGGCTTTTGATCGGCAGGTTCAGGGCGGACATGATTGTCCCACAGACCAGGGATGGGTCCGTCAGGCCGGCCAAATTTACGAAAACGATGCCATCGTCGTAGGCGTCGGCCACGTCTTCTGCGACGGTCAGGGCGAGGGTCGTCTTGCCGATCCCTCCGGGGCCGACCACCGAAATGATGCGCTGAAGCGGCAGGTTGTTGATCAGCCGATGCGTCTCCTCCGAGCGGCCGAGTGTTTCCTTGACCCGCAAGGGGAGGGCGCCACGACGCGGTCCAGAGGCTGGAGGGGCCGCCTCTGCGGCGATTGCGGTCTCCTCAGGCTGTTGGGACTCAACGGCAACCGGCGCGCAAAAGGCATACCCGCGCCCGGTAACGCTCAGGATGTATTTGGCATTGTTGACGCCGTCGCCGAGGATACGGCGCAGCGCGCCGACCTGTACGCGCAGATTGACCTCGCTCACGGTCGTGCTGGGCCATACGCGTTCGGTCAGTTCTTCCTTGCTGACGAAGTCGGGCGCCCTTTCAATAAGCGTGAGCAGGATATCGAATTCCCGGGCGCGAATGTGCAGCGGCGTGCCATTTTGAATGAGTTCGCGCCGCTCAAGATCAAGGCGAAATGGTCCGAAGGAGAGGATTTGGGCGGGCGCTTTGATCGATGTCGTTGTCATGGCAGCGTGCGCAGGCAAAAGACGGCCGCCCTCCGACAAAAAGGGGCCTGACCAATTGCAACAGCGGTAGTAACGGTCTCCATCTCCAAAAACCACGAATTCTTACGTCTGGCGCGCGCGTCCACTTCGAAAATCCCCGGCGCGCTATGGTTTTCACCAGTTGCAGATTGCGCGAAGGGGCGACGTGACGAGCGGCCTTTGACCGGCCTGACCTCAGCCCGGTGTTGAATCATTTCAAGGACGAAAGGTGGATGCAAGGGGTGCGACACGTTGGCCCACCAATATGATGGGATTACGCAAAAGATCGTGCTTTTCGGCAATACGGTAAAGGCGGCTGGCGGGTCGTTGCATCGGCAACCTGAGTTAAATGATCATTTCCTGACAAACAGCGGTGCCAAAGGAAAGATTCGAAACGGCCCTACGCGTAACCTCATTCCACATGAGCTGACTATTTCGGCCGCTTCTGCCCAGGCGGCTTTGACTCCTTCGGACGGCGATAGAGCTTACGAGCGGGCGAGCGAACACTGTTCATTTGTAGACTTTTGCTTTCACGCGAAATGGTTGTTCTTTCGGACGCGCGATGCTTCTGGGTTGAGTTCGCCGGTCCTGAAACGGAAGGATGAACGAAAAGGACGAGACGCCGATGGAGATCCTAAAATTCGGGCCGTTTCAGTTGATCGTCGGCCAGCGGCTTCTTTTAAATGGAGGGGTCCCGCTGAGGCTTGGGAGTCGAGCGCTTGATATTCTCATCGCATTGACGGCGAAGGCCGGCGAGGTGGTGAGCAAGGACGAACTGATTGCGGCCGCTTGGCCGGACACATTCGTTGAGGAGGTGAATCTACGGGTTCACATCGGCGCATTGCGCAAAGCCTTGGGTGACGACGATGGGGCTGCGCGCTTTATTTCAAACGTTCCCGGTCGCGGATATTGCTTCATCGCGACCCTAACCGTTGAGACCCCTGTCGACGTTGCGAACCATTCGGCGGTCTCCGCGGATCTCCCTCATGCTTTTGATCGCATGGTCGGGCGTGACGCCGCTCTACAGCTCCTTATCGAAAAGCTGGTCGCTCATCGACTGACCACTGTTGTCGGGACCGGAGGCATCGGCAAGACGACCCTCGCGGTAGCCGCCGCCCACGCCTCCCGAACCCAATACCGTGACGGTGTCATCTATGTCGATCTGACTGCCGCTCAGGATCGCCTCCAAGTGTTTAGCAACATTGCGAGTGTGATGGGGCGGCCGGGTCGTTCGGACGATGTCCTAGCCGATATCCTACAGCCGCTAGAGACGCAGCAATTCTTAATGGTTCTGGACGGATGCGAGCACGTGCTGTCTGCCGTAGTGGAGTTCGTCGAAGCCGTTCTCGGCCGTACGGAGCGTGTAGTCATCATCGCGACGAGCCGGGAGCCCCTCCGGGTCCCCGGGGAATCAGTCTTTAGGCTTGGTCCGCTCGATGTCCCGCCAGAGGGGGTGCCGCTGACGGCCGTAGATTGTTTGCGTTATTCGAGCGTGCAGTTGTTCGTAGACCGAGCCTCCTCAGTCTTGGGCGGTTACACCTTCAGCGATCAGGATGCCGAGGTCATTGCCGACATCTGCCGCCGTGTCGACGGCATTGCGCTGGCGATCGAGCTGGCCGCCGGTCGCGTGGATTCGATTGGCATTCGCGGCCTGGCGAAGGCCCTGGATCGCCGCTTTGAAATCCTCACGCGGACCGAGGACACAGCCAAGCACCGACATCAGACGCTACGAGCCATGCTTGATTGGAGTTACCTCGTTCTGAGCGAGAGGGATCGGCTGGCTTTCCGCTATCTGAGCGTATTTATTGGGGAGTTCACGCTCGATGCCGCCCGCCAGGTTATTCCAGACGTCGCGGCGCTCAACGACACACGCGACCGGCTCAACAGCCTAGTCTCCAAATCCATCGTAATCGTGGATGTTGGCGGAACCGAAGTGCACTACCGCCTACTCGACACGACTCGGCTTTATGGGCTCGAAAAGCTGGATGAGCATGCTGAAAGGGGAGACGCTGCGCGCCGGCACGCGGAGTATTATCGCGATTTTTTTCAACGGTCTTACGCGGAATGGGAAACGGGGCTGTCGGAAGAGTGGTTCGATCATTATGGCTCCCAGATCGGGAACCTGCGGGTTGCGTGTGCATGGGCCTTCTCAGATGAGCACAATGTGCCTCTGGGCATTGCGCTGACCGTCGCCGCCATTCCCCTCCTTTTCCGGCTATCTCACCTCGATGAGTGCCTGGAACTGGTCACTGTGGCGCTGGCAGCGGCGAAGGAAGAAAACGACTTTGCGCTGAACCAGCGGATGCGGCTCCACGCGGTCCTCGGCTATCCTCATATGCATGGCGTGAAGGGGGTGGCCAATGATAACGGCGCCGGGGGCGGCGTTCGGGCTTGGCGCAAGGTCTTGGAACTGGCCGAGCAACTGGGTGACGCCGACTACATGCTTCGATCGCTTTGGGCGCTTTGGGTGGACCGAACCAACTGTGCTCAGCCGCACGAGGCGCTGGAGCTGGCACAACGCTTCAAAGATGTGGCTCGCCGGCAAGGGGATGCGATGGATGTGGTCGTTTCGGACCGCCTTCTGGGGGCGACCTTCCATCTGCTCGGTGACCAGCCTCAGGCCAGGATCAATATCGAGCAAATGCTGAGCCGTTACCGACCGCCGGTCGAGCGTTCGCATATCGTCCGCTTCCAGTACGACCAAAAGGTGCTCGCAAGGCTCATGCTCGCGCGCGTCTATTGGGTGCAAGGTCTTCCCGATAGCGCGCTGCGGGAAATCAACGCTGCCATCGTTCAAGCCGAGACAGTTGGCCACACCCTGTCTTACGTGACCATCCTGGCCGAAGGTGCCTGTTCGATCGCGCTGATGGCGGGGGAGTACAGATTGGCCGCGCGCTTTATTGAGGATCTTGAACGACGTACCCGCACGCGCGCGTTGGATGTCTGGAACATCTACGCCCAATGCTTTGAGGGTCAGAGGCTGATCCACGAGGGCGACCCTAAAGGTGGGCTTGCGGTGCTCCGTCCGGCCCTTGAGAAGCTTGAACATTCCGGGTTCGTCGCCTTTCGGAGTTGTTTCCTGCTTTCACTGGTCCAGGGCCTAGCGTTGACCGGTCAGGCCAGCCGAGCACTGGCGCTCGTCACCCAGGCCCTTGTCGATTCCGAGAGGAGCGGCGAGGGCTGGGTCAGGCCTGAATACTACCGCCTTCGCGGCGAATTGATCCTCGATGTCGACCAAGGGGAGTCCTGCGAAGTCGCAGAACGGGATTTCCGGCGGGCGCTTACGCTCGCCGCCGAGCAATCGGCCCTGGCCTGGGAGGTCCGCGCCGCGGTTAGTTTGGCGGAGCTGCTTGTGGGTCAGGCCCGGCGTTCTGAGGCGCTCGACTTACTCGTGCCGGTGCTTAACCGCCTTACAGAAGGGCATGGTTCAGACGTCGTTCGGCGTGGGACTGAACTCGCGGCCTCGCTGGCGCGGAACCGCGCTTAACACGGCTGGGCGGCGCGCATAAGCGTCGCAGGTTAGTCTCCACGAAATGGGGTCAAATTTGCGGTAAGTATCAGAAATAATTGTGTTAATGGCGCGATTTTACACTGATTAACATCGCTAAACTCGATTAACAAAAGCATCTCTCCGATAGTCGGGACATGGACACGCCCCCGGCCACTGTCCCTGGCACAAAGGAGACGAAGATGAACACGCAAAACGAAATCGACACCCCCTCGACCCAGGCGGCGCGCCGTCAGGTCTTGTTTGGCGGCTTGGGCGGCGTTGCCGCCATCGCCGCCGTCGCCGGCATCGGAATGAGCAGCGCGCCCGAGAGCGCTCAAGCCGCCCCCAAGCACTCGGGACTCGCAGGAGCACTCAACATGGAAGACGGCTTTATCACCCTCAAGGACGGCGTACGTATCTACTACAAGGATTGGGGTCCCAAGGACGCCCAGGTCATCTTCTTC